>ENA-OQIC01000786-OQIC01000786.1-human-gut-metagenome-genome-assembly--contig:-NODE-786-length-12912-cov-2.186469_pt1 | contig 12912 bp, 14 predicted proteins | sample MGYA00242572_ERZ504736 | MGnify/ENA primary metagenome ERZ504736 (study PRJEB26092, sample SAMD00036201) | human gut metagenome | host: Homo sapiens | study: EMG produced TPA metagenomics assembly of... | reverse complement strand
GTTCGAGTCTCGTTTTCCGCTCAACAAGAACGTCGGTTATCTGTTCCTCTCCATTTTTTTTAACGGCAGGTTTCTGATTAGTCAATGCCCAGGTGGCGGAATTGGTAGACGCGCACGTTTCAGGTGCGTGTGTCGAGAGGCATGCAGGTTCGAGTCCTGTTCTGGGCACTACATTGCGGAAATAGCTCAGTTGGTAGAGCATAACCTTGCCAAGGTTAGGGTCGCGAGTTCGAGTCTCGTTTTCCGCTCAGAGAAAAAGGAAGCTGAATCATTTGATTCGGCTTCCTTTTTTTGGTTTACTGTTTACCGTTGCTTCAAGATAACAGTTAGGGATAATAGCAGTATTCCAGCCACTGCGCAGTCAGATGGAGGAATGTTGTTGAAGTACGACGATACGGAAAACCGCACTTATTTGAGGTTCACCGGGTATCCACCTCTCATAACACAGTTGAATAATATAGGTAAGGAGGGATATATCAATGCGATAGACACCAAGAGTGTATTGAAGGTCAGTCCCTCAAATAATCAAATTGAGGTTGCTGCATTTGAAGATTATGATGCACACACCACTCGTTGTGTACAGGAATAGAAACGGGAACTGATTACCACAGAGTAACACAGAGTCGATCTTGTAGGGTACACTCCGTGTTACTCTGTGATGAAAGCATTAAAACAAATTGCCTTTTGAGCAAAATTCATCTTATAAGATAATCCATACATAAAATTAATATCATGGAGAAGAATATTTTCAAACTGGACAATGAACAACTGAAAGGAATCGCACACGCATTCCGGGAGAAAGTGGAAGAGGGATTAAATAAGAATAATGCTGAAATACAATGTATTCCTACCTTTATTTTACCTAAGGCGACCGATGTTAAAGGTAAGGCTTTGGTTCTGGACCTGGGAGGTACCAACTATAGAGTGGCAATTGTCGATTTCTCAACCGAAAAGCCAATCATCTATCCCAATAATGGTTGGAAGAAGGATATGTCGATTATGAAGTCGCCCGGTTATACCCGTGAAGAGTTGTTCAAAGAGTTGGCCGACCTGATTGTTGAAATAAAGCGGGAAGAGGAAATGCCTATCGGTTATTGTTTTTCTTATCCGACCGAATCGATACCGGGAGGCGATGCAAGATTGCTTCGTTGGACCAAGGGGGTAGACATTCGGGAAATGGTGGGACAGTTTGTTGGGAAACCCTTACTCGACTACCTGAATGAAAAAAATAAAATCAGATTTACAGGAGTTAAAGTGCTGAATGACACGATTGCCAGTTTATTTGCCGGGCTTACCGACAAAAGCTATGATGCTTATATTGGCCTGATTGTAGGGACAGGTACAAATATGGCAACTTTTATTCCGTCTGACAAGATAACGAAGTTGGATCCGGAATGTCACGTACAAGGCTTGATTCCGGTCAATCTGGAATCGGGAAACTTTTATCCTCCCTTCCTGACTGCGGTGGACGATACTGTTGACGCAACTTCTGACAGTTTGGGTAAACAGCGTTTTGAGAAAGCGGTATCCGGCATGTATCTGGGAGATATCCTGAAAGCAGCTTTCCCTTTGGAAGAATTTGAAGAGAAATTTGATGCAAGGAAACTGACTGCTATTATGAATTATCCTGATATACACAAAGATATCTATGTTCAGGTAGCCCATTGGATCTATAACAGATCGGCCCAGCTCGTCGCTGCCTCTCTTGCCGGATTAATCGCATTGCTGAAATCGTATAATCGAGATATCCATCGGGTTTGTCTGATTGCCGAGGGCAGTCTTTTCTGGAGTGAAAGTCGGAAAGATAAAAACTATAATATCCTTGTAATGGAGAAATTGCAGGAACTTCTTCGTGAGCTTGAACTGGAAGATGTCGAAGTTCATATTAATAGTATGGATAATGCCAATCTGATAGGAACGGGGATTGCGGCATTATCCTGATTGTAGACAGTTTGTATTTGCCCTGATGAAATATTCATCGGGACAAATACAAACTGTAAACCTCGCCCGTCGAGGTTAGTCTGACCGGGATGGACTTATTTTGCGTAGAGTGGATGCGCCCGGATCGGCTTCTACATTGCAAAGAAAAATTGAGATGACGATGTTACCGGCCGGTAATTAGCGATTATCTAATTTGAGACAGCTTTTTCGGGGCGAGGTGTTTTTTTATTTCTGTTTAGAAATGCTCCATTGACTGTTCTTGCAACTGACGCTGATCGTATCGTTTTTCCATTGGTTGTCCGCACGTTCGAGCAGGATACTTCCTTCAGACTCGGGTGTGTAGAGTTCTGCTTGCACAGAGTCGGCAGCAAATACGATGTAAGTGGCGTAAGTAGCATTGTCTTTTTGGGTTTCGCTGATTTTCAGTCCTGCTTCGAAGGGACGAATACAATCTTTCTTCACTTCACTCCATACGTATCCGGCAGAGCGACGCAACCGTGTTCGTCTTTATCACTTCCCGGTATAACTGCTTCTTCAGTCTTTGCTTCGCTTGCGGTGTCCTGTCCGGCTTTATTGGATTTGCATGCCGAAAATGCTATTGCCGTGCAAAGCATGGCCGTCCATAAATAAGTTTTCTTCATAATAAAAGTTTTTTCCTTTCTATTAAACTTCATGTTTTGATAATTATATTCTATAAATGCAATAAACCTTGTATTACTGCTTGGATTACATTGCTTTTTTATTGTATTCGGTTTAAATTTTATTGAATGGGAAGGATCATAATAGAAATTGAAAAATAGAGATTGCTAACATTCAGTGGATTAACCTCAAAATAAGGTATGCTCTTGGTTGTTTGTCAGTCTAAGTTAAATCGATCTTTTATGACCGATTACTTAGACAGGAACTTACTGTATGATTTTTCCTTCTTCGGTAATCAGAAGGATGGTTAGTTCTCCATTGGGGAGCAGCACATCGCAGTGGCGGTGGCATTGTTCGATCAACAGGGAACAGAAAGCCTGCAGTTCGGTTTCAGGAAGGATGTTCCAAAGTTCACGTGCCAGAATGATATGGTCGATTGCCTCTATGCTGGAGGGGGTACATCCACACCGTCGGGCAATTTCTTTGAGGAACTCCTTGTTCATGGTGACTTTCTTGCTGTGTGTGTCGAGGTGCCCTTCCGCCAGTTTCACAGCTTTACCCATCATCACTCCCAAGGTCAGCCGCGAGATGCCGAGTTCGGCTGCAATTCCGATCGTTTCGCCTATGAAATTGCCATAGTGTACAAAAGCCTGCGGCGGAAGTTCCGGATAGAGATTGCGAATATATTTTTCGCTTTTGGCTCCCGAATTGATGACAATACGGCAAGCACCTGTAGCACGTGCCACTTCCATCTCCTTACGAATGGAACGGACGAAAGCTTCGGAAGAAAAGGGTTTCACAATACCGCTGGTACCGATGATGGAGATTCCGCCTACGACACCCAGCCGGGGGTTGAAAGTACGTGCGGCGACTTCTTCACCTCCGGGAACTGAGATGGTGACATGGATGGGAACGTTTGGCAGGTATCGATAGTAGTACCGGATGCAATTCCTCAGATTGTCGATAATCATTTGCCTGGGAGTGGCGTTAATGGCCGGACCACCTACTTCGAGCCCGAGTCCCGGCAGGGTAACTGTTCCTACACCCGGGCCACCATGGAAGACGAATTCCCATGTTTCCGGAGTTTGTACAGGTGCGTTATTAGCCTGTTTCGCTTCTGCGAGGTTCAGGTTAAAGTGGTTACAATCGGCAGCCCACTGGTTACATCGGGGTCGTTCTCCTCCATCTTTGATGACGGTAGCGCTGACTTCAATTTTCTCGTCGGAGAATGTTCCGGATACGGATTGGCAAGGAATCTCAATCGTTTCGCCACTGGGAAGGACGGTATGGATATTCCGGTTAAAATCCTCGAGTATGGGATTTTTCAGTTTCCGAAAAGCAGCTATGGCAGCGGCTGCGGCACAACTCCCGGTAGTGAGTCCGCTACGCAATGGGAAGTAATCGGGCAGCATTTTCTCAAGGGTACGGCGGAGACTGTTTACTCCGTCTACTGTTATATCGTAATATTCTAATTCGGGATGGAGAAGGATGTAAGGAGTTGCCCCATATTCCAGGATCATGTCTTTCTTTTCGGTGAATCCTCCGGACTTCCCACTCTCTTTCAGGACGACTGCCTGGGGAGACAGTTCTTGCAGGAGTTGGGGCAGATTCTCCGTTTCGGGATGATAGTACACCAGATGATCTTCCGGGAATCCGGCTTGACGGGCTATTTCACGGGAGCTGTCACGGTCGAGAATACGGAAGTAACATTCATACTTCTTCTTGGTCCATAAAGATTTGAATCGGGCGATGGACTGGACACCTGTCAGGAAAAGAAATCTGTGACCCTCTTTTTCTTTCTTCAACTCGCGCAACAGATCCCGATTGTCATATTCAAATTTAAAAGGCAAATCATCAGGGTCGCAGTTGTCTTCGAAAATCGGGTTGAGGTAAGAGCGGTCGTAAATGCGTTCGTATCGAATGCAGGGAATGCCGAGATCATGCGCAACATCGGTCACTGTATCATGCAGCTTTTCGGCAAAGGGGTGGGCGGCATCTATTAAAAGGCGAATGTCGTTTTGGCGACAGAAAGCTTTCAGGGTTCTCCGGGTCATGGCGCCGCTCAGGCGTATGCCATGATGCAGGTAGATATCCTGTTCGTCACCTTTGGTTGAGTAATAATAAGGTTTCCCGGCTTCTTCGATTACATTGACGGCAGCCCGTCCTTCAGTGGTTCCTCCAAATATAAGTATCATGATTATTTACGGAATAAGTGTTTAAATTGGTGAGAATATAGTCGTGACAGTCCTTCCCGATTATCGATGGCATCGCCTACGACAATCATGGTAGTCAGAGTCAGATGGTTTTCGTTTACGATCTTAGCTAAATCCTGTAATTGTCCGCGAAAGATGCGTTCGTCTTTCCAGGTCAGATGATAACAGGCAGCTACAGGTGTAGTGGGCGGATAGTGCTCGAGGAGCTCTCGTTGAACTTGATCGACTACGCCTGCGCTGAGGAAGATGCACATGGTGCTTTGCGAACGTGCCAGCAGGCTGAGTTTCTCTTTCTCGGGCATCGGTGTACGACCTTCACCGCGAGTGAGGATGATGGTCTGTACCCTCTCCGGAATGGTGAATTGGGATTGGAGAGCAGCGGCGGCAGCCTGAAATGAAGAGATCCCCGGAGTGATGTGGTAATGCATACCATATTGGTCGAAGAAATTCATTTGCTCCTGGATGGCACCATAGATACAAGGGTCGCCTGTATGCAGACGGACTACCAACTGTCCACGGTCATAAAACTCTTTCATCAAGGCAAATTGCTCTTCGAGAGTCATGGAAGCCGAACTGCGTATGGTAGCACCGGCTTTGGCACATTCTGTCAGTTCGCGGGGGACGAGACTGCGGCATAAAGTATCAGGTCGGCTTCTTCGAGAAAGCGACGTCCGCGTACGGAAATCAGCTCCGGATCGCCGGGACCGGCTCCGACAATTTCGATGTGCCCCTGACGTACGGAGGCGGCGTCCATGGCGATGGCTACAGTAAAGTTAGCGCCTTTTTGTTTGGGCAGGAGTAAGGGACCGCCTCCGGAAGAGAGTAGGGCAGAGGCTTCGGATACACTGGGAGTACCCATGTGCTTGTTGACCACTTCACTTGGAGTGGGCACCTCTATTTTGCTGAGTTGACTGGCGGTGTAAAGCCGGGTCTGATAAGCCTCTGCAAGTAGTTTGAGCACCGGTTCGTCTTTTTTTTCTTCAATGGAAGATACGGTACGTATGGCAAGAGGGATCATGTTGGCTTGCACCACAACATCCATCAGATGGGTAATGACGGTATCCACCGGATGGGCATCGCGGGCCAGTCCGACTCCCATATGCAATACCGGTGGGACGTAGTAGAGTGCCGGAGTGTCGGAGGTGTTGTAAATGAATGGAGTGACAAGCAGGAGCAAGTCATATTTCCGGAGATCCATATCCTCAAATTTGTAGAATACATCGACGTGAGGAGGCAAGGTATGTTCCAACTGTGTTGTGCCTTCGTCGCGAATGTCGAGTAATAGAGCTGTTGGTTTGCAATCTACAAAGAGTGTGATCAGATGATTCATATCCGATGATTCGGCCGGGACTGTTTGCCAACCGTATTTTTTGCCAAGAGTATCGAGGCCCAAAGACCGGTACGGTCACTCCGGGTGGTAATCACAGGTTCGCTCCCAGAATGCTTGCCACATACCGGTCAGTCCGTTGGCTCCACCAATATGTCCGGACAGGACAGAGACAGCATAACGTCCTGTGCTGTCTACACAGACAACGGCGGGATCTTTATGCTTGTCTTCAATATGGGGAGCAATGGCACGGATACAAATTCCCATAGCTCCGATGAAGATAATAGCATCGAATTTATGGAATATCTCAGGAACGGCCTCCTGAAGATTGGAAATAGAGTGGCAATCTGTGTCTGTGCCGGTAGAAAAGATCTCTGATTCGGGAAGTTCCTGTTCCAGTGTCTTGGCCAGTGCTATGCCGGCTTCTGATATGACAATAATGGCTGTTTTCATATATTTTTATAGATAAGGAGAGTCCGGAGCTGAAGCCACCAGGATCTCTATTGGATTATATTCATTTATTGCGACTCTTGTTCCGCCGAGAAAACAGAGTCCGGATTCGTTGGCGGCTTCGATGAAATGCGTTTTACTTTCTTCGGATACGGAGTTGAAAACGATGCGTGCTCCGGGAAGAAGCTTATGCCGGACCCGGGATATGATTTCTTTCAGCCGTCCGCCATGTCCGCCGATAAAAACTGCATCGGGACAGGGATAAATGGCGGTATCTGTTTCAAGAAAGTCACCGATGACGGTGGTAATGCCCGGAGTACCGAAACGCCGGCTGTTGATTTCCATCAGTCGCTTGCCTTCGGGGCGGATCTCAAAAGATGTGACATGCAGATGGGGAAATTGTAATCGGGCTTCGATAGAGACGGAGCCGGTGCAGAAGCCGATATCCCAGAAAGAAGTCCGTCGGTTTAGTTCCAAGGCACTCAAGGTGAGCAGGCGGATAGGGGCTTTGGTGATCATCCGGGCACGTCCGTCAAGCAGTTCGAATGCTTCGTCGGGGATGCCGAAGAAACGAGGGGAGAGTATTCCTCCGTTTACAGATTGCAGTCCGTCACCTGTAGTTAAAATCAGGCAATTGGGATATTCAAATGTTTCTGCGGCTGCCTCTTCAAGCGTCATCCGGCGAATCAGTTCTTTTGTCGGATGTCCCAGATGTTCACCTATGTACATGGTATAATCGTTGTAACCATAGTCCAGCATCCGGCTTGCAATGGTAGCAGGCGTATGTTCGCGATCGGTGAGGATTCCCATCTTGGGAGTACGTTCTATCAATGCACGATCAAATCCATGCCATGGACGTCCGGTAAGGGAGATGGTGCGCATATCATCGTAGGGCATCACTAATCGGTGTGCCAGCGTTTGCAAAGAGTTAAAAGAGGGATAGAGCCGAATCTCCGCATCGGGCAGACGTCGGCGGATCGTGTTGGCAAAGCCGAAAAAGATAGGGTCACCCGAAGCAAAGACAATGATATGGGGATGTCCTGCATAACGGGCGAATACCTGGTCGAGAGGAACGGTGATGTCGATCCACTTTGCTCCGGCAGGGAGCAGTGGGGCAACAATGTCGTGATGGCGCACTCCTCCTGAAAAGACACATCCTTGGTCTATCAATGCCTTGACGGAAGGTGAAAGGTAAGGCGAAGGACTGTCGTCGAGACCTATAACGGTGAAAAGGTTATGGGGTGTACCCTCTTCCGCTCTCTTCCCGACAGGGAGAGAAGAAAGAGTAGGTCGGGTTGTTTCTGAGGTCTTCATTCTTTTTATATAATGAACGATTCTAATAAATAAAACGTCTGTATACCGGTCGTCTGCTATACGTCTCTTCCGGGTCTGAGTTGTTCCGCATCGGGATAGCAAAGAATGGCATTTACCAGGGTGGCAGCCAGATTACTTCCGCCCTTGCGTCCTTCCACAATCAGTTTGGGGATGCGGGTGAAGGGCTTTGTCATGTGTTTTGACTCTTCTACATGGACAAACCTACGGGAGCGGCTACGATACCTGCCGGTTGCGCTTTCTCTTTCCGGATCAGATCACAAAGTTCCATCAGTGCTGTGGGGGCATTACCAAAGACAAAGAGTGCATCGGGATGTTCTTCCACAGCCAGGCGGATGCCCGCTTGTGTACGGGTGATCCCCTTTGAAGTTGCCATTTCGGCTACTCTTTCATCGTTCAAGTAACATTTCACTTCTACACCCAGACGCTGCAATGCACCTTTACGGATGCCGGAAGCTGCCATCGTTACATCTGTTACAATAGTCCGCAGACTTCCTGTGCGGATGGCGTCATAGAGAGAGGCCACAGCATTGGGATCAGTGTAAAGCAAACGTTCCATCTCGAAGTCGCTGTCGTATGGATAGCATGCAATAAGGCCCATTTCCGGTCGAGTGGAATATCACGGTTCTTCAGTTCCGTCTCGATGGTGCGGAAACTGCGTATCATGATGTCTTGTCCGATACCGGTTGCTTCACTGCGTGTTTCGCGATAGTATCCCCGTGGAGTAATTATGTTTTGGTTAAATGTATATGTTTGTGAGTTACCAATCAGAACGACCGTAAACATATCCACAGTTTCCGGATCGAATGCGGCGAGAGTGGTGATGTGTATTTCCTGTTCTTCACGACCAGCCTGCCGAACATAGCCTACAGGGGTTTCCGGTGAGCGTCCTTCGCGCAGAAAGATTTCGCGCAGACGATAAATTTGCCAATAGCGCCCATCACTCTTGGGATTGTATACAGCCGTCACAAAGTCGGCCTGGGCTGCAGCGAGGATACGGCGCTCGATACGTTCCCATGGTGTCATCAGGTCTGATAGAGAGATGACACAGAAGTCATGCCCGATCGGTGCACCAAGTAGTGAGGCCGCTTTCTGGAAAGCGCTGATTCCCGGTAAGGCAATGATTTCTACGTTACTCTGACGTTCGCGTTTCATTTCGTAAATCAAGGGTGTCATGCCATAGATACCGGCATCTCCGGAGCTAATGACACAAACGGTCTTTCCTTGTTCGGCATATTCGAAAGCCTGTTCGGCGCGGGCACGTTCCCGTTTCATCCCGGTGTCGATACACTCGGCGTCCGGACGGACAAAATCACGTATAAAACGGAAATAATATTTATATCCCACCACTACATCTGCTTCGCGTACAGCGGCGAGCACGGCAGGAGTGATATCTTGTTCGCTTCCCGGCCCAATGCCGGCTACGATAATTTTGGATTGTTTCATAATGATAATCTATAGTGAAATTCTTGGATTCATTTCCGGCTTGAACTATACCGGCTTGAACGGCAAAGATACGGATTAATCCTTTTTCTGCCCTTTATTCAGGGACATAAATGATCTTTCCATTCTCGAGTTCATAGGCTACACCTACTTTCTTTCCTCGTTTACCGGATGATTCTTTCTGTTCGGATGGAGTATATCGTTTAATCTCTTTACCTTCTTTTGTGATAATCTCCATGTTCTCTTGTCCGGGATTCTTTACCATCGTATAATCTTCTTTGGAGAAAATTTCGGTCATATTGAATCGGCTGACGAGTGCTACCATCGATGCCACAGCAAAAACCATGGCTACATCGAATAAGTTGGCTACTGTTCCCATCGGGTCAGTATCATTCTGGTTGTGTAGAAGTTTGTTTCGTGCCATGGATTAGGGTTTTACTGATAAATTCAAGGTCGTTTATTTCACGGGCATACCAACGTTGCCGGATTTGCAGGGTGACCACTCCGATAGCAGCTATAACCATACCTACTACAGTGGTGGCAAATGCTACTTGCATATTGTAGGCCATTGAAGCAATGTCTCCTGTGGCCAGACCTACAAGTGCGGGACCCATTGGGATTAATGTACCCATTAGTCCGAGCATGGGACCCAGCTTGACAAATGTACGTGAACGTCCCAATTCTTGTTCGGCATCTACTTCAAAGTTAGCAAGCAATCGCTCACAATAAGCTGCATTGTCCCGATGCGTATAAAGCTTGTATACACAGCGTTGTAGGGGGGTACTTCTGTCTCCGGTAAGGGAATTTGCTTTTTCTTCGATATTGTCGGGAGTCAGTTCTTCCAACTGCTCGGCAAGAGATTTTTGAGTATGTACCTACGATAAAATTCTCCGAAGAAGCCGCCTGCAAGCAGTACAGCACGCGCAAAGAATAGTAACAACAGAACTACCACCGGGACAAGTAGCCCGTTGGATATCCAGAAAAGCGCATTTGATATTGTTTCCATATTTATAATTGTTATTTCTTTAGTTGTTTCCTGTGCTAACGACACTAAGCAGTACGATAAACAGATTGGTGATAAAGAGTATTTCAAGTCGTAATTTCCGTTCTCCTACTATGTTTTTCAAGAGTAGGCTCAGTCCAGATATCAGTATAAAAACAGCAACTGAAGAGATGCCGGTGATCAGTCCGAAGCTGACTCCCGGAAAAGCGAAGAACAACTGTATAAGCAGATAGGTTAGTATGCCCGCCATTAGCAGTCCGGGATAAAAATTCAATATGTATGTAACTGTCCGTTGGAAAAGTGTCCGCTGTTTTGAGGTGTCTGCAAAACAGTTGAAGCAAAAAGCGATCATTATTGAGGCTTCGAGCGTGACATATACTGAAAGGGTCAGTATGTGTGGGGCAGAGGCCAGCAGAGAGTTTATCTCTGTTGGCGATTGTTCCGTAGCCCATGGACCTATACAAATAAGGAAAACCGTATAGACAAGTGCTGACAACCAGATTCCCCATCGCGGATAGAAACCGGTTTTGAGAAGGAAACTTAAAACGATGAAACCGATTAGTAAATGAATGATATGTTCCATAAACTTATTTTTACGTTTCAGCAGGTATATTACTCCACCGAATACTAAAAGAACAATAACGCCCGTAAGGATGCCATTTACCATATTCTTTTTCCGGTTTTCCGTTTTCGTGAGTTTCTCCTCTTTCAATACGATATCTTTTCCTTTTTCGTTTCCTGCCTGATGGACTTCTTGCATAACCAGACGATAACTTTCAGAGTCATTGTTGTCCAAGTGACCTTCTACAAATTGCTGAAGTTTTCGGTTATCGCATACAAATTCTGTACAGGCGGCACCGGCTTCGCGGGTGATTTGCGCATGTAGTCGGGCTGTTACTTTCAATTGTTCGTCGCTCGCTTTCCAGTATCCTTTCCGGGCACTTTCAAGCATGACTGAGGTCATTGCCTGATAAGAAGCCGGATTAATTCTTTGGAAATAGTCCCGGATACCCAAATGGTTTTCATCTACAATGTACATTTTATAGAGATCGTTGAAGATCTCTTTATCCATTGCCGATGGACGGGTGGCATGCCATCCGAAGATATTACGGAATATTTCACCGAACATTTGCGCGGTGGTGGCACCTCCTTTCATCCGTTCTTTCACGAAAGTTGGGTTGAGCACGGTAGCTCTCGCCTCTACAGCGATTGCTTCGTTGATATTCTGCATCCGTTTGTTGTTTCGATTGCGATAGTCAGCCATTAAGGCATCCGGTTCTTTACCGGTCAGTGTCTTCACTGTCAACGACAGACCTCCCATAAATTCGTATACATGGTCAAGTGAAAGTGGTCCCCAGGTATTACTTTGCCGGGGTTGTATCACTACATCAGTTTCGGAAAGGGCGGAAGCAAAAAGGTCTTTTTGCATACCTCCCCAGTTCTCTTCATCACCATAGGCGGCTCCCATATTGTTCAGATATCCGTCTACTAACTCCGATTCATGATCCATCGGTCACTCTTTTCTGTATATGCCATCATACCGGTACTATATCCGCTGTTGACAGGACCAAATACACGCATGACTGACATCTCACGTGCTCTTTTGGGTGATACTCCTTTTTCTACCAGCAGTTTTTCCTGCAAGCGTGTACCGGAAGAGACATAATTAGGGTATGCTTTGTCGTCTGCGGCCGAAGCAAGGCGAACGGCATCGGTTAGCATAGTCAGTCGGGAACCCGCTATGTCACGTAGTTGCCCCGACACTTGTACGACGACGTTGACTCTTGCCGGCCTAACTCTGAGGAAGGCACTAAGCGTAGATCGACCACACGTCCCATTTTGTCGCGTACAGGTTCTACGCCTAACATCCAGAATACTTGTGCCAGCGTAGCCCCTTCGGTCGTGATAAATTCACCGGCCCAAAAAGAGTAGCTTACTTTTCGTGGATACTCTCCGTTGTGATTCTCACGATAGGCTTTCAGTGTGGCTTCTGCCAATCGTTTGCCTTCTTCCCATGACAATATGCCCGGAGTTGTTTCTACATTGATACTATACATGTTCCGTCCCGTCGGCAGGACATTCGGATTGAGTACCGGATCTCCACCGGGAGCCGGAAATACTGTGCCACCTTTTAATCCGCGTAGCATGGCGTTCAATTCGTTACCGGTGGATGAAACTAAAAGCGCATGATAACAGAGTGCCTCTTGCAATTCGGGGGCGATCCCTGTGGTATCCTTAGGTGGATTTTGTAACAAGGGGATTAACCGTTGTTTGGCTATGGGTAAATAGTGATGGGTGATGTAGCCAAAATCTTGTAACTGTTCGGTCGTAATTTTACCTTTATCGCGATCACGTTTCGCCATTTGATAGGCTAAAGGATCGGCACTGACTGCAAGTGTGGTGGTAAGCAGGTCTCTCGCAGAATACGTACGTCTGAGCATCGATCGATGTACAGCTACGTACGTCTGAGCATCGATCGATGTACAGCTACGACGTCTGAGCATCGATCGATGTACAGCTACGTACGTCTGAGCATCGATCGATGTACACTAGTACTCTAGATG
>ENA-OQIC01000785-OQIC01000785.1-human-gut-metagenome-genome-assembly--contig:-NODE-785-length-12914-cov-2.030187_pt1 | contig 12914 bp, 24 predicted proteins | sample MGYA00242572_ERZ504736 | MGnify/ENA primary metagenome ERZ504736 (study PRJEB26092, sample SAMD00036201) | human gut metagenome | host: Homo sapiens | study: EMG produced TPA metagenomics assembly of... | reverse complement strand
TCTTCTTTTGTAATTTCCCTGAATTCTTTCCCCTCATTAAAGCATAGCGTTTCTTCAAAAAACACATCATTCATTCTTTTTAAATTCCCCTTTTCTACATTTAAATCTATAATTTCATGCACATAAGACTCCATGGTTTTGACCCTTCCCCTGTGCGTTCATTTCTTTTTAGTACCTGTGATTTCTTTATTCCACGCTCTCTCCATGATTTTCCGCCAGTGGCGTGATTTAACATTAAAGGCTGAATATTATCACAAACATGAGCGAATTTTGCCTCCGGTGTCTGCTGCTCTTCAAATTCGTCCCACAGTAACCTTAACATTTTTGCCTGATCTTCCGGTAAGATATTAAAAATTCTGTCTGCTGCCTTTAATTCTCTTTCCCTCTTTGTCTGATTTCCAACTGCATCATAGGCATAAGTATCACCAGCATCGATTTCTACTAAATCATGAACCAGCACCATAAGCATGGTTTTTGCCAAATCAATCTTTTCCTCAGAATATTCTGCCAAAAGCGCTGCTGTCAAAGCTAAATGCCATGCGTGTTCTGCGTCATTTTCCTTTCGAATTCCGTCTGATAAATAAGTCTGCCGGCCAATAAATTTTTCCTTATCCACTTCCAATAAAAATTCCATCTGTTTTTTCAAACGTTCTTCCATATCTTTATCCTGCCTTTCTGTTATTAAGAAATTCCAACTAAGAAAAGTGCCAGCCAGATAACCATAAGCACCCCGTTTCCTACTGCTCCGATTTTACAAAAAAGCTGGTCTCTGTTTTTCTCAGAAAAGCTTTTTAATCCCACAACAAATCCATAAGCGGAAAGACCAATGGCAATCAGTCCCAATGCCCCCAGATACATACCGCCTTTCCATGAAAAATCAAAGCACATAATGCGGCGGCACAAAAATCCCCAGAGAAATTCCTGCAAAACCGTTGAAGCAATTCCCTGTCCTGAATGTTTCTTTTTGCAAAAGAATATTTATTTTTCTTCTTTGCCATTACTTGTTTCTCCTTTTTGTTCTTTTATATATGAAATAGCTAACGGCAAAAAATATGTATCCCAATGCCGCACCTAGTGTATTCATAATCAAATCATCTACATCAAAGCATCCCAGCTTTGTAACTAACTGTATGGTTTCCACACAAAGACTCAGTGCAAAACCTGAAAATGTGATAAAGAAAAAATTTCTTGTATCTCTATGGATAATGGGAAGAATAAATCCAAACGGAATAAATCCCACAACATTCCCAACAAGTTCAATACAACCGGCCACACACCCAACTGTTCCCTATACGTCCAAAATCGTTTGATTTCCTGAAGAAATACCAGATTATAATGATATTCTCTTTCCTCAAGCTCTGTATACCAAATCGCTCTGCAAAGAAAAGAAGATAAATCAGCAAAAAAAGATACAGCACAAATAAATGGTACTGAATGTTTTTATTTTTTCTTCACATTTTTATTCAATTTTAACCCCTTATTTTTCTAAAATAACATAAAGACGGGAGAACCCATTCCCCCGCCCTCTTTTGTCCTACACATTAAAATGTAATTTCTGACTTTCTTTTTAATAATCTTGCTCCGCTTACCAGCATTAAAATCCCTGTGGTAATGCCTGTAACCAGCACAATTATTCCTACTGCAATGCTCCCCGCACCGCATCGTGTCATGGTTTTATAAACCTTTTCATTCATTTAGGAACACTTCCTTTTCTGATTATTTTACTCCGTAGATTTGGTAGTATGCGTCAATGGCTTCTTTTGTCTTGTCATCAATTACAACCCTGCCATTACATTCTCTGTTGTATAAATGCTCTACTACCTCTTCCATTGTTACAATAGCATTTGTTTCAAATCCGTAAGTTTCTTTGATTTCATCAAGAGCGCTTTTGTCGCCTTTTCCTTTTTCCATACGGTTTAAAGAAACCATCAGACCTACGATTTCCACATTTGCTGCTCCTCTTACCTTTGGAACAGTTTCTTCCATAGATTTTCCGGAAGTTGTTACGTCTTCAATCATCACTACTCTGTCTCCATCCTGCAGCTTACTTCCCAAAAGCTTCCCTTATCTGCGCCATGGTCTTTTTCTTCCTTACGGTCCGAGCAGTAGCGTACTTCTTTTCCATATAATTCACTGTAAGCAATAGCTGTTACAACGCTGATTGGAATTCCCTTGTAAGCCGGTCCAAATAATACGTCAAAATCATCCCCGTATTTGTCATGAATAGCTTTTGCGTAGTATTCGCCTAATCTTTTTAACTGAGAACCTGTTACATAAGCTCCTGCATTCATAAAGAAAGGAGATTTTCTACCGCTTTTCAAGGTAAATTCTCCGAATTTTAAAACATCACTTTCCACCATAAAATCAATAAATTCCTGTTTATATGTTTCCATATCTTCTAAAACCTCCGTATTTATAGCTTTTCTCGCCCTTATTTTCTATTTTTATCCCTTAGTACACCATTTTTACACCATAAAAAAGAGCTTTTAAATCTTCTCAATTCTATCACATATTTCCTGTTATTTCAATCAAAGAACAGGCTTAAAAATACCTACAATAATTATCAATAGATATTGCATAAATTCTTTCTTCTTATTTATCACTATCCTTTTTGTTTAATAATTTTCTTATTCTCTCAATAGGAAATTTATCTTCTATCTCCACCACCTCAAACCAATTTAATGATAATTCTTTCTCTCCAATTAGCGAAAGATACTCCTTCACAGCTCTTTGGTCAATCATAATTTTACCATGTCCTGCCCAGTGCCTATTACTCTCTCTCCTTTTCAAACCAGAAATCCAATATTCGTCGCCAGTCTCAACGTCTATATAATTAGAATAATTCCCTATATATTTCTGAAAAGCATGGTCGTTAAAATAAATTGTCTTTTTACTTTGTGAAGTCTTCACATATCCAATCCACGCCGGTCCGTCATCAGAATATCCTGTTTTTAATTCTATATACATCAAATCATAAATCACTTGCAATCCCTCCGAATACAATTCTAGCTTTTGTGTTAAATTATACATGTTTTCTGCAAATAGAACTCGCTAATTTTTAAGTTCATAATACATAGATGTACAAAGTTCTGAAAACATTAAAACACACAGTGCAAATGCTATACCTACTCCCATAATAATAAACTCTTTATTGCCTGATACTTTCCCCATCACTAATAAAAAAACATAAGTACAAAAGATACTATCTGCGTTATCTGAAACGATTTACTTTGAACTTTCAATTTAATCAGACAGTTTCTTTCATCTAACTCGTCCAATTTATCTTCTTTTGTCTTTTTACATGATATACTTCGTATCACAGAGCTGAACCCAAATGCAGATAACGTTACAGCTAAAATAACGATATTTACATCTACGTCTTTTTCTAATATATTTATAATTAAAGTCGGCACACCTAAAACTATCAGGAATACTCCGGACATAAATGTCTTTTTATTATAAATCTTCATATTCCTTATCCTCCAATTCTTTGTTTTCTTTTAAGCAACACAATTCTTCTACACTTACTCCAAAAACCATTGCCATACGATATGCAAGCATTAATGAAGGATTATATTGTCCTTTCTCAATAGAAATGATAGTCCTTGATGATACATGAACCAAATCTGCCAACTGTTGTTGTGTCATTTTGCCTTCTGTACGCAACTCTTTCACTTTTGTTTTCATTTTGAAGTTTTCATATATTCAAACTTTCCTTACTGATATAACTGGATTTCTCCACATTCATCAATATTCTTTATATACTCCGTAATGCCAGAAACAGGTTCACCACCGCAAAAACCTTCTTTCTCTAATTCTTCTATTACAACTGTTGGTGTAGCATCTGTCACTTTGACCTTTAATGTCCCGTTATAAGTATAAAAAAGTCTTGTAGTTGGATAAGTACCCTCGGCACTCCAGACATCTATATTATAATCTTCAAATTCTATGTAAGGAATATCTGATGTTACATTTAAGTCATTTCCTATAATTTTGTTAATTTGTGCATAAGGTCCATCAGACCAGACATCCGCCGAAACATTTAGCTCTATTTTTGTATTTCCAATATTGTTTGTGCATGTAAAGTTTTTTATATAGCTCTTATCCATCCCGGAAGCATTATCTGCTGATACCATTGTAAAACCGGAAATCCATAGGCAAAATGCGAAACCTATACAAAATATTTTTTGTCTGTTTTTTCTTTTACGCATCTGTTTTCCTCCTTTCACCTGCTGCAAAAAACTCCTTTTCTAATTTTATTATATCAAATTTTAGAAGGATTTCCTATTTATTTTCCCATTTTTCTTATAATAACTTCCTATTTTTCCATACTTGATACAGAATATCTTTTAAATATTCTTCTGTAAAATCCTGTTTCCATGTAAATGGAATGTAACAGCCCTCTACAATCAAATTTTGTTTATTTTCTACTGCTGTTTTTACAATTTCCTTAACAATTTTCCATAGATAAAATCCCAATTCTTCGTCATCTTTCGGTGTCAAATCTGTATTTTTACTCCGAATTAATCCCATTTTTAACAAGTCAATCGAAAGAACCGAATACTTATATTTTTCCAACAACTTTTGTGCCAATAAAGTTTTACCCGTATGAGACGCCCCTGTAATTAAAACAACCATTTTATTCTGCTGCACCCCATTCCACTATTAAAAATAAACCTAAACCAATTCCGCCAACAAGTAATATAACTCCCAATGCTTTTCCTTTTACAAGTTCAATAATTCCAAATATTGCCAGTACCACAGCTGCTATCACTGAACCGTAAAAGAAAAGCGCCGATATTTTATTACCCTTATGTTTAAAGAACTCCCTTCTTTTTTCACTGACTTTTATTTCTGCCCGGTTCTCAATTATACCGCCGACTAGTATGGTTACTATATCTTTAACAAAATCTATAAAATCTCTCACTTTTTAACACCTGATTTCCATAATGAAATTCCATTGATTACCATAGATAATACTGTAAATATCCATGTAAATTTTTCCATAGTAGGTGCTGTATCCGCTAATGCACTCCAATCCTCCTGTATCACTGAACCTGCTGCTAACTGATAAATTGCACACACAGTCAATGCTGTAAGCGAAAAGCTTAAAAATCCTAACCAACGTACTGATTTTCCCATGAATGAAAAAATCAAATTAAGTAGTGCTGTAATTACGGCACTAATTCCTAAAATTATCCACATACGCTTTTCTCCTTTACATATAAATACATTTCTCAATCTCCGGCAGCACAGTATAAATGGATTTACCCATACATTCTTCAAAATATTCCTTAAATTTGTAGGTATTATTCCACCTATCCAGAGAAAAAGGATAAAATCCATATCGCCTTGCTGTGTCAACAAATCTCTTCTCTAAAATACAAAAACCCTTTGCATCTGCCAAAGCATCACATAAAATAATCAGTTTATCATAATCATCATACTCCATCTGTTCCAGATAATTTTTTATAAATTCATATTGCTCCGGGCGTATATCTTTCTTTCCAATATCCGCTTCGATATCTTTTACCGGAAAGGAATGTGTCAGACATACTCTTGCCACCTCATCCCATCCCTTGGAAATAGCATAATCATAGCCGTCAATGGTATGTCTCAACTGTGCAATTCCCGTTCGTCTTCCGATATCATGAAGCAGTCCACATACAAAAGCCTTTTCTGTATCTAAATTTCCACAGGCTTCTGCAATCAATTCTACTACCTCTGCCACATGATAAGAATGTGCTGTCCAAAGCCCCGGATTTTTCTCTCCTGCAATTTTTAATTCCTGTATTGCAAGTTCTCTGTTTGGAAGCATTTCACCACCCCTTTTTATAGCAATAGGAGCTGCCTGTGTATTCACAGGTTACAGCCTCCCTCATCTTTATTTTACAACTCCGATTAACTCTCGGATATCTTCAATTTTATTTCTTTCCATATAAGCCTCAATGCCTCTGATTGTTTCTATCGTTGCATAAGGATTGGTAAAGTTTGCAGTTCCGATTGATACTGCCGTAGCGCCTGCCATAATAAATTCCAGAGCATCCTCTGCATTCTGGATACCGCCCATTCCGATAATCGGAATGTTGACAGCCTGTGCAACCTGATAAACCATACGTACTGCGATTGGTTTTACACATGGACCGGAAACACCGCCTGTCTTATTAGCAAGTGCAAAAGTTCTTCTGTTAATATCAATTTTCATACCCGTCAGTGTATTGATAAGTGAAACTGCATCTGCTCCACCTGCTTCTGCTGCTCTTGCAATTTCTGCTATATCGGTAACATTCGGTGTCAATTTCATAATTACCGGCTGTTTTGCAATTTTTTTAATCTGTGCAGTAAGCTCCTCCACATGCTTTGGGTCTTGTCCAAACGCAAGGAAATTCGCATTTACATTTGGGCAGGAAATATTGATTTCCAGCATATCTGCCGGCTCATCCGCCAAACGTTCTACTACTGCCAGATATTCTTCCGGTGCGTGTCCGCATACATTTACAATTACTTTTGTATCAAACTGCTGAAGATAAGGTAAATCTCTTTCACAGAACACTTCCATTCCCGGATTTTGAAGCCCGATGGCATTCATCATACCGCTGTGAATTTCTGCAATTCTGGGTGTGGGATTTCCCGGCCAAGCTACATTGGCAACACCTTTTGTCACTACTGCGCCTAATTCATTTAAGTCCACAAACTCGCTGTACTCTGCTCCTGAGCCAAAAGTACCTGAGGCTGTCATAACCGGATTTTTCAATTCAATCCCGGCAATCTTTACTTTTGTATTCATTACAGTTCCACCTCCGTACTTAAAAAGACCGGTCCGTCCTTGCAAATTCGCTTATTATGTACATGAGAATGATGGTCTACTTCTTTTGATTTACATACACACGCCAGACATGCACCCACTCCGCATGCCATTCTTTCTTCCATAGAAATGTAGCAAAGGATATTATTTTCCTCAGCATAATTCTTGATTGCACGCAGCATTGGTGTTGGACCACAGGCAAAATCACATCAGCAGTAAGATTATTCTCACGAATAGCATCCATAACATTTCCTTTTGTTCCTACACTTCCATCTTCTGTAGCAACTACAAGACGGCCATTTTTTTCTAAATCTTCCTGCAGGAAAATCTCACTATTACGATAACCGGCAATAATTGTTACATCTGCTTCTGCTTCTTTTGCAGTCTGTACCATTGGAGGAATACCAATTCCTCCACCCATCATAAACACTTTTTTCCCTTTGACTTCTTCCATCGGAAATCCATTTCCCAATGGGCCTAAAATATCTATTGTATCTCCGCTTACAAGAGAAGAAAATTCCTTTGTACCTTCTCCTGCAATTCGATACACAATGCGAAGCATTCCTTTTTCCTTATCAATTTCACAAATACTGATTGGTCTTGGAAGAATTTTTCCAGAGTCCTTGCAATACACTGAAATGAATTGTCCTGGCTTTGCCTGTACTGCAATTTCCTCCGCACGAAGCCACAGACTGTAAATATCTGTTGCTATCATTTCCTGACTTACCACGGTACTTGTCATTTTTAATTTTGCCATGTTTCTTCTCCTTATTTTGCAGCTTCCAATGCTCCTGCAATATCTGCAATCATATCCTCTGCTGCTGCTCTTGACGCATCTGCAAAGTTTTCCTCTCCAAATTTTGCATATTTTTCCTGTTTATAAGCTGCAATAATTCCACGAGAAGAATTTACAATAGCGCCTAAACCATCTTCATTGAAGAAATGAACTAAATCCTTGCCCTGTCCGCCCTGAGCGCCGTAGCCCGGAACAAGAATATAAGCCTTTGGCATAATTTTTCTGAGTGTTTTTCCCATTTCAGGATAAGTAGCGCCAACAACAGCGCCAACATAGCTATAATCGTCACCCATGCAGGTTTCTCCCCACTGTGCAACCTTCTCTCCTACTAATTCATATACAGTCTGTCTCCCACCATCTGGTCCTGAAAATCTCCGCTGGAAGGATTGGAGGTTTTAACAAGAATGAAAAGTCCTTTCTTTTCTTCTTTGCATACATCAATAAACGGTGTAATACTGTCTGCTCCCATGTATGGATTTAAGGTAACAAAATCTTCGTCAAACGGCGCAATTTTATTTGCTCCAATCTGCACTTTTCCAATATGACCGGTTGCATAAGCTGCAGAAGTGGAACCAATATCTCCACGCTTAATATCTCCGATTACTACAAGGTCTTTGGATTTACAGTAATCTACTGTTTTCTTAAAAGCCATAATTCCCGGAATTCCGAACTGCTCATACATAGCAATCTGTGGTTTTACTGCCGGAATTAAATCGTATGTTTTATCTACGATTTCTTTATTAAACTGCCAGATTGCTTCCGCAGCTCCTTCTAAAGTTTCCCCAAATTCTTTAAATGCCTTTTCCTGAATGTGTTTTGGAATGTAATTTAACATTGGATCTAAGCCCACCACAATCGGCGCTTTTGTTTTCTGAATTTTCGCAGTCAGTTTGTTAATCATGATTTCTCCTCCAATAGTTCTTCTTTCTTACTCTTTTCTTTTACTCTTCTATATACGCAATTTCACCGTCACAAATCGTAGCCTTTACCATACCTTTTACTTTTCTTCCGTTAAACGGTGTATTTTTTCCTTTTGACTCAAAAGTTTTGCTGTCAATTACATATTCTTTTTCCGGATCAATAATCGTAATATCCGCAGGACTTCCCACTTCCAGACGACCTCTGTCTGAGTGAATAATCTTTGCCGGATTATAGCTCATTTTTTCAGCCATCTGCATTGGTGTTAAAATTCCTTTGTGTACCAGCTCTGTCATAGTAAGAGGCACTGCCGTTTCCAAGCCTACTATACCAAATGGCGCTTCTGTCATGGAACGCTGTTTTTCTTCTCTGCTGTGTGGCGCATGGTCTGTGCTGATTACGTCAAAAATGTCATCTTTTAATCCTTTTACCAGTGCATCTCTGTCCTCTTTTGTACGCAGAGGCGGATTCATTTTATAATTAGCATCACCTGCAACCACATCATCTGATGTTAAAATAAAATGATGTGGGCAGACTTCACCTGTAACAGGAAGCTTTTCTTCCTTGGCAAGTTCAATCATACGCACACTGTCCTTTGTAGAACAATGACATAAATGCAGACTTGCACCTGTCTCTTTTGCAAGCATAATATCTCTTGCTACAATAATATCTTCTACTGCATTGCTGATACCCGGAAGTCCCAGCTCTTTTGATTTTTCATCTTCATTTACGCAGCCGCCGTTTACCATATTCTGGTCTTCACAATGGGCAAACACCGGAATATTATGGTCTGCTGCAATCTGCATTGCTTCTTTATAAATTCTGGTATTCATTACGGATTTTCCGTCTTCGCTGATTGCCGGAATTCCGGCTTTTATCATCCCTTCAATATCTGCCAGTTCTTCTCCTTTTTGCTGCTTTGTTACAGCTCCGACCTGAAGAACATGAATAGGAGCAAGTTCTTTTGCTTTGTTGTGTACATAATTTACTCTGTCAGCGCAATCAATTACCGGTTTTGTGTTAGGCATTGCTAAAATTGTAGTAAATCCACCTTTTGCCCCTGCCTTTGCACCGGTTACAACGTCTTCTTTATAAGTCAGTCCCGGGTCACGCAAATGTACATGCAAATCAATCAGTCCCGGCATTATGTAACAACCTTTGGCATCAATAATTTTCTCAGGTGTTTCCTTACACTCTATCTCTTCTTTCATTTCCTTAATCACACCATCTTCAACAAGAATATCGCCGATTTTATCGGTCTGGTCTGATGGGTTTAAAATACGTCCTTTTTTAATCAGTATTTTCATAGATTTTCATATCCTTTCTGATTATTATATAAATAGTAACACACACATTTTCTTTCGTCAATTACACTTTTCCCTTGACTTTTACACATCGAAGGAATATACTAATCATGTCAAAGATATATTGGATATTAGTATTAAATGGTTTTTAGAGAGAGTATTATCATTTTTATACATAATATTATCTCTAAAGACCATTTAATTTTTTATCCAGCCATTTTTATTTTTATGGAGGTAACACTATGAACAAGGGAACTGTTAAATGGTTCAACGCAGAAAAAGGATACGGATTTATCACAGGAGAAGACGGACAGGACGTTTTCGTACATTTCTCTGCAATCAATGGAGAAGGCTTCAAATCTTTAGAAGAAGGTCAGGCTGTAAGTTATGATTTAACAGAAGGCGCTCGCGGAATGCAGGCTGCTAACGTTGAAAATTATAATTTTTCGGCATTTAGAATATTCTAATGAGAAAATAGCACCGCCTATGCGGTGCTATTTTTGTACTCTTTACTTATTCCAGCTCTTTATCATTGCCTTAGATGAACGGTTCATTTCCATACGAAACTCAGCTTCAAATTTTCTTTTGCTGTATCTCTCAAGACGCTGCTTCAATTCCGCATCACCTACATTTAGTTTTCGCTTAAACACTTCCCTTGTTTCTTCTGTATCTTTATCCGGATAAGTATCTGTAAAAACGATATCTTCCACTTTAAAACGTTCCGGCTTTGTTCGGTTTTTCTGCTGTTTCGTGGGTCTTCCCAAAACCAGCATAGAAACAGGCAGCACATATTTCGGTAAATTCAGAAGCTTTTGATTATCCTCATAATTCTCCAGAATATCTCCGATATAGCAGGAACCTATTCCCATAGACTCTGATGCCACAACTGCATTCTGTGCCGCAATGATACAGTCCTGCATTGCTAAAAATAAGTCCCCTTCTCCCATTGGCGGAATTGTCATTTCATAGCTTTCCAATACGTCACACCATCTCTGATAATCCGCCAGAAACACCAGTACCACAGGCGCTTCTGCAATAAAATTCTGGTTATCACATCTCTTTGCAAGAACATCCTTAATCTCCTGAGACTGAATATCGAGAAGTACTGAACAGAGACATATTTCCCGCCGTGGGCGCTTGTATTGCTGCTTCTAAAATTAATCTTTTTTCTTCTTCCGTAATCTTTTCATCAGAAAAGACTCTTACGGATTTTCTTGAAAAAAAGCTCTTGTATTGTACGGTTCTCCATAAACTCACCCTTTTATTTATTTTGCTTCTTCTGCGGAAAGTCCTGCCAAATAATCATTTAAAGCTGTAACATCCATTTCTGTTGTAACAACTTCCTGTTCTTCATTTGGATCCGGTCTCATTGCCAGATTATATGCGGAATATCCAATCCAGCCTACTGCTGCTACACAAACAGCGGCAATCGCACACTTTTCTAAAAATAAAACCCTTTTCTCCTTCTTTTGGATTTTGACACGATTTGCTTTCTCTTTTTTATATCTATCTACTTTTTCCTGACTCATGTTAAAATCTCCTTACAAAATATTTTATTGGCTTGATGGTATAATCCGACGCCTTGCGACGGCAAGCCGATTATATCGGCTTGGTTTGCACTCTGTGCAATCATTATACCACATCTTCTAAATCTTTTACAATAATCTTTCTTTTTCTCTCATACTTCTTATATTAAACAATAAAATTTAAAATAGAATTCCTCTGTTTTTTTGAATTTTTGCCTGAAACGGCGTTGAAATGTTTTTGATTTCCCTGCAAATCTTCTGTGATAAATAACTCACAAAGATTTGCAGGTATTTTGACTTGATTTTTGACTAGTATAGCGAAAAATAAATTTCTGCTATATTGACGCGGAATAATTACTCCAGATGCAAGACGGAAGAATGAAACATAGTGGCGGCTACGCTGATTGACAGCAACGCAGCAAATGGCTAATTAGACAAGTAATGTAGCGTTTACTTATTATTCACTGTATTAGCATATTTTAGAAATAAATTCATCCAGTGACTGGACAGTTAATGCTGTCTGTATCCAACTTTTGATTATCCCGTATCTTGCTGTTCATGTAACGTTTTTAAAAAATCGTCTGGTAATTGTCCAAATTTTACCAGCGTCATTTCAAGTATTTCTCTTGTCGCTTTTAGTTCACCTTTTTGAATACCTTTTTGAATGCCCTCCTGAACGCCTTGCCTGTGTTCGTCTTTTAGCAACTCTTCCAAAAGCATAAATCTCTCCTCCATTTCCCTGCTTGCTTTAATATCTGTAACTGGTTTCTGTACCTGTCTTACATAATCATCTTGAAAGTCTTTCTGGCTTTCTTTTAAGTCTGCATGCACAAATTTCAGAAAAGAAAGTAATTCCTGTGGTATATTTTCTTCATTTCTTCCGCAAGTATTTAAAAACACAATACACCGCCCGTCTTTTAGAGAAGCTTTCTCCGCTTCCTCACAGATTGTACGAAAAGTATAACGATATTTTCCTTCTCCGAAAGGATCAAAGTCGCAGAGAAAAATCACATAACTGTCAGGCAATTCTGCATATTCACATCCTTTTGCCAAAAGCTCCATATCCATCTGACTTTGATAGTAACGGCTTCTGCGTCCTAATGCCGGTTGTTTTAATACCTGCATTTCTATATTATAGCGGGTATTGTTTTCATCTTTTGCATAAACATCCAGACGAACTCCTTTATACTCCGGATGGTAAACAATGTTTTTCTCTGTACTGATTTCTACATGCTCAACTTTAATAGAAAGAGCACGTTCCAAAAATCCCTTACAGTTTTCCTCATCTGACATCACTGCTGCAAACATAAAGTTATTTTTGATTGTAAGATTTTTTAATAATGTATTCATATTTTTCCTCCACTTTACAGAGGAATTCTATAAAACATAGTATAGCAAACAAATAATATTTTCTCCAGACTTGACCTCTTTTTCTGTACTAATTTTTTAACCACTTGACCTTTTTCACTTTTTTTGTGTATACTAGTATAGAATAAATTAAATTTCTGCTATATATTTTGAGATGATGTATGGTAAATAGTGTTATCAAGAAAGGATGAACGCTA
>ENA-OQIC01000783-OQIC01000783.1-human-gut-metagenome-genome-assembly--contig:-NODE-783-length-12954-cov-3.238481_pt1 | contig 12954 bp, 14 predicted proteins | sample MGYA00242572_ERZ504736 | MGnify/ENA primary metagenome ERZ504736 (study PRJEB26092, sample SAMD00036201) | human gut metagenome | host: Homo sapiens | study: EMG produced TPA metagenomics assembly of... | reverse complement strand
CATATCCGGTCGATGCACGTCCACTACAAATACGAGGGTTGTATCGGTTACAAAATCTTCAGCCGCTTGTGGCGTGATTAACAGACTTCAAAACCCGGTTCGGTAGGGAATAAATCTGACAATTTCTTAATAGCCACAGTTTGATCGCTTACAGCTACGTGAACGGATTTACCGGCCGCTCTAGCCATGGCGGCTACGCCGATGGCACCGCCGATACTGTCATAATCTTCACGCTCATGGCCCATGACGATAACATTATCGGCATCATCCATGAGTTCTTTAATGGCTTGTGCTACCACGCGGGCACGGACACGAGTATTCTTTTCGGCGCCTTGCGTTTTACCGCCGTAGAATTTCAATTCTTCGCCGATATATACGCTGGCCTGGTCACCACCGCGACCAAGGGCTAATTCGAGACCGGAACGAGCTCGTTCCGATTGTTCTTTAATCGTAGCCGCACCGGCTGCAATACCGATACTGATAGTCGCCGGAATACGACGACTGGTCGGAATATTATGAACCTTCGCCAAAAGTGGGAAATTTTGTTCAATCATATTCATTAGCGCTTTTTTAGAAATACAGAAGATGTACGAATCATCCGCATAGTTACGGACAAAACCGTCGTAACGGTCAATTTCTTCTACGATGCATTATTAATTTCCGCCCAGAGGTTAGTGTATTCAACGTCACTGAGACCTTTCGTCACATCTTCGATGTTATCCATCATGAGGAACCCGAATACCGGTGCCATCGCTTCTGCTTCATGGCGCAATTGTTCCGATTCGGTTACATCGTCAAAGTAGAACGCCATATATGATTCCACTTCGGAGTCAGGCGCCCCTTTATAATCCGTGCCATCAATGAATTTATAGATAACACGATAATATTTATTTTCAATTTTTTCATTAAAATAGCCGGACTTGCCCCAGATTTTATCGAGGCGCAAACTCGGAATAAAACCGTTAAGGCGTTGTGTTTTATCCGGATCTTGCGGCATCCAATCACGGAACACGCTATTATACCAGCAAACACGAGCCTTACTGTCAATAATAACTATTGCTGTCGGCAAGTTCTGCAAAGAAAAATTCGACGCTTGGGTAATCCCCTTCGCAATCGTATTAAATTGCTCATACCGTTGCTGTCGTTGTTTACACACCGCTCGGCTGCTGTATAAATAGGCCACAACGACAAACAAAAGGCCAAATAGCGCCATCTGCCAGTTAAGCCAGGCAATCACTAATAGTAAAACGATGATAACAACGAAGGCGGTTTTTCAAAGGCTCCAAAAAAGCTTCATTCCCATTCATAAGATCGCTCCCTACTTTTTCTCTTTACTCATCGCCGATTCGTCTCGACAGACGACGACGTAAATTTAAAATTAAATCTAAAATGCCAATCCACATCGTGGCGAACTGCATTAATAAAGTAATAAATATCAAAACTAAACGGATGCCGTTTGACAATCCATAGCTTTTAAAAATAGTCCACAAACAACCGATACCCTGCAGTACCAACATGTACGATCCCAGCGCGTACATATTATAAGCCACAATATTAATGGCTTCCGATTGCAGTTCGTTACCCCAATACGTCAACAGCACACCGAGGGCAAACATGTATAAGGTCCACTGCGGTACACGCCACTCTTCAAGGGGCGGTAAGGTTACGCCTTCACCACCGGTGCGGCGCATGATAATATTCGCTACGGCGCAAATGAAGTAGCTAATTACTACGGACGACATAAATAGGGCGGCCAAAAGCACATAGGCCATTTGCTTAAGCATGGCCTGCACACTGGTCATCATGGCGGTCACTTGTTCATCCATGAGACCCTGTTCACGATAAGCGGTTTCCATTTCGGTCAACGCTTCCTGCTGAAAATTTTGCCACATCGTAACTATATCCATCTGCATCACATATTGCGCAATCATAAGCTGTATACCGATGGTAACCATCATTGTTACGGCCGGCAATACCAAAAGCCGACTGGTCGACCAGCGATGTATATAACCATAGGCCAAGACAATACCGGGTATGCCCGATGTCATCACTTGCATGAGTGCCCCTAAGGGTGTCAATACAACCGACATAACCAGCCCCATCGTAACGGTCGCCAAAATACTCCAACGAACACCATGGCGAGCGCCCAACACTACAAGTACGGCGGGCATCAAGATGGAAGCAAGGAATCCCATAAACGGTACCGTAACTCCCACAAAGGTAAATACCATAATAAGAGCCGTCAAAAATCCTGTTTCCACTACGGCTCGCGTATCTGTATATCTCATAAATTACTCCTGACAAAATAGACGTATGACCGAGGTCATACGCCTATTATAACATTTTGTATTGTTTTTGAATATCATTAACCACAAAATCACAAATTACGACCTATATAGGAGGGTAAATTACCACTTATAAACAAGCTTGAATTTACCGCATCACTCAGCCGATGCGACTTATACGTCTTGGATAATCGGTAAAATCATCGGACGACGACGGGTCTTTTCATACAAGAATTTACCCAAAGTATCGCGTACTTGAGATTTAATGGTAGCCCAATCTTTCATCTGACTGGCTTCGCATTTTTCAATCACTTGTTCAATGCGTTTTTGCGCTTCGTTCATGAGATCTTCCGCATCACGTACATATACGAAACCGCGCGATACGATATCAGGACCGGCTACAATCTGGCCGCTGGCACGGTCCATGGCCATAACTACGATAACCATACCTTCCTGCGCCAATTGCTGACGATCGCGAATTACGATATTGCCAACATCGCCAACACCGAGACCGTCAACGAACACCTTGCCGGCCGTAACGTGACCGCCTTTGCGGCCTGTACGACTGGTGAATTCAAAAATCTGCCCATTGTCGCCTACAAGCACGTGATTTGGTTTCACAATGCCCATGGATACAGCAAGTTCACCATGTTTCTTCAACATGCGATACTCACCGTGTACCGGAATGAAGAATTTAGGACGAACCAAGTTGAGCATGGTTTTCAAATCTTCTTGGCTGCCATGACCGGATACGTGAATGCCGCGGTCACGACCATAAATTACATCCGCACCTAAGCGCAATAGATTGTCGATGGTACGACCAACCGCTGCTTCATTGCCCGGAATCGGCGTGGCGGAGATAATAATCGTATCATTCGGAGTAATTTCGATAGTACGATGATTATTGGTTGCCATACGGGATAAGCCTGCCATAGGTTCCCCTTGACTGCCGGTTGTCAAAATCATGATTTCGTCATCACGGTAACGACCCATTTCATCAACATCAATCAAAGTTCCTTCCGGAATATTCAAGTAACCGCGTTCCTGCGCAATTTCCGTTACGTTAACCATACTGCGGCCCAACACGATAACTTTACGCTTGAAGGCAACCGCCGCATCAACAGCCTGCTGCAAACGAGATACGTTGGACGCAAAAGTAGCGAGTACTACACGGCCGCGAGCTTCCCCTACAGCACGAAGTAAAGCAGGTCCTACGGTGCTTTCAGATGGAGTAAATCCCGGTTTTTCCACATTCGTGGAGTCGGACATCAAGGCTAATACGCCTTTGTTGCCCAGTTCGGCAAATTTATGAACGTCCATCAATTTACCGTCTACCGGCGTCTGGTCCACTTTGAAGTCACCGGTGTGAACAACAGTACCTACCGGCGTTTCAAAATAAACGGCGCAAGCATCAGGAATAGAGTGGTTCGTCTGAATGAAACCTACTTTGAAAGACCCTACACGAATTTCATCGCCCGCTTTTACAATATTAAGTTTTACGCCGCCTACTTTATTTTCTCTCAATTTGCCTTCGATTAAACCGCAAACAAGGTTAGTAGCATATACCGGCACATTGATTTCTTTCAAGAGATACGCCAAGGAACCGATATGGTCTTCATGACCGTGAGTGATAACTACGGCACGTACTTTATCTTGGTTTTCAATCAAATAACTCATGTCAGGGATGACAATGTCAACGCCCGGCATATCGTTTTCAGGGAACGCAAGACCTGCATCCAATACGATAATATCATCGCCATATTGGAATACGGTCATGTTCTTACCGATTTCACCGAGACCGCCCAACGGAATAATCATGAGCTTATCTTTTTTGCTCGAATGATGTTGATGATTCGCATGTGCATCACCATTGCTGTGGGATGTGTGACGGCCATTAATATTGGCACGATCGCCGGTATTTTTTTCATTGCGATTGTTATAACGTGTAGAGTTAGTACGATTATTCGTACGGTTGTTGGTACGAGCCGGTTTAGCTGTGCCTTCCGCATTAGCCGCAGCATTGGCAGAATTTGTGTTCTTACGACGCGGTGCGGACTGTTTAGCGCCTTCGCCGGATGCATTCGTTGTACGGCGTGTGCTTGGTCGACGAGTTTCCCCGGTATTGCGATTACTATTTGTGCGACGCGTGGTGCGACGAGTGGTTTCGCCGCCCTGTTGTGCTTGATCGGCACCTGTCGTTTCAGTAGCCACAACATTTTTAGCTACCGGTGCTTTTTTCTCAGCCGCCGGTTTAGGCTCATTAGCAGTATTATTGCTTTGGCCTGTTAATTGATTCAATAATTCTTTTAACATATATGTATTACTCCTCCTAAATTTTATATTTCCTTAAATATATACCTTAATCATGTACGTCCGTCCGGAGTATACCTATTCTCCGCGTTCCTTTGTGGGATGTACGTAAAAAGATTCACTCGTTCATTATTAACTTGTCATCACATAAGCGTATGGATGCAACACAAAAGCAAGGACCGTTCTTTGTAAGACACGCCTCTTCGTCTGCAAACTGCTTCTGTAAAGTTAAAGGGTAAAATGTGAAAAAACTGCACGATTACACATATTGTGTACCTGAAAAAAGAGCCGAATTATGACTCTTTGCACATTATATTAACCCAAAGCCGAACAAATATCTTACGAATAGTATACCATAAGTCATATAAAACGAAAAGAACCCCCGACAAATTAATCGAAGATTCTCTATATATAAAACTTTTTTATTCTATGTCTTTTGCGTATACTAACCGGCGCTTACACTAATTTTATGCCAAGCAACACGTCTTCGCCCTTACATACTGTCATTAACGCTCAATCGCAGCCTTGAACTGCTCGCGATACTGCTTGGCGCCGCCATTGGCAGGATGCCGCAGTGCATGAGCCACAATGCCCTGCCGCGCCAAAATATCCGCCGACCTTGCGCCCTACGGCACAAATAATCTGTCGGTCACCATTGTACGCTTCAATCAAGGCCATTAAGTCTCGGTAAACTGACCGCCGATAACAATTTCTGTCTCCGTAGGCGTGCGATTCGTCAAAGGCTGATTCGCTACATGGGGATGAAAAGGAAAAATATTCCACAATATAGCATCATAGGTAGAGATATTATTCTCCAAAAGAGCTGACCATACTACCGTATCCGTCGGTTCGTTAAACCCTTCCAAGCGTTGTTTATTATTAAGCAACAATGGGCTATCGGCACGACTCGTCCGTTTGCCTATGCCGTCCGGCAAAATCATAGCGGGTTTCACATCATTATGAAAACCGAGGAGCATGCGCTCACAGGTAATGGCAATACCGGAAAAGCGCCCACCCTGATAGCCTACGGCTTCAGCCACAATAAGATAACGGCTTTGTTTTAAGCGTGCTCTTAAATAACTCTCTAATTGCTCCCGTCGCCACTGAGGCGCCGCCTGCGATACATCGAGGGCCGGATCGTAATCACGCCACGGATTAAATACCGTATCAGAGCTTCATAAGCTGCCAGTTTATCTATAAACCGACTAATTGAATCTTTCATAGAACCTCCTCTACGGCATTTAACACCCATTTAACACACATTTAACACGCATTCAACACACTTTTGACATGTATCTTTCCTGCTATAACAATTTGATAAAAATCCGCCAATCAATATAGTTAACAAACTGATTGTTTATCGTGTTTCGTAAATAAATATCTTATTCTCAACGCGCAACAATTTCACCATTGGCGCTAACGAAGATTTTTCAAAATGTCCCCGATACTTTTCAGGCACAAGAATCAGCGCATGAAGCGCTACCGGATTATCGATCGGCATCGGTTCCGTCGGATTTTTCCCCATCGGCAAGCGGGTTGCTTGTCCCTTATCATTCGTTACACTTTGTAAAACTCGTGCTTCATTATTAAGGGCCGCCTGAAAACGCTCCGTCACTTCTTCTACCGTTTGAGCAGGCATCTTGTTTTTACCTTCCCAAGCATTACTACGTTCCTTATTTTTATTAGGTAACGCATCGTCTTCAATTTTAGTAACTTCTTTGTCCGTATAATACACGAGCGACGCACTATAGTCACCATAATAATAGATATCGCCGTCATACTGAGCCACAACAGGTGCATAAGCTACCGATGAGCGTTGTTCTACCAGCGGTTGTATCCCTTCATGAATAACAAGCCCTGCAATGGCCATAGTCATAAAAGTAACTACTACCGGCAGCATATAGCGTTTCTGGTTCCAATACATCAGCCGGTCAAAATAAAACCGACTACAATCAGTACATACAACAAGTACCAGAAGCCCCAAGCACATAAAAACTGGCCACGCCCAAAACGAGCCACAAGAAGAAGGCCGGCCCCATAATGAGCCAAGACAACTTACGCGGGCGACCGGGACGCAATATTTTTACAACCCCAAAAGCACCTAAAAAGCTAAACGGTACCAAGCTGATAAATGTATACGTCGGGTACTTAGTGGCCATTAACGTATAGAATAATAATGTCCCCCACCCCATAATCATGGAATAAATATAGAACGCTGTTTAAAACGCCAACCGTAATACATACCGTATAATACGGCGCCTGTCCACGCAACGAAGCCAACGGGAACATAACTAAGTAATACCACCAATGATTAGCTTCCGGATGCTCCGACTGGGTGGCGCGCACCACATTATGAAGGCCCAAGAAACCATCAATAAAGTCTTGCCCGTGTGTCATGTACATATAGCCGTACCAAGGCATAACGACAACTAAAAAGGCTAAAATGCCTTGCCACGAAAAGATGTAGCGAAGCATACGGCCCGAACGCATTACAGCGGCATATACCAAGAGCAAAATCCCCGGCAATACGAGTGCCACCGGTCCTTTGGTCAAAACACCGATGCCCGCAAAAAGGTATGCCCACACCATAAACAAGGTGCGGCGTTCCGTAAGCCCGCGATAAGCATAGGCCAAGGTGCCGATAGTCGCCCACAAGAGCACCATATCCGTTACGATGCCTCGCGCCAAATCCAGAATTCAAGGGATGAACCGAGAATCATGGCACTCCACAGCGATACCAAACGACGGCCGGAAATGCTGCGCACTACCTGGTAGAAGAACCCTACCGACAAGGCCCCGAATAAAGCGGCCGGAAAACGAGCAGCAAAATCGGAAAAGCCGAAAATTTTATAACTTAACGCAATAAGCCAATAAATCATTATCGGCTTATCATACCAATATTCATGATAAATCTGTGGCGATAACCAATCGCCGGACATGACCATTTCTTTAGCTGTCAATGCATAGTTCGACTCAACCGGATCGGTAATCGGCAAACTGCCATTGCCGATAGCAAACATGGCGAAGGCGATTAAGAAGCAAATGACGCTCAAGCGATGAAGTCGCATCTAATCCCTCCTTAGCGCTGTGTTGTATTATCCTGCACAGCATTGTCTTTCATTTCGGTTGTTGCCTCATCCGTAAGGTCTGCCTCTTCTTTGGTTTCAATCTTCGAGTCATGAGCAACTGAATTTACACCGTCTGTATCTTGCTTGCGCTTTTTGTTGCGATAGTAACGAATGCCGAAGAAGACCGCAATGATAGCAAAAACAACTATCATAATAACTAAGAATTCATGATTGTACTCAATCAAATCCTGCCAATGTTCACCCAATTTTACGCCGAGCCATACGAGCAAAATCGTCCAAGGAATTGTGCCGAGTAAAGTCCAAATGATAAAACGCCCCATCGGATAACGGGCGATACCGGCCGGGAAAGAAATAAAGGTACGAATCCCCGGCAACAAACGGCCAAAGAACACCGCAGCACCGCCGTATTTATTAAACATTTTCTCAGCCATTTCAAATTTATGTTCATTGAAGAAAATATAGCGACCATATTTTCTAAGCAACGGACGGCCCCCATGTTCCCCCATCCAATAGGATAAAATAGAGCCAACCACACCGGCAGCCGTAGCTACAATCATGGTCATATTCATCTCGAATACGCCTTGCGCAATCAAATACCCCGAGAAGCCCAACACAATCTCACTGGGAATCGGAACATTGGCATTTTCCAATACCATCGTAATAAACATGGCCGCATAGCCGTATGTCTCCAAAAATGAAATCAGGTAATCCACTGTTAATATCTCCTTTTACTTGTTTACAACTTACCAAACTATATTTCTCTTACAGAGTGTGTTAATTTCTCACATTATCTTTTATTTTACCATAATTTCTGTCTTTTTAACACAAAGTTATTACCAAAACGCATAGTTTATAAAAAGTTTATAAATTGTAAAATCCGGTTTAGCAAAGGGTGAAAAAGAACCTAATTATAAGCTATATCTCAGCAATACTGCGAAAAAAGCCACCGAGTCAACGAATTAACTCAGTGGCTAAATTACTTACTGTTTCATTTTGCTATCATGCAAAAAACTATACGAGAACTCTTAGGCTCCGAATACATCTTCCAACACGATAGTCTGTTTACGGTTAGGGCCTACGGATACGATACCGAGACGAACGCCGGTTACTTCCGAAATGCGTTCTACATAACGACGAGCCGCTTCAGGCAACTCATCATAATGACGAATACCGCTAATATCTGTCTGCCAACCAGGTAACGTTTCATATACCGGTTCGCATTGTTCCAATACCTGTAAATCTGCCGGGAATCCTTTAACCGGTTCGCCGTTCAAAGTATAACCTACACAGATTTTAATTTCAGGCAATTTGTCCAAAATATCAAGACGGGTAATTGCCAAATAATCAAGGCTGTTAAGGTCGGCTGCATATTTAACTACAGCCAAGTCTAACCAACCGCAACGACGAGGACGACCGGTTACGGTACCGAACTCATGACCGGTTTCACGGAGTAAATCACCGATTTCATTCAATTGTTCGGATGGGAATGGACCGGCGCCTACACGAGTAGCGTACGCTTTAACTACGCCTACGATATTTTTCAAATAATTAGGACCTACACCGGCGCCTACAGAAGCACCACCGGAAATAGGATGAGAGCTCGTAACGAATGGATAAGTACCATGATCGAGGTCAAGCATGGTTGCCTGAGCGCCTTCGAACAACACTTTTTTACCATCTTTGATGTAAGATACTACATTGTAATTTGTATCTTGTACATATTGGCGTAAACGATCGGCATATTCTAAGTAATCTTTTAAAATTTCATAGTAATCTACCGGTTCGGCGCCATATACTTCGCGCAAAATTTTATTTTTAATCTTAACATTATATTGTAATTTTTCTTTGAAAACTTCTTCGTTCATCAAATCGCAGATGCGAATGCCGATACGATTTACTTTATCTGCATAGCAAGGGCCGATACCGTTCTTGGTCGTACCGATGGATAAAGCGCCTTTAGAGGCTTCTTCCGCTTCATCCAAGCGATTATGATATGGCAAAATTACATGAGCACGATTGGAAATCTGCAATGTTTTAGCACTTTTGCCTTGGCTTTCCAAGTTTTCAATTTCACCTAAAAGAACTTTAGGGTCGATAACTGTACCGGTGCCTACCACATTGATTTTATTGTCATATAAAATCCCACTAGGCAATAAACGAAGCGCAAATGCTACGTCATCAACTACTACGGTATGTCCTGCATTGTTGCCGCCTTGACTGCGAACAACCACGTCCGCCTGTTCTGCTAAATAATCTACGATCTTGCCTTTTCCTTCATCGCCCCATTGGGTTCCGATAACCATACTAGTTGCCATAATATTCAAACCTCCATTTGTATCACATAGTGTCAGTTGTGGTATGGCCTGCTCTAAAATTTGAATTATAAAAGTCTAATTCTAAAACTAAAAAATAGAGACATTATCATACAATTTATTATAACATACCTTTGAAAAGTGTGCATCAAGTAAAACGGCGGAGGTATGGGAAACGGAGAGGCTCCTCGGCTAAGGCTTGGTTTTGCTTCGCAAAAAGACCCTCATCCGAGGACCTCTCCGTTTTCTCCCAAAGACCTCTCGTCGTGTTTATGATGCTAAGAGGGTGGCTTGGAGGAAGACCCTTTTACCGCAACACCTCGCCGCTTCGTTCTTAACCGCTCATACAACAGCAGATCTCTCGGCCATCGCTTAAAGCCTCTCATCGTGTTTATGATGCCGGGGAGGAGGTTTTTTTATGGCACTATAGTGCATGAATCTATAAAATGAGCTAAAATAATAGAAAATAGCAGTAAGTATTTGAATGTTATTCTATAAATTAGCAAAGGCTGTGGCCGTGCACTACCACAGCCTTATATTTCAATTCCCTATGTATTCTCATAGCAAGGTGATCCAACCCATGAAGAAAAAGGAAAAACGACGCCAAGAGCTCATAACTATATTAAATAAAAGTATGACACCGCTGACGGGTGATGAATTAGCTCAGAGTTACGGGGTTACACGACAGGTAATCGTGAACGACATGGCCGCTCTCCGTGCCGCCGGTTATCCGATTCGTTCCACCGTAAAAGGATACGAAATCAGCAAAGGGCCAACGCAGGGCGTTTTACGCACCATAACCTGCCGTCATAAGCCGGAGGATGTAGTGACGGAATTACACACAATTGTCGCCATGGGTGGCTGGTTCACAATGTATCTGTCAACCACGACGTGTACGGGACGCTCACTGCCCCCTTGTTAATCAAAACAGACGACGATATTGAGGCCTTTTTAAACAAACAGAAAGATTCTACCAGCGGTTTGCTCTCCCGATTAAACAACGGTCTCCACACCCATCTGATTGAAGCACCCACGCCCGACATAATGGATCACATCATCAAAGCATTACAGGATTTACACATAATAGTAGCATCGGACGCATAACTGTCCGGTGTTTTTTCATATAATCATCTTGCTTACTTTTTTCAAAAAAAGCCCTTGCTATCTGAAAGTTATTGCTGTATAGTTAAAAAAGTATACACATTGCTCAACTGTATACTTTTTATTTTTAGGTATTAGAAACAGGGGATGACTCGATGATTATTAATGAATTGAACACGATGAAACCTAATCGCTTTCATTACAAACTTTTACTCATTGCCGGCATCGGCTGGGCTTTTGACGCCATGGATACGGGCATTATTTCCTTCATCATGCCGTTATTAACCAAAGAATGGCATCTCACGGGCACAGAAATCGGTATGCTCGGCAGTGTAGGTCTCTTGGGCATGGCCATCGGCGCCGTATTGGCCGGTGCTTTAGCGGATCATATAGGTCGTAAAAAAATCATTACTTGGACCATGTTACTGTACGGTATTGCCACGGCCCTGTCAGCCATGGCGCCTAACTACGAGTTTTTGCTCGTCTGTCGTTTATTGGTAGGCCTTGGCCTCGGTGGTGAACTCCCTGTAGTAGCCACCTTGATTACCGAATATTCACCGCAAGATTCCCGCGGCCGTTTCATCGTCATGCTGGAAAGCTTCTGGCTATCGGTTGGCTTTTAGCGGCCCTCATCGCCTATCTCATCATTCCGATTTACGGTTGGCGTATCGGCCTTGCCATCGGGGCCTTACCGGCCCTCTATACCGGGGTCATTCGCTCCCACATGCCGGAATCCTTACGTTATCTGGTTAAACAGCAAAAACTTGACCAACTGAACGCAACCATCGCTCAAGTAGAGGCAGCTACCAAGGTTCCTCTCACGCGTTGCACCAAAGACGATTTAATTACGTTAACGGCCAACGACTCTCGCCCTACCCTTGGCACGCTTTGGAACAAACAATATGCCTTGCGCACCTGCATGTTATGGATTACCTGGTTTGGCATTGTCTTCAGCTACTACGGCATTTTCATGTGGCTCCCTTCGTTAATCTATCAACAAGGTTTTACCATTATAAAATCATTCGAATATCTCTTAATCATGACCATAGCACAATTCCCGGGCTACATTTCGGCAGCTATTTAGTCGACAAAATAGGTCGTCGCTATACCTTATCACTCTATCTCTTATGTAGCGGTATCAGCAGCTACTTTTTCGGACACGCCACCTCAGAAGCAATGTTGCTTGCTTCCGGTATTTGCATGTCATTCTTCAATTTAGGGGCTTGGGGTGTTATTTATACTTACACACCGGAATTGTATCCTACCGAAATTCGCGGTCTCGGCTCCGGCTGGGCAGCCGGCGTCGGTCGTATCGGCGGCATAATCGCCCCGTTTTTAGTCGGTTTTCTCCTATCTCATGAAATGCATATGGACGCTATTTTTTACCTCTTTGCCTCTGTCTTCGTCATCATTGCACTCGTAGTGTTGAGTTTTGGTAAAGAAAGTAAAAAACAAGCATTAGAAGGAATTAAGTAAAACGGCGGAGGAATGAAGAAGTCCTAAGAAGCTCCTCAACTGAATAAAAATAGAAGTGGCGAGGTATCACGTCCAAAGGCTTGAAGGAAGACCCTTTTACCGCGATACCACCTCGCCACTTTTTCTATCATCTCATATCAGCCGCGGATCTCTCAGGGCTTCGCTCAGCACCTCGCACCGTTCACTATGACGGAGAGAAGAGAAATGAAACAGCGCAAGGTTATATAGAAAAACCCGAGAAGTGAACCGACCCTTTAAAGTTAGACCTAAAAATCTAATTTTAAGGAGGTCGGTTTTTTCATGTCAAAATATAGTTTTAAATTTAAGCTAAAAGTTGTTACAGCATATTTAAATGGAGAAGGCGGTGGCAGAACTCTAGCA
>ENA-OQIC01000782-OQIC01000782.1-human-gut-metagenome-genome-assembly--contig:-NODE-782-length-12969-cov-2.186965_pt1 | contig 12969 bp, 17 predicted proteins | sample MGYA00242572_ERZ504736 | MGnify/ENA primary metagenome ERZ504736 (study PRJEB26092, sample SAMD00036201) | human gut metagenome | host: Homo sapiens | study: EMG produced TPA metagenomics assembly of... | reverse complement strand
GGTATAAGGATGAAGATACCGGTTCAGACGGCGTAAACTCATTTCCGAAACTTGAGCTATCTTATTCAGCCGGTGTCTGTCTTTTCTTATTAAAGCAAGCAAAAAAGGACAATTATCAACTTGGAAATAAAGAATTTACCACCAAATTTGAAGAAGAACCCGAAAAATGATTTTCGATCTTCCATCTTCCTCCTTTCAGGATGTATGTTGTTGATTACAAGATGCCTATCCTGGCGGAAGATGCTGTTTTGAGGCCATTTATCTTCCACCTTTATCTTCCACTTTAATTTATTTCTTTTTTGCTGAAACTATTTTCTGGTTTTATCGACTAATGGATTAAAAGAGACAAAAAACATGGAAATAGAAAAAGATTTTATAGACCTACTGACTGAATACAAAGCGCTGATATATAAAGTCTGTTTTATGTATGCCTCCAATCAGGAAGATTTGAACGATCTTTATCAGGAAGTAGTAGTCAACTTATGGTGTTCTTATCCTAAATTCAGGTATGAAAGTAAATTGTCTACCTGGATATATCGCGTAGCTTTAAATACTTGTATCTCGGATTTACGGAAAAAGAAAGTACTGGATTATGTACCATTGAGCGTGGATATCGGAGTGTATGATGACTGTTTGCGCAATGATTCTTTAAAAGAGATGTATCAGTTGATATGTCAACTCGACCGATATGAACGGATGCTTGTCCTGCTATGGCTGGATGAAAATAGTTATGACGAAATAGCATCCATTACCGGAAGTAACCGAAATACAGTAGCTGTCAAGTTGCATCGGATCAAAGATAAATTAAAAAAGATGTCGAACCAATAGAATAAAGGAACATGGAACTGGATGAATTAAAACAAAAATGGACAGAACTGTCCGAGCAGGTAGAAAAAAATGAATTGCTTAACCGTCAGATAATTATTGATATGATACAGTCAAAGAAAGAAACCCACCTGCAGCAACAATTGCGTGTGGAAAAGATGGCTTTCGGTGTCTTAGGTATCTTTCTGGGAATAGTGTGTTACACTTTTTGGAGAAATGTAGCTCCAGGTTGGATTTCATGGTATTTGCTGGGAATGGTGATATGGCTTTTGCTCATGCAGACTCTTATGTTTCGGATATATATACTTAAAGACAGTAACTGAACATGTAGAGCAACAATATAAAAGGTTACAATCTTATAAGGTATTGATGAATCTGACCTATATTTTTTCGTATGTGATAATCACTCCCGTTATAATCGCTTTTTTCTATATATGGCACAATCCTCTTTTTAGAACAGTATTGTGCGTGATGATACTGGCCGGCTTTTTAGGGGATTATTTTATTTATCATAAGACCGGTGACCGGTTAAAAGGGTTTAGAGATGCTGTCCGTGCGTTGCAGGATTTAAAGTCGGGAAAGCAGGAATAGAATTTAAGCCTCCTTTGCTTTAATTAGCTAATCGGATGGAACTTTTCTGCCCGATTTTTTGTATCTTTATTACCGGATAATAACAGGTGTTCCTGTAAAGAGAGGCACCTTAAAAAGAAAGGATCAGAAATGGATACAAACGAGTTAAAACAAAGACAGCATTTCATTCTAATCAGGACGTTACTGGTTGTTACGGCTCTTGCTCTGTTGGTCTATATTGCTTTTTCTATGGCCTATTCATCCAGAAGATTTCAAGAAAGTACTTCAATTATTGAATGGGTAAATGATTAGAAAAAGAAGATGTGAGGATAATTAACTGATTTGCGGAATGAAAAAGGAAATCTTGAAGAGACTGTTGGCCAAGCCCGGTGAGGAACATAGCGTTTCGGAGTTTGATGCTCGCTATACCGGTGATTTGACCAAATCGGAGGCCGAGGCATTGCTGGCTGAAAACATAGGAAAACTTTCCTCTTTGCAGGATAAGTTGTATGCGCAGGACCGTTATGCTGTCCTCGTTATTTTTCAGGCAATGGATGCTGCCGGAAAGGACGGGACGATCAAGCATGTGATGTCCGGCATCAATCCGCAAGGTTGTCAGGTATATTCTTTTAAACAGCCATCGGCTGAAGAACTCGATCATGATTATCTTTGGCGCATCAACAGATGCTGCCGGAGAGAGGACGCATCGGTATATTCAATCGCTCACATTATGAAGATGTATTGGTTGCAAAAGTGCATCCTGAAATTGTTTTATCCGCTAAGTTACCGGGTATTATGGGACCGGGAGATATTACTCCGAAATTTTGGAAAAAGCGTTATCGTCAGATTAATGATTACGAACGCTACCTGACGGAGAATGGTACAGTCATTATTAAATTCTTCTTGAATGTTTCGAAAGAAGAGCAGAAGAGGCGCTTTCTGTCAAGGCTGGAAGATGAGGCTAAGAATTGGAAATTTTCCGTATCCGACCTGAAAGAGCGCAGCTATTGGGACGACTATATGAAGCTTATTCGGATATGTTGACCCATACTTCGACGGAAGAAGCACCTTGGTATGTGATTCCTGCAGATAATAAGTGGTTCATGCGTTATGCAGTAGGACAGATTTTATGTGACCGCATGAATGAACTTGATTTACATTATCCGGAAATGCCTGTTGAGGCGCGGCATCAGATTGAGGATTTCAAAAGAGCATTGTTGAATGAATAAGCATAAAAGAGGGGATTTTATAACTTACCACTGATTACACAGATAAATATTATTGGTTATCAGTAGATTAAATATCATTCTGTGTAAATCTGTGTAATCTGTGGTGAATACGAGCTTTGATTCATCCGCTTGCTTTTTAACATAAAATTTTTTAGTGAACTATGAAATTGCTGATGAAAAGTATTTGCTATTTGAGTATATAGATCAGGCTGACTCCGAGTTTGGTTAATCCAAAATAGTTGGAATGGTCTTTCCCAAGGAATAGTCCGCATTTGGGACGTTCATATTTATCGTAGTTCATAGATGCATATCCTATTCCCGCAGATACTTCAATGTTCCATCGTCTTTTCCATATCCATTGGTAACCATAAGATAAACCGATACCGTACAAGTCTCCCTGATAACGATATTTACTGAATCCACCGTTATATTGTCCATAGTGGGCATGAAGGCCCATAAAGTGCTTATAGAAAGGGATGCAAAACCAATACTTAGCTTCGGGTTGAACTAAGAATCCGCCCATTTTGCGGTTATCGGATAAAAAACTCCATCCTTTATACATGATATCTGCCCCGGCTGTCAGTCGGGGTGATATTTTGAATTCTGCTCCTAGGTTTATGGTCGTGGTTGCCCAGGAGAGGACATTTGTTTTTAATGCTATCTCTTGGGAAAGTATGGAAGTCAACGGAATCAGCAATAACAAAAGCAGGAAGAATGCTCTCTTTTTCATACCTTATTTCTTATCTAAATCTAATAAATCCAGTAAATCTAACACATCTCCATCTTTTTGTGCTATTTCCTTTAAAGATGGTTTTTGAGTGATGGCATTTCGTAGGTGAATGACGGCTTCATTGACGTTATTCAGCCTGTTTGCGGCAATCGCTTTCACATATTCGGTGTCCGGAGAGGTATCTTCTATCTTTTTCAGGACTTCCCAGGCTTTTGAGTTTTGCTTCATACTCAGCAATAAGATTGCTTGATTGATTCCCCCTTGTTTTTCGAATATTGGGTAGGCTTCCTGATATTTCCCGTCCATGGCGGCAGCAAGTGCTTTCACTATTTCAGTATCTTTATTGTCAGGCAGGAGTTCTGCAAAATGATTCGCCCTTTTGAAGTCGCGCTTTTGCAGATAGGCTACAGTTTGGTTGACAAGTATGGCTGAGGGAGCATCTTGTGTGATAAAAGGTTTCAGGAGAGTGGTATCGGCACGATTTTGTTTTATTAAGAGCGATGCCAGGTTGTTGGCTGCGATCATTAAATCGGGATGTATCGAGAGAGCCTCTCTGTAAAGTGCTTCCCGTTTTTCGTCCGTAGCATCTTTCTGACTCATGATATAACTCCAAAACTCGCTGGCTGTCAGTTTTTGGGGATCTTTTTTATAAAGAGCGTCGATTTCGTCTTTATTGAGTGTACGTAGTTCGGAATATTCATAGAAATATTCTACTCTTCGGAGTCGGGGCAGATAACGGTCTCGGATGAGCGGGTAAATCTTCATTCGTCTGGCTCCCCAGGATATTTCATTATGGTTTCCGCGGGCACGTTTGATCAGTTCTTTGAGCTGTGATACTTCTTGAATGCTGTCCTTTTCCATGAGTTCACAAACCGTTGTCCATGACTCTACTACGGCATCGTTATCTACTTTGGCTTTTCGGATGGTTTCTTCGGAAATGTTCTCGAATACTTTTCCTTCTGCATTTTTCATTCTTTTTTTGGCCAGCTTTAGGTTATATTCATATGTTCCTTCCGGCGAAGTGTATCCTATGATCTGAAAGGTGGTCAGTGTCTTTGTTCGATCTTTGTCTATGTCGTCCAATGCCTTTTTCATTTTTCTGAGTTCTTCGGCGTTTTTTCCTTCATTTTCATAGATGTTCGCGTCTTCAGGGCGAAAACGAAGATGCATTTCTCCTTTTTCATTGAAGTTGAGCGGAGTCTGCTTGGGGATGTAGCTGTTGTCCAAGTCCATTGCACTCAGATTATAGTTAAAGAACCGCATCGGGTAGATAATGCCGTTGGTGATACGAATCGTATCCCGATATTCATCCTGGCAGAAAGTGCTTATTTTGATGCGTACTTCGGTTGTATATAGGTCGTTGATGTCGTCCACCGTACACGAGTCCGCATAAGTCAACGTCTGGTTACAAATGGAGTCAGGGTCTATGACCTGTGCAAAGCGTGAATAATATTCTTTTTCAGCCCGGTCGCCGCAGACGTTTCCTCGCCGGAGTAAAATATCATAATTCTTGCCATCATACACAATGGGAGAGAAGTTTTTTTGAGTTCTCCGGCTATTGTTTGACAGAATGGGTTGAATGATGACCCGGGAATCACTTTGAAAGCGTTTGGAGGGGATTTTATATCTCGTTTTAAGGTAGAGCATGTCTTTGATCAGCTCCAGGTCGGACGGAGCGAAAACAAATTTCATGCTGTTTTTTAATGTGGAAGTAACTGTTATTTCGGGCAACAGGCTTTGAGATTCTTTGAGAGTGATTTCTATCCATTTCTTCTCACCGGAATGGATGGTGACCGGCTCATAACCAACAGAGGAAAAGGTGATGGTGGAGTTTTGAGGAATTTCCAATGTAAACTTCCCTTCTTTTCCGGTGGAGGCTTTCCATTTCTGCCCTTCTACTCGGATATTGACTCCCGAAATGGGAACTGATGCCCTGTCTTTAACGATACCGCTGATGGTATGTGGAGTTTGGGCGGAAAGAGGGACAAACATCAAAGCATATAATATGACAATTATCAGGATTTGTATTCTCTTTTTCATAATTAGTTGTGTTAAATAACCGGAGTTAAGGTATGATTGTTTCATCATCGTCATGTATACCGTCCCAGTCGGGATTGATTGCTATGGAGAATCCCGAGTTGCCGAGGATACTGTGATTAAAGTCTGTACTAATACGGGTCAGTTGATTGCGTAGAATGGATATGTTGTTCAGTGTTTTTTGATAGATAGGGGAGCCGGAATGATCATCGGCATATAATTTTAAGGTAATACTGGCATTTTCCGGTCCGGACACCGGGAAAGTACCTAGCTGAAGTCGGCAACTTCTTCGGCATTAGTGACTTCTGCAACTGTAGTGTGGTATTCGGCTATCGTTTCACCTTTGTATAGAGTATCGATTTGACAGGTTGCTGCTACTTTGTGTATCTCTATTCCAATTCCGGTAATGTTTTCGGGTAACTGTTTCAGCTGGAATTGAGTGACGCCCTGCGTACGTCGTAGAATTACGAAATCCTGGTAACCGCATTCGCAATCGACGGTGAAATCATAACAAGACGTGAAGTAGTCTTTGGTCTGTTCAACTCCCGGATAGTTTAGGTTGAGAGCTTCAGGAGTAGTCGTATCAGGCAACTCTTCTTCTGAAACATTGGTAGCAAGTGCCAGACAATAATCTCCAAATGCTAATTTAGGAAAGGTCAGTTTGTAAGCATCTGTATTCAGGTCGGTAACGTTATCGATGATTCCGGAATGGATAAGCACGTTGTCTTTATAGAGATAATAACGTATACTGTTGATTCTGGTAGACAAGTTCTCTTCCAGTTTTCCTTCATCAGTGGCGGGTTGCTGGAATTTTTCTGCGACAATTGTCAAGGTGACATCGCCCATCCAGCAGTTTTTCAAGTCTTCTTTCCAGCAACTACTAAGAAGAAAGACTAAAGACAGAAGGTATAAAATGTATTTTGTTTTCATTATAAAAAATTGAGTTCTAAATGTCCCCATGGAATATTATCAGGATCCCAATCGATAGGTGTGCCTATAATAGGAGGTTGATTCCAGTCTAAAACTGATTCTGTCTTATCAAGGATAAGGGTTGTCACTTGATTGGGTTTCGCTTGGGTTGTTGTTTCGATAGGAGGTGTTTGCTTTTCTTTTTGGAAAATGGTTACAGTAATATCTTTACCGTCAGAAGGAGTTAATATGTTTTGCAATTGCTTGGCTTCGTCTTCATCTCCAAAATAACTGAAAAAAAGTTTCTTATCTCCGAGTTGACATTCAAAATTCTTTCTGATGCTTGCCGTTAAAGTTCCGAAAGATAGCTCGGTGTCTTTACTTACGATCTGTCCTAATAGATTTATTCCATTTATACTTTGTTCTTTTATACTATAAGAGATATCTGTTGCTCTTTCAAGCTTCCCCAAAACCGTCTCCTGTTGCACACAGTCTGATTAGAGAAGAATACCGCTTAAGAACCAATGGGGTGGGAAGCGGGTGATACTGTCCGGACTCCTCTAACCTATCTGTTTTCTTAATGGTGACGATGCCCGATGTAGCGAAAAAGATTTCATATCCGGAATAGTCTTTCTCAGTATCCGTTAGCCATGGTACATCCTCTTCCGAAAAACTTTGATATAGGTGCAATGCTTCGTTTTTCGGACCGTTAACGAGTAGCATGAATTTGTAATTTCCCGGACGAAGTGTTGTCTGCATGGTATACTTACATGCATCGGAGGATTTGATATATCCCTGAGGAATAACATTATCCTCTATTTTTTCTATGCTCCAGCAGATTGCCCTGTCTCTTTAATAATTACCAACCGGCTGTCATATATTGCCGTTACGTAGTAGTCTGTTGATCGGGTGCTTCGGGTTTTCATAGGTATGATTTCATTGTCAGTTGAAAACCCTTGGCCGTCGATGGTAGTGGTTAGTTGAATGGTCACCTGTTCATTGGGCTGTCGATGAATTCCATTTCCTTGCTACAAGAGGTATATGAACATAATACACTCCCACATCCTATCCAAATAGATAGTAATTTGTTTTTCATCATATTCTTATTGTTGTTTTTCAATCCCATTTCCAATCTATTCCGAAGTCACCCGAAACGGAAAGATCTATGATACGGTTGTTCCGCAAACGTATATTGGTCACCGTATAATGGTCTTTCACGATCGTCAATGGCTTGTCGGTAAGAGAAAGAATAAGTTTTTTCGTGCTATAGCTCCCGTTCGGAAGAGGAGTGGTATCGTAGTACGAAAGTTGAGTATGGTCTTGATACCTTCTTCCGGATCCGTTGCTTCTTCGTCCGGATGATCTAATGTCATTTAGAGAAGAGATAGGGGCCGCAGATGCGTGTCGCACCTTTTACGGCTTTTTCATTCGTATCTAATGGAGCATTAGTAAGTGGCTCTATGACTTCTGTGTTGTTTGCAAAATCAGGGGTATAGTCGCTTTTGAGAACTATTTCTTTAGAAAAACAGATGTTGATCCGTTCGGGATTCCTGGTTTCGTTGGTTAATGAAACTTTGGGGATCACGCCATTGATTTCTATATCGATCCGAAACACTCTGTCTAAAGTTGAAGAACATTCTGTGTCAATGTCAATCGGGTTGTGGCTTTTTTCATCGCATTTCATTACGTCAAATACCAATTCTCCCACAGCCCGCTTTAATTTGAATTCGATAGACGTTTTCCCTTGCGCTATATCCTCGGGAGTGAGTTGTTGAATGGCGTAATAGTTATCTTTTGAAAGCGGGACATAGTTGTTATCGTTTTCTTTTATCATGCTGATTTCTGACTCACTGAAAGTCATTCCTTCTTTGCTTATGATCTCAGATTCCGGCTTTTCTTTAGGGGTGGCGTGAACTAGCAGCAGATAAGACCGATCTGTAGACTCACTGGGGATGGATAAAGTGTATTCCCGGATTTGCTTTAGGGTGAGATCTCCGGTATGCCTCCAAAAAGTGTAATTGGAGCCGTCATTATCGGGGGAAGGATTGGCAGTATTGGAACGGAAAATAAAAAGATGATATACCAGTTTTTGCAATACCGCATTGTCGTTATCGGTGGAGAGCTCTCCGTCAGGAGATGTCAGGTTGAGACTGAAAGCGGGCGTCTCGGGAGTTTCATTGAGTGGCTCGCATGCGGAGAATCCGAGCAATAGGATTCCTAAAGTCAGAAAAAGTGTATGTGGTTTCATTGACTATATATTATTAGTTCCAGAATCCGTCATTCCCGGTGATTTGATTATTGAATTTGAGTTCTTCCAAGTCCAAATCGGCATCGGGAGAGATGGAAATGTCAATATCTTCATTTAGAAGCCAAAGAGTGAACAGATACATCTTGTTGCGCTCCAAGGGGATGTTTTCTAACGTAAAGGTTTTGTTTTTCAACGTTCCTGTGTAATCGATGTCAATGGTTACACGGATTGTCTGATCAAGAGGAGCGGGGAATAGCAACGGACCTTCACAATAAGCGGCTCCCTCATATCTTTGATAATCTGTTTTCTCTATAATCGGGCTGAACAAGGATACGAACTGGTCTGCATCAAATCTTTTAAAAGAATAGTCCCCATTCTGGAGCTGTACCAAACAGTGATATGACATTGGGCTTTTAAATATCAGTCCGGTTTCACTTAAATAGCAACATTGGCTGCTGCCTTCTATTGTGAGATTTATGGCACTGATTTTTTCAATGCATTATCGAAGCTGTTTTCGGGTGAATCTATTAATGTGTATTGTCCGTTTTCTTTTTAGCTCTTTGAATGATGAAACACAATTGTCCCTGCAAATGGCTGATTTTTCGGGCAATCAGTGTCCTGTTCGTTTGGGATAAGTCATATTCTGTCTGACTATTTTGTGCCGATTCTTCATTTTTGTCAGTGAATAGAGCGGTTGTACAGTGATTGAGTTCCGTTTGTCCGTTTAAGGTTCGGGTAGGATATTGAAAATAATAGTTCCGATCATACGAAGTGGAAACTAAGTTTCCCGGATTATTGTCTGTCACAAATGATATTTTCCCAGAGTTTCCCGGGGAGTTTGAGAATCCTTTTGCCAACAGAAATCGATAGATCCTGTTGGCAGTAAGATATTCTTCTGCAATTGTTCTTGTTCGAAAAGCCATGGACTCTCTTGGATACTTTCTACTTTGGTAAATTGGTCTTTCTCTTTTCTAAATATAAGAACAGAAATTTCGTCGTCATTTTCTCGTTTGGTAGAAGGTAGTTGCCGGGTTTTAAACACGACACTGACAGAAGTATCTTCTTCGATAACTTCCTGGTGATTGGTACAGGCACTCCCCAGCAAAAGTGTTCCCAAAAGTATTTGTCGGATGTAGCGTTTCATTGTCATAGGGTTTGGCAGAAAAATTCTAATGGATTTTTATTCGACGTCTACATTCGTATTGTGAATGCCATCATAGGTCTTTTCTATTTCTACGATAAAAGTAGATTTAGGATTAAATAAGTGTTCGTCGTCATTACCGTTGTTATTGTCTCCGGCATCAGTCGAAGACTTCAGCCTGACAGTAATTATAGAAACATAATTTGAGGTAACAGTGAAACCGGGAACTTTGATGGTTCGTTCTTGATTAGCCTTGTTGAGTTGAATGTTGGCATTCAGTGTTTGCGATGATGAGGGAAATGGAAGTAAGTACGATCCCATGAAGTAAGCTCCGCCCTTTGGCTATACCTTTTTTAATATTAGTTTCCATATTGTTGTTAATGGCATCGGCATTTTTGGGGAATGGCTGGTAATCAAGTGCCTTGACTGCATCTGCATTGGCTTCTCCGTATTGAAATGATGGAGCAGCATAAGTGACTTGGCATTGAACTCCTGTAACATAATCCGGATTTTCTCCATTAAGATTATATTTAAGAGGTACGTTGGACGATGTGAAGATTAACGACGTCAACGAAGTAGTACCTGTTCCACCGAAAATATTGCCGGTAGCATAAGGTACTTCTATATCGTCGTTATCCGATGCCACTTTGATAAACTTAATATCGATGCGTGATACAATGCGTTCCAGAGTTAATTTGATTTTTATTTCATTGTCATCTCCGCCGATTCCACTGGAGATATTGATTTCATCTGTTGTTTTGCCACAGAATATTTCATTCATATCTTCATGGTATTGACCAGTGGCGGAAGGAAAATGGGTAATAACAATACTCTTCAATATGTTTTCCCAAGTTTGGTTACTGATACCTGTTATGGTCGTGTTGAGAGCGGCTTGGTTCTTCTCGTCCAGGTTATAAAATGCGATGAATTTGTAGGTGCCTACCGGGAAAGCTGCATTGTATTTCCAAACTCCGCCATCAATAACACTTGTTCCATGTTTGGCTTCTTCATAACTAAAGTTACCTTCACCGTTTTTTTGAATGCATAAAGCACGAAATCGTTTTCATTCAAGGTTGTTGGTGCCGCTCCTCTGGTTTGAGCAGATGAATGAGTGACTAATTGGGTGCTACAACTAATGTTTTTCAATTCTGTTTCAGGAATTTCTGTCGTCGTTTTCTCGCTACAACTCAGAGTCATTACGGATAATACCGTGATGAGCATGATTTTAAATGATTTCATAATGTTAAGTATTTGTTGTTTCTTTAGTGAATGATCGGGTAGTGGGCGATCTCCTCCTTCTGAGGAAGTGGGTATGAGTTTAAAATAGCTATGCTGAGTTTGCAGAGCTTCTGGAAAATAATTAGAAAATAATTAGAAAATAATTTGTTGATTAGGTATGCTACGCTCTTACCTCTTACAGAGGCAATGTGAGATAATGTAATATAAAGACTGGAAAAAAGACTTTTCTCATACTTAATAGGTAAGAGAACAATTTTAATGAATATATGACTATGCAAATGATTCTGACCTGAAACCGTATCTTTAATTAGGAATGAATATCTAGATATGAATTATTTTATAATAAAGAATTATATTTACTTTAAAAAATATGCATAGATAACAATTTAATTAAAAGAGTTGAGATAATAGTCGCATATTAAATAGTTTCATTGTAAAAAAAGAAATGAAATATTTTGGTTACATTAAAAAGAATCCATACATTTGCAGCAACAAAAGGACTGATTTATCATTCTCTTACCTATTAAGTAAGCGTCTTTTTTTCTCAAAGGCCATCAGTCATTTTGTCAGTCCTTCTCTGACAAACAATCATTCTTTCTTTTTGGCACGCTTTTCGCAATAGGTTATTCGTCCGGCTAAAAGGACAAAATATTACTATAATAAGTATAACATATAAAAAATAAAAAGTAACTATGAACATTAAACCATTAGCAGACAGAGTGCTGATACTCCCTGCACCTGCAGAAGAAAAGACAATTGGCGGTATCATTATTCCTGATACAGCGAAAGAGAAACCTTTGAAAGGTGAAGTTATTGCAGTAGGCAACGGAACAAAAGACGAAGAAATGGTGTTGAAGGTTGGTGACACAGTGTTGTATGGCAAGTATGCTGGTACTGAACTGGAAGTTGAAGGAACCAAGTACCTCATCATGCGTCAAAGCGATGTGCTCGCTGTTTTGGGATAATTTTTAATTAGTAAACCGTTAAATAGTAAATAAAATTATGGCAAAAGAAATATTATTCAATATCGATGCCCGCGACCAATTGAAAAAAGGTGTCGATGCATTGGCAAATGCAGTAAAAGTAACTCTTGGCCCGAAAGGACGTAACGTTATCATCGAAAAGAAATTCGGTGCTCCGCACATCACAAAAGACGGTGTGACAGTAGCAAAAGAAATCGAATTGGCAGATGCTTACCAGAACACTGGTGCACAGTTGGTAAAAGAAGTTGCTTCTAAGACAGGTGACGATGCCGGTGACGGTACAACTACTGCAACCGTTCTTGCACAAGCTATCGTAGCTGAAGGTTTGAAGAACGTAACTGCCGGTGCTAGCCCGATGGATATCAAACGTGGTATCGACAAGGCCGTTGCCAAGTGTAGAATCAATCAAGGATCAGGCTGAAACTGTAGGTGACAACTATGACAAGATTGAACAGGTTGCCACTGTATCTGCAAACAACGATCCGGTAATCGGTAAATTGATTGCTGACGCTATGCGTAAAGTTTCTAAAGACGGTGTGATTACTATCGAAGAAGCAAAAGGAACAGACACTACTATCGGTGTAGTAGAAGGTATGCAGTTCGACCGTGGTTATTTGTCTGCTTACTTCGTGACAAATACGGAAAAGATGGAATGTGAGATGGAGAAACCTTACATCCTGATCTATGACAAGAAGATTTCTAACCTGAAAGATTTCTTGCCTATCCTCGAACCTGCTGTACAGACTGGTCGTCCTCTGTTGGTAATTGCAGAAGATGTAGATAGCGAAGCGTTGACTACATTGGTAGTAAACCGTCTGCGTTCTCAGTTGAAGATCTGTGCAGTGAAAGCTCCGGGCTTCGGTGACCGTCGTAAAGAAATGCTGGAAGATATCGCTATCCTGACAGGTGGTGTTGTTATCAGCGAAGAAAAAGGTTTGAAACTGGAACAGGCTACCATCGAAATGTTGGGTACTGCTGACAAAGTTACAGTTACTAAAGACTATACAACTGTTGTAAACGGTGCAGGTAACAAAGATAGCATCAAGGAACGTTGCGAA
>ENA-OQIC01000781-OQIC01000781.1-human-gut-metagenome-genome-assembly--contig:-NODE-781-length-12980-cov-2.867424_pt1 | contig 12980 bp, 15 predicted proteins | sample MGYA00242572_ERZ504736 | MGnify/ENA primary metagenome ERZ504736 (study PRJEB26092, sample SAMD00036201) | human gut metagenome | host: Homo sapiens | study: EMG produced TPA metagenomics assembly of... | reverse complement strand
CAACCGACTGGTGTAATTCCTTACCTCGTAAGATCCTAAATTACCGTACGCCGCAAGAAGCCTTTGTTGAAGAAGTTAAGAAGTTAGTGGATTTACAAAGTGTTCAATTTGATATTGCAATTTAGCAATATTTTTTTTAGTGTTACACGTTATTATATAAAAGAGATGTCAAATTTTGAGTGGACTAAGAAAGATATTATTGTAATAAAGGATGGATATCATTATACATTTATTGCTCCTTATAATGATTACGATAATGTCAGTCTAGACCTTAGAAATTTTATTAAGCAAGATGAAATATATAATTTTGCGGTAGATAGTAAGATTGATAAAAATAAGCTTATTATAATTTATGTGAATCGGTCATTGGATTTAATACTATGCATTAAATCCAAATCAGATTATAAAGCTATAAAGATTGAAAGTATGGATAAACAATTTGTATATAGCATATATCCTAAATTATGGATTACTAATTTATCATATTATATTTATATAGACCATTATTTATATAAAGTAGATAAGCAAACTTAGAAATCGAAAGGATTTTATCAGATATAAATGGGATACCTTCTATCAGCATTAGTGGAAATGTTATTTATAAAAATGATATAAATTATATTTCTGTAGTAATGTCGAAGGCAAATAAGAAGTTATTTTTGGTACCTAGATATAGTAGTTTGCAAAGTTGGGGGAGCAATAAAGATAGTTTTATTTTAAGCTTGAATGATAAAATTGAGAATATGACTTTATCAGGAAATCATAATTATACTGTTGTTAAACCTAGTTATGGTGATTTAAAATTTGAAGGTGATTTGGGTAGATTTAAAATTGTAAGATTTATACCTGATAGTGGTGAAGAGCCATTTATAGATTGGGCATTATGGTTTGAATCTATAAAAGATGGAGTAGAATATAAGTATTATCATTATTATATGTATGATTCACTAACGAATCATTTTTATGAATTACCAAGTCAATTATTAGGGTTCTTTTCGCATAAGAATGAGCTGATTACAGGATATAGTGGCGAAGTGAATTTAGAGGCAATATCTCAGTTAATACATATTGGATATTAAATTATTTTAGATTCAATTTGAAAAGGAGTAATAATTTGGGGCCAAATTATTTGAATAAAATAAAAATCACTATAGGGTTCTTAATATTGACAATAATCTATAATTATTTTCTTTTTTACGAATATTTTTATTTGAATCATGATATAGATAGGATTGCTTTTCTGGGGTTGTTAGTATTTTATGGAGTTACGATATATCATATTATTTTAGTAAAAAAAGAAGTTTTTGATATCTTTAAATTATGGCATAATCAAGGAATTACAAAAACGAATATGTTAAAGCGACTTGTTTGTGATGAAAATGAATCCACATTAGAATATGTTAAAAAGAATCCATTAAGGCGTATGTTTATGAGGATTTGGGCTGTATTTTATTTAGGCGGGTGCATTTACTTTTTCTTAGCGGGATTTGCTGATTTTATTAGAGGCTTTATTGTCATTGTTTTTTTTGTTATAGGATTTGCAAGGTTAAAAAAATGGTTTTATATATGGTTGTAGTTTGATAATTAATTGAAAAACAAAAACGGAAGAAACCCATGTCTTTTCTGAATGTGTATTTTAGTAGGAAAAAACTGTATTTTTAAAGGTATTGGGGAGAATATGTGGCAAAAGAATAAAAAGCTTTGTGCATTGTACTGGAATAAGTATAGTCCTATTGTAAGAAATTTTTTTTTTAGGGATTTTTTTTGTTAGTGGCAATAGGCGGAAGAATATATAATTGGACTTTCCCGGAAGAAATAGAAAGACAATATGGTGAGTTAAGTAAGGTCATTTATAGTTTAGAGGTTTTTGATAACAGGGTTTTGAACCTAAGAGTAGGAACAGGTAATATTGTCATTGCAAAAGAGGTAACGGCTAATATTGATATGGGAGGGGATATTAATGATGCCATGGAAAGCAGGGCCAAAATAATAGAGTATTTTCTCCATCATGGGTGGGAGCCGGTTTCTTTACATAAGAATAATCTAAAATTTAGAAATGAAAGATATGAGATTGATTTATTTGGGCCGATGAGACAGAAACCTTTAGCTCATAATCATTGGTTAGTTACAGTAGGCTTTAATACTATTTTTCAAAGACTTAGGTTTTAAGAACGTGTTGGATATACATTATTTATTAGGGAGAAATAATGCAATTGAGTAAAGGTATAAAAAAAGAGAGAATAATAGCTTTTTTTAGATATGTGAAGGAAAATATTTTTGTCATTTATGGAGCTATTTTAGCTATAGTTATAGTTTCCAGTTTGCTCTTTCAACTCTTTTGTTCAGCGTATATAGATTCAAGAGCTCAAAATCTGGTTAGCGTTTTAAAAAGTATGGAAATAGTTCAAAATTATAGTGTAACTTCACCAACTATTGAAGGGGGACTATTTGCTCAAAAAGGTGTTTATGTAGTGATAAAAGCGGATAAAAATAAAGAGGAATTTTCAGATGAACTGAGGCAATACTTTTTGAGTAAAAATTATACAATTGATTCGATAAGCGAATCCGGTGGCATTAATGTTTATAATGACCTTTATATAATTAATGTAGGCCCAATATATAAGCGAGATAACAGCTATACAGGAAAATGGATGATATCTATTTATTATAACAATATATTGACAACATTGAATTTATAGCTAACTAACAGTAAAAGATAATGGATATATAAAAATTATAATGTCATATTTCGAATATACGGTTAGTGTAGGAGGTCAAGTCATGTCTACCATCAATGAAGGTATTCGGTACGGTGCAGTAGCAGTGGGAATAAATGAATCCTTACAACCCGTATTAGGAAAAAATAAAGAACAAAGAACTCCATAAATTAGCTACCTTGGTTGTGGGCAATGTGGTGACCGGACAAACATTCGGGGCAGCAACGGCGTTAAATGTAATCACATATAATTGGCTTAGCCATGCGGATCAAGTTAATTATGCAAGAGCATTGTATAATGCAAAGGATATGCCAATGACTCAAGCCCGCATTCACGCATTGTATGGTGCGTTAGATTAATATAATGATGATACATATGGGCCATGTCAGAACTATTTGGAAGCATTCTTGGCATCAGCTATAAAGAATTGAAATTTCATATTGCAATTTAGTAATACTATACTATTATTAGCGAGGTGAATTTTATTGGGGTACATTAACATAAACTCGTATTTTGGAATAAAACTATTATTAATTTTCGTAATTGTTTTTTTCTGTTAGGGTATGTTTTTAGAATGCCAGCTCCATACCATCTAGATATATTTCTTAATAGTTCTTTTGCTATTATTGTTTGTGAATTATCTACTTGGAGCATGAGGCATAATGGGTGGGTGGTTGATTATGAATTAGAAAAATATCGAGGAAATAGTTTAGTAGAAGAGCCTAGTTTGTATTTTAAAATAATATTTAAGATGTGTAGAGTTATTACTATAGGAGAGTATTATTATTTAAAAAGTTTAGGCGGGTTATGGACTATAAATCAAGGCATAGCATTTCTTTATTTACCTAGTGAATTTTACATGATAGAAGCTATTTTAGGATTGGTAGTTTGTATTTTTATTGGAAGAATAGGTAGTAGCTGGATAAAACGATATTATAAATTATAAAATCAGTATACAATAACCAGATACGACCAGTTGAAAAACAATAAATAACAGATTGGCTTAATCCGTACCAATATAATTGTGTTAATATTTGAAATATGTTTATTTTAGAAGAATATATTAGAAGATAGAAATAAATATTCTGGGAATATACAAAAATGAAAATATATAAAGACTATTATAAAAAGATTGAAGAGTATATGGATGGTTTAACGAAAAATATAACTATTGCAAATGAAGAAGAGTTGGAGAGTATTTTGGAGGCTTTAGAAAAAGTAGATTTTGATAGTCATTTAACAAATTTGGCTGAAAAAGTTTTTTCAACTTCAATTTTATTAGCGGAATATCCATATATTTTACCATTAGAGATATACAGACATGCTATGAAATATCGAGTTAATATAAATATATGTAAGTCTTTTTATCAGTATATTAGTGATAATGGATGGGATGAAGAAGTATAATTATAAAAGGTATGTTGTGTGAGAAGGACTTGCAGGGGATAAAGGAATTTTGTATTAAACATACATTTTCAGATAGAGAAAACTCGTATTTCATGGAGCGCCCTATATGGAAGGGAAAAAACTATGAAGATGTATTAAAAAATATGGAGTACCATGGAAAGAAGGATTTGATTTTAGAAAACAATAGTTAATTGTAAGACTGCATTGAATAATATAGAGTCAAAAACTCCCTTTTAAGTAGCACAAGTTTTATTTCCTGTGTCTGCCTAAAAGGGAGTCTGTTTTATCCGTTATAAATACTAAGGTTGTTTTTGTCCTATAAGTCTCGGTTTTTACTTCACCCAATCCACAGTCCAACGCTTACCAACAGATGATAGAGTGTCACACTGATGGACGTAAATTTCATAGCTTCGTTCATTTTTACCACGTCCGCATAGCGTTGCAAGATAGCAGCGCTTTTAAAAGCCGGGAAGAGAGCTATGATACCGAGCAAGGATGCTGATGGCAAATGCCCTAAAAATACCCATAAGAATAACCAAAGGACGCAGACGATAAATAAGGTTCGCAATAAGCGGATTCCTTCGTCTTTACCTAAAAGGATAACCAAAGTACGACGTCCGTGGGCTTTATCATTGCTGAAATCGCGCAGATTATTGGTCATCATGATATTGCCGATGAGATGGTAGACGGAATGGCCGGGATTAAGAAGTCCCAGTAGAGCGTGCCCGTCCAGGTGTAGGCCGTAATATAGACAATGGCAAAACCCATGGCCACACCTGAGGCGAGTTCGCCGAAACGGTGTGCGCGAAATCGGTTTTGGACCGCCCGAGTAGAATAAGCTGATCAGAATACAAACGGCGCCGGCCGGCAATAACCACCAAGATACTTGCGATGCCAAGAAAATGCCGAGCACGAGCGGCGTGAGGGAAAAGATATAGCCCAGTTTTTTTACCTGCTGTGGCGAAATTCCTTCACGGACGATGGTGCCGCTGTTGCCGGCCGCTTGGTTTAAGTCGAGACCGGATTTAAAGTCGAAATATTCGTTCCAAATATTGGCGGCAATCTGCGAACTCATGACGCAGATTAGAATTAATAAGGTGTAAAACAGGCTTAGCCAAAGGCTCTGAACCGCTGTGTGCAGCGTCGCCGCATAGGAGGCTCCGAGAATAACCGGGCTGAAGGCAGCTGTTAGCGTGCGGGGCCGGGCTAAGCGATAAAGTTGTGAAGCAGTCATACAAAATTAGTCCTTTCGACCGAAAAACGGTCCTATAGATAATTGTGGTGGGGATGGTAGTTGCGCCAGCAAAACGCCGAAACACATGGCTATGAGCCCCCAGATTTCCTGATAATCAAGCCGTTCATCCAAAATTAAATAGCCTAAAATACCGGTAAATACGATTTCGAGGCTCAGAATAAGGGATGCTTCCGTCGGCGGCAATTTGCGTTGCCCTAAAAGCTGCCCTGTAAAACCGATACCGGCCGATAAAACGCCGCCCCAAACGATGAAAAGCCAAGAGTCGGCTATATTTTGAAAAGTTGTGGTTTCCAAAAATAGGGAGGCTATGGCTGAGAACAAGGCACAGCCGAAAAACTGACCCATGGACAGTAAGAACGGATTATATTGTTTGGATACCGTATTTAACAGCAAAATGTGAATGGCCCAGAACAACGTGGAAATCAGGATGATTCCGTCGCCGTAAGAAGGAATGAAACTGTCCTTTAAGCTTAACAAGCCGGCTCCGATGATGGCACAAATAACGCCGCCTAAGGCGGTTAAGCTGAGTCGTTCACCTACAAAGAGACCAAGCAGTGGTACGAGGACCACATATAAGGCTGTTAAAAACGCGGCTTTTGACGCCGTCGTATAGGCGATGGCATATTGTTGCAAACTGGCACCTAAAAATAACATAAAGCCAAGGGCCAGGGAGGGCCAGATGATGGAACAGTGCGGCTTTTTCAAAGGTGCTCCCGTTTTATCCAAAAATAAAACGGACTTACGGTTAATACTCCCAACAAAAAGCGTATCGCATTGTACGCATTGGGACCGATTACATCAGACGCAAGACGTTGGGCTACAAAGGTGGAGCCCCAAACAAACGCAGTGAGTAATAAACATAAGCGAGCTTGTAACATAAAAAGAGGATTCCTTTCTATAAATGTAGAATTATATAAAGATAACCCTTAACAATTGTAACTAAAATAAACTTAGTTGTAAATTGTTACCCCCAAAGGTTTATTAACTTTTGTCTCAAGAAGTGTGGTATTTACGGAAGTTTTACACTTCCCATAAATACTCTATTACCTCTAGTATATCGGGTTAATAGTTTATGTCAACACAATTAATATATTTATTAGAAGAGATGAGGAATGTACTGTGATTAGTAAAGCTTTATTAACGGATTTGTATCAATTTACCATGATGCAAGGGTTATTTAAGGAAGGTCTGCATCGTACTCCTTGCGTTTTCGACCGTTTTTATCGTAAAAACCCTTTTGATGGTGCGTATACGGTAGTGGCCGGCTTAGAGCACGTTATCGATTATTTAAAAAATCTGTCCTTCAACGAAGATGATATTGCCTATTTACGTGAAACCGGTTTATTTGAAGAAGATTTTCTCGACTATTTAAAAGATTTCCGCTTCACCGGCAGTGTGTATGCGGCACCGGAAGGGACTGTTGCCTTCCCGGGGGAATTGTTGCTTCGTATTGAAGCACCTAAAGACGAAGCGATGCTCATTGAAACGTCTTTATCCATGTATCTCAATCATGAATCACTGATAGCTACCAAAGCGCGTCGTATCCGTAGTGTGGCCGGTAACGACAGCCTCGCCGAATTCGGTATGCGTCGGGCCCAGGGGACCAATGCCGCCGTTTATGGTGCCAGAGCTTCCATTATCGGTGGGTTTAACGGCACCAGTAATGTGTACTCCGCATCACAATACGGTATTAAACCGGTAGGCACCATGGCGCACAGCTGGATCATGAGTTTCCCTGATGAACTCACGGCCTTTCGTTCTTATGCGGAACAATACGAAGATATGTTGGTACTCCTCGTAGATACCTATGACACATTGAAACAAGGTGTGCCAAATGCCATTCAAGTTTTCAAAGAAGTGAAAGAACGCCGCGGTGGCACCATGCCTAAGGGGTACGGTATTCGTCTCGACAGCGGCGACTTGGCGTACTTATCACAGGAAGCTCATCAAATGATGGCGGAAGCAGGTTTCCCGGATGCTACGATTTTTGCATCCAATGATTTGGATGAATACACCATCGCCGACTTGAAAAGCCAAGGCAGTGCCATTTCCGCTTGGGGCTAGGTACCAAACTAATTACCGCCGACGGCACATCCGCGTTGGGCGGCGTGTATAAATTGGCCGGTCAATGGAAAACCGATGGCTCCTTTGTACCAACCATGAAGTTTTCGGATAATGTAGAAAAAGTAACGAATCCGGGCCGTAAAAAAGTATTGCGCCTCATTAACCGTCGCAATCGCAAGTTAATCGGCGATCTGGTTTGCCTCCTCGATGAAACAATCGATACGACCAAACCATATACCTTCCAAAATGCCATGTATCCATGGAAACGGACCCATTTAGCGGCTGACAGCTTCGACGTAGTGGAACTGTTGGTGCCGATTTTTGAAAACGGCGAATTAGTCTATAATGTACCAAGCTTGCCTGAAATCGTAAGTTATGCAAATGAGCAAATTAAATTGCTCTGGCCTGAATATTTCCGCTTGAATCGCCCGCCAATTGTTAAGGTGAATATCAGTCAAAAATTACACGAATTGAAACAACAATTGTTGCTTGAAAAAGTAAAGCACAACAATACGGGATTTACGGAAGAATAAGACTGTATACAGTAGCACGCTATGTTTGCTAGGTATAAAGAAGCGGTCATATTCTCAGGAAAAGACTAAGGGAATCGTAAAGTCTAAGGGAATAGTAAGTAGATATAAAGGAGTGAATCAGATGAAACACAAGTATCTGAAAGGATTGGTATTGGCTGCGTTATTGGGGCTGGCCACACCGGCGATTTCGGGCGTTTCGGCAGCGGAAGCAACAAGTAGTACGTTGGCGCCGATTAGCTTGGGTTATGGTATCGTAGCAAGCAGTGACGCGATTGAAACAAAAGTATCACCTGATACTATAGCCATTAAGCCCCAGCTCGTAAGCACGGTGATGACTACCGTAGACAATAAAACGGTGAACTTACCGGCGGGCGTTACCGTGTTTGACTTAAAACGGATGATGACGCCAATGGGGATGGTTGACGGTACAAAATTTATTTCCGCCAAAGAATTGAATGCGGAATATGTTAAAGATATTCGTGACATGGCTAGCAAGAAAGAACTCAACATAAAAGAGTTGAAGGATTTTAACGGCACGATTTATCGCGACTGGAACTTATATCAATTGCGCGGGGAAGATGCGGAAGGAGTTCATACGGCATATGTAGTGGATTTGGCGCTGGGACCTGATTATATCAAAGGCGAACGAGCTAATCTTGAAATCAGTAACGCTTTGTGGGATGCGGCGGATAAATCAGTAGCCAATGCTAAAAAATCCGTTATAAACAGCAGAGACGGTGTACAAGAGCGTGATTCTATGAAGTTTGCCAAAACGGCGGCCATTGCAGCGGCCTATATGTCGCAAGTATCTAATACGGGTGATTCGAAAGATCAATTAGGTCATACGTGGCAGGTGGTTCGTGATTTGGGCGATGAACTGACGAAGCAGCAAGAAGCTATGCTTGCGCCGTATCCGGCTGAATATGATGCGAACGCGTTCTACGCGGCTATGGTTAAAGGCACCGAGCTGTACCTGTGATGCGGGATGCAGCGTCATTCAATCAGTTTGTTGACAAACATAAGAACAATTTGGTGAAAGCCTTAGTGGCTGATCTAGATAAGGCGGCCGGTGAATTGAAAACACAAGCTGAGACGAATGAGCGTGCCAAAGAAAAATTGGAGCTTAATCGCAGCCTTCGCGACGGTTTGAAAAAAATCTTTGCTACGTCGGACATTAAAGCGGATTATTTAGACCAAATGGAACAGTTGAACTCCATCTTTGGGCCGGTCCTATACTCTCAGGCTCGTGAAGTTTTTACCTTTGACAGCTATGAAATTCCGCTCGGTGGTTTGAATTTAGTTCGTTTTGACAAAGAGGGTCCGGTTATAACAGTATTAACCACGAATGACGGGGACTTTAATTATTGGCAAAAGCAGTGGCAACGCATGTATGGGCTTGAACCTCAAGTCAGAGCGTTTGATGCTGATACGAAAAATGCCGCTATTCCGGCTAAAACCTCGACAACACACATGAGAGCTTTAGGTCATGACGGAAATATCGTGGTACCGCGTGACCTAACGGTTAAAAAGCTATCTGATACGGTGATTGTACCGACCTTATGGAAATTCCTTGAAAAAGATACGAAAGAATCGATTGCCAGAGGTCCGGAACTTCGCGATTGGGTGACTGATAAATTGTTGGTTGGCGATGAACGCTTAGATAGTATTAAGCGTTATGAAATGCAAAAAGAACGCTTGCAGTATTTTGAAGATTATCGCTCGGTGAAAAGACTGATGTGTACCAATGGCAAATGAAGGATAGTGAAGGTCGCAAGACGGCCACTGTATTTGGCTTAGTCTTGACGCCGCAAACGACGAAGGGTTACTCGACGATGCTTCAAAAAGACCTTATCGATTTGCAGTTGCCGGTCCTTAACTCTTATTGGATGCAAGGTGACGGTCGCTTAGAGAACAACGTCTTGGGCGCTACTATTTTCAGCGGTATATCCGATTATGCCTATACGTCGGTAACGATTAAAGACCAGACACCTTGGGCGTTATTACCACATTATACGCATCCGGCCTACATGGCATCGGCTCGTGTATTTGTGAATGCGAACGGCTTTGAATTGCCGTATTATTTACAGGGCGCCGTTGTATTGACGCAGCCGAATCCGGTAGCGTATGTAATGCTTACGTCCGATCTGGAACGAGATGAATTTGCACCACGCTTCGTGCAGTTCATTCAAGAGTTATAGACGATTGTAAACTGTTGTAAACCTTTATGAATTCGGAGAAAACTATATAAAAGTACAAAGAACCTGATTATTTATTGATCAGGTTCTTTGCATATAATACTATTAGCTTGTCATATTGGGCCGTTAGTTTCCGGACCGGCTGTGTAGGAAATTAGCTGTGTAGGAAACTGGATATGTAGGGGTTAAGCATTAAGGGGCCAAGCATTAAAATGTATTTTTCGTTGTTCGTTTCGGCCACTTTAGGGGCTCCATGTCCACACCTTCTAAGGTGTGGAGTTTGATTTTGACGTCTAAACCGCCGGTATAGCCGGTGAGGTTATTGTTGGCACCTACAACACGATGACAAGGTACGATAATAGGAATCGGATTGTGACCGACAGCACCGCCTATGGCGCGAGCGCGGATGCCCGTATTGGCATCGTTAGGATAGAGCTTTTTAGCTAAGTCTCCATAGGTGACGAGCTCGCCGTGTGGGATTTCTAATAAGGCTTGCCAAACTTTTTGGCGGAACGGAGTGCCGATGAAGCGAATCGGTGGGAATTTTTTAGGCTCTTTGCCGGCGAAGTACTTGGTGAGCCATTTTTCCGTAGTTTTAAAAATCGGTAATTCTTTATCGGTGATTTCCTTTTCAGTTGGCTCCAATCGGTACTGCTGGCTCGGCATACTGAGGCCAATTAGGTTATCACCATCACTGTACAGGGTAATGACGCCTATGTCGGGGAAGGTTGTTGTGTAACTATAGATTGTGTCCGGCGTTGTGTTCGTTGTTGTGTTCGGTGTTACCTTAGATTCAGGGGAGCGTTTTGTGGTCATAGTCAGATGCCTCCTTAGGTGCTTAAATATTTACAAAATGAGTCTATGACATTTTGAGGTAAACATTTCAGGTTATTTTGTCCATTTGATATTGTACATCGTCGTAAACTTAATTTATAATGAGTCTATAAGCAAATTATACAAGTTTACGCGTGTAATTGTCCATGAAAGGAGTTTTTTATGAAACCTGTATTTACTGAAAACGCCCCTAAAGCTTTGGGCCCTTACTCTCAAGCTATTAAAGCCAACGGTCTCGTATTCATTTCCGGTCAAGGTGGTATCAATCCTGAAACCGGTAAATTGGTTGAAGGCGGCGTTGAAGCTGAAACTTTACAAGCTATGAAAAATATCGAAGCTATTTTGAAAGAAGCAGGCACTGATTTCTCCAAAGTCGTTAAAACGACATGCTTCTTGGCTGATATTAACGATTTTGCTAAATTTAACGCTATTTATGCTGAATATTTCACTAGCAAACCAGCTCGCAGCTGCGTTGCCGTTAAAGAACTACCGGCTAACTTCTCCGTAGAAGTTGAAGTAATTGCTGTGGCTGAATAATCTACTTTAACCCTTAACAAAAAACTCCGGTACATGCGGTGATGCGTGTATCGGAGTTTTTTATGTCCATGTTAGTTAGCACTGCGCGTATTAAGTTTTGCGCGGAGTTTTTGGCAAAATAACCTTGCTACGGCTGAGGCTTTGGATTTAACCATTCGCTCCAACTGAGTTCAAAGCCTGTCTGATAATTTTGCTGTACATAGCGATAGAACTTGTTAATCATAACCGCTTTTTCCTCGTAATAGGGAGCCTTCCAAGTATCTTTATCGGATGTAGCCGCCACATTATTGCCACCAATCAACTGCTGGCGCGCTAAAATATCGGCTAACGGTATATCCGGGTTTTTCATAATGTCATACATAGCCATAAAGGCAGTGGTACGGCCTTTGCCGGCCTCGCAGTGGAAGTGGAGCCATGCGTTCTTTGGTAGTGTTTTGTAAAAAGCAATAAAACGATCGATGGAGGCTTCATCCGGCCAGGTGTGATCGGTAGCGGTAAAGCGCACATAGCGTAAGCCCAATTCTTTGGCTATTGTTTCCTCGGTTTTGGCTGATGTAACTGTAAGCGTCTGTTCGTTAATGGCGTTTTTATTCGCATCTAAAGAAGCGATAGGAAGGGCCGTATTTACCAATTTATTGGCGTAGTCCCGCTCTTCATTGATGATAGTTTGATAGGATTTGCCCACATTGCCCCAGTTGCGTTTGCCATAGTGACTCACAGGAATTCCGTTTACAAAAAGGTGAGTTTCTTGGCGTAAGTCCACTACATAAATCGGACCGTCGGTCTTGGTGCGCAAGGTATTGGCGATTTGTGCCAATTGCTCCGCCGATGGCTGAGAACTGCCGGAGATATTTAAGGTATCCAAGCCCTTGCGGTAGGTAAATTGGGATCTGTTTTAAAACGGTCGCGAGACGTGCGAAAAGCCGGAGGTAAAGTAGCCGTATTTTCGTTATCTTCGCGCCACATATACGCCGTATAAGGGTTAATCAAACGTTTATCGGCATATAACTGATTGGGATTTATCGCCGCTTGAGTCTGCTTGGCGACGGCTTTGGAAGTTTTTTGGTGTTCATTTTTACTCTCTAAGAGCGTTTCCTGTGTCGGCAATTGCAGGCGCGGGATGCTTCTTTTGGCAAAACAGCTTCGCTCGCAAAAGCGGTGCCGTATAGCGTGGTGCCGATGATAGTCATCATGGCGGCGCGTTGCCAAATGGAGTTTGATTTTGATCTCATAAGAATACTCTTTCTATATCATTTGAAAATATGCTTGTAATACCCTGAAAACTTATATGGGGTTTCTTAAGTATAACATATTTGGGAGGAATAGCGTATGTTGCGTTGAAGAATACGGCGATAAGGGAATAAAGCAAAAAAGCCTGCAAATCCTAGAATCCACAGGCTTTTTGTTGTGTGTTGTGTGTTTGTGTGTTTGTGTGTTG
>ENA-OQIC01000780-OQIC01000780.1-human-gut-metagenome-genome-assembly--contig:-NODE-780-length-12989-cov-1.362541_pt1 | contig 12989 bp, 21 predicted proteins | sample MGYA00242572_ERZ504736 | MGnify/ENA primary metagenome ERZ504736 (study PRJEB26092, sample SAMD00036201) | human gut metagenome | host: Homo sapiens | study: EMG produced TPA metagenomics assembly of... | reverse complement strand
GCCTGTTTCCGGTTCTCCTCAGCCTGCTTCTGGGCTGCTTCCCTGGCCCTGGCATCGTCGATGGCTTCTGCTTTCATAAAGGGCAATGGTATCGCCATCTGGCTGATAATTCCCGTAAAGTAATCGTACCGGTTTTCCACCTGTTCCAGCATGCTGGCCCTCAGCTCCCCGTCGTCCAGAAGCGGCAGGCGGGAGGTGATATCCTGGTATTGGCTCCTGACCGCGTAGGTATCCTCCACGGAACTGATTTCCCTTGTGGTGAATACACGGATATCCTGTTCCAGCTGTGCGGTCAGCTTTGCCTGCTCCTTGTCGTGCAGGCTCTGCTGCGCGCGCAGTTCAGCGGTGGTGCTGAAGTAATCCTCGGTTCCCGTCCTGGGTCCGTCCTTAATTCCACGCTCTCCGGCTGCTCCCAGTCCCAGGGCTCCAGACCCTCGTGTATCTGGTTCATGATATTTTTCCATATTTTCCCTGCATATGTGCTCCCGTATATGCCGGGCATTTTGCGGGGGATATCGTATCCCACCCACACAGCCGTGGTATAGTAGCGGGTGTAGCCGCAGAACCAGGTGTCCTTACTGCTGTTAGTGGTTCCTGTCTTACCCGCTGCGGGCATGCCGTTATCCAGCTCCAGTCCGCGTCCTGTGCCGTAGGGGGAGGTCATGGTGCCTTTCAGGATATCGGTGAGCATGAAGGCGGAATCATCACGATAGACCTGTTTGGGCGGCAGGCGGCAAATCCTTGGTCAGGTCGCCGTCGTGCTCATGGATGATTTGGGTGATGCAGGTCCGGTCGTTGTATACACCATAATTGGCCAGGGTACTGTATCCCTTAGCCATGTCCACCACACGGACGCCGTTGGTAAAGCCTCCGATGCTCAGGGAGGGCACGCCGTTGTCAACGTATGTAAGCTTCTGGAACTCCATTTCACCCAGATAGCTGAGCCCGTAGTTCACGCCGATGTCCTCCAGAATCTGCCAAGCCACCGTGTTCAGGCTGCGGTTTAAGGCTTCCCGGACCGTTACGCTGCGTGGTAATTGCCGCCGCTATTGGAAGGCCCGTCCTCCCATTTGTGGTCGTCCACCATGCGCGTGGGCGAATACTCTCCGGTGTCAAAGGCAGGACCGTAGTCAATGAGGGGCTTGATGGTACTGCCGGCTGCCTGGCGCTTAAATAGGCCCGGTTGAACTGATCCACGCTTCCCCTGCCTCCCACAATGGCCACCACGTAGTTGGACTGGTTGTCCACAATAACACCTGCGCCCTGGAGGGCGTACTTTCCATTGTCCTGTAACTCAGTGTAGGAGGACAGCCCCTGGTCTATGTCAGCCTGAAGCATGTCCTGGAGACGGCTGTCCAGGGAGGTGTATATCTTGAAGCCGCCGGCGCGGATTAAGTCGGATTTTTCCGTGTAGGCCGCTGTATAGCGTTCCATATAGGAATTGTAGTCATCCTTGTCCTCAAAGGTGTAGCGGAACTGGAAGCCGTCTTTCTTTAACAGCTCCAGGGCCGCGCAGTGGATGGCGTAGCTGCTCTGATAGTTCTCGTCCGTCCCCTCGGATTCCTGTTTGACCACGGAGAGGGGTTTTGACAGTGCCTTCTCGTAATCCTCATCGGACAGTTCGCCTATTTCATTCATGCTCTTTAATACGTCGTTGCGTTTTTCAAGGGATGCTTTTGGATGGGCTACCGGATCGTAAGCCGAAGGACTGTTGCTGATGCCTACCAGGACAGCCGCTTCCTCCACGGTAAGGTCAGCTGCATGCTTGCCGAAATAGTAGCGGCTGGCAGCCTCCACGCCGTAGCACTGGTGACCATAAAAATTGGTATTGCAGTAAAACTCCATAATGTCCGCTTTGGAGTACTTTTTTTCAATCTCAGGTGCCAGCAGGATTTCCACAATCTTACGGGTGAAGGTCTGTTCCTGGGTCAGGTATGTATTCTTAATGACCTGCTGGGTGATGGTGCTCCCTCCCTGGGTGACTTGTCCCCTGTGCTTTACCAGAGCCAGACCGGCGCGGAAGGTGGCAATCCAGTCAACGCCCGTATGGCTCTTAAAGCGCCTGTCCTCCTGAGCAATATATGCGTTCTGAATGTTCATGCTGATGCCGGTAATGCCCACATACTGGTAGTGTCCGGCATTGATAAGTCCTATCTGGCGGCCGTCCCTGTCGTAAATCGCGGTGTCGGACAGCTTGGAAAAATCCGTGCGTTCCATCTGCGCCAGCTTGTCATAGGCCAGTTCGCGGCACTCATCCAGGTCCGGCTTGACCTTGGCGTAAATCAGCAGGCACAGGATGGCTCCCACTATGAATCCGGTTGTCATTACGGCCAGAAGGGCGTGGAACAGCCAGCCGGTGATGCCCAGAAGGCTGACTCCTATGTCGCGGATCACCAGCAGGATTTTCCGTGCGGCCTGTTTCAGTGTATCTTTCATAGTCCTCTCTATCCTCTCTTGTCCTCTTTGTACCTAAAATCTGCGCAGGCCAAAGCATATCGTGAGATGTACATATGCCTGCCCTGGAAAAGGTGTGACATCCATGGGGACGGTAAGCTTTGCCAGTCCGGTAAACATTGATATTATAAGCCGAAATGAAAAAAAAGAATAGGGAAAGTATGAAATTAAACAGACTTCCCGGAGATTTAAAACATAATATTGGCAAATGGCATATATTCATAAAAACCCTTGATATATTGGCGAAACGCCATATAATAAAATTATCTATTGGAGGCTGATTATTCCTCCATATATTTTATGAATGCCAGGACGGCTTTGGCCTGTTCGTCACTCATTTTGTCCAGCCGCACAATTATGCTCTGTTTTATGGCAGACCTTGTGCAGGCCGGGATGTGGTCATTGGCCCAGAAGTCCAGAGGAACACCAAAATAAGCGGATAGCTTGCGCAGCGTTGTCAGTTTAAGCCCCTCATATCCCTTCTTGTACCATCCGTCGATGGTGGTATAGGGGATATCGCAGGCTTTGGACAGCGTGCTTTTATTTAAATGGTTCTGTTCCATGAGATGGTTTAGTTTTTCCAGAAAATCCAAATGTATCACCTCCATTCCTGGAATATTTTAACATGTATAGGTTTGTTAGACAAGGAAAAGGTTACCCATGAGCGTAGAAATGGCTTGACAAATTACGATTAAGGTATATATTTGATTTATGAATTACCCTTAAGGGTAAGAGGAGGCGGCAGGATGTTTATAAATCTTAGGAAAGCCTGGACAGAAGGTGTATTTCTCTAAGGGAATACGCGGACTTTCTGGGCATAAGTGAGGCGGCTGTACAGGATAAACTGGAGGGCGGCAAGGACTTTACATACTGGGAGTTCAGGAGGACTTGTGACCTGCTTCTGCCGGAGTATAATGCGGACTTCCTGTTTGCGGAGACTATCCTGGAAAACCGTTCTGCCTGAACTGCCGTCCGTCAGTCTCCATATGGCAATGGGGAGAAAGGGGACTTCTTGAGCCTGTTGGAGATGCTGCCACGAAATAACAGCATATTGTAATGGAGGAGCGTATGAACGGAGAGAAAAAAGAGATTCCAAAAGGCACGCTTGGACTAGTTGAACTGTATTGTCTGTCTATTGGTCAGGTAATTGGGGCCGGTGTTATTACGCTGGTGGGGCCGGCCATTACTGCAACCGGGTATTCTGCATGGCTGGCGTATCTGCTGGCCATTGTTCTGGGGTTTTTTACCGTATTCCCGCTTGTTTTTATCTGCGGCACACTTCGGCTGGGAGGCGGCTATTACTCCCTCATTGGAGCGCTGACCAACAAGACGTTAGCGGGAATGTACGCGTTTGCGCAGCTTACAAAGCTTTTGAGCATTTCATTGTTTGCGGTGAGCCTGGGGGTGTATGTCCAGTCTTTGTTTCCGCAGGTCAACACCACGGTCTGCGGGGTGGCGTTCCTGACGTTTTTCTATGTGGTGAATCTGTGCGGAATTGATATGATGGCTAAAATACAGAAATACATGACATGGGTATTGATTGCGGCCTTGCTCATGCTCATTGTCTTTGGCTGATGCATTATAACCACCCGGTGTTTGATATCACCCATCAGAATTTCCTTACAAACGGCGTTGCCGGTTTGTGGACGGCCAGTTTTCTTTTTTGTATATTCAACCACAGGTTATTCCATGACTATGAACTACGGTTCCGTGGCCAGGAATCCCCAGCGGGATATTCCATGGGCCCTGATTCTGTCCGTTCCCACTCTGGTGATTTTTATACTGTGGCGTGGCGGCGGCGGGAAGCTGCGTGCTTCCCATGGAAGAGGTCATGGACCAGCCGCTGACCCTGGTGGCCCGTGTGGCGCTTCCAAAGGTCCTGTTCATCGCGTTTATAATCGGCGGTCCCATCATGGCGCTGCTGACAACGATGAATTCCACCATGCCGGCAAACTGTCTTCCCATCATGGTGTCCTGTAAGGACGGGTGGCTTCCCAAATCCTTTGGGAAAGAAAATAAAAGAGGTGTGGCCTGGAAAATCATGACGCTGAACTATCTGCTGGGGCTGGTTCCCCTGTTGCTGGGGTTCAATGTGAAGACCATTACCAACAATATCATGCTCCTTAATTCATGTATGTATCTCATGTGTTATTACGCATATTTTCAGATGCCGAAAAAGTATCCGGACGCCTGGAAGCGGTCCAGGTGGCATGTGGCGGACCGCGTATATTATCTGGTATGCGCCGTGGGGCTGGTAGGCCAGTGCGCCATACTGGTAAACTCCGCTTTTGCCCTGACCCCGATCATAGCCATTGTGAGCATTGCTGCCATTGCTATATGCTGCGTCCTGGGCCTGCTGCGCGCCAGAAGCCCGGAAGTCACGGTGAGTACACAATCTGGGAAGATTAGAGGGAGCCTGATGGATATTCTAAAGCTGATGATAGTATTTGGTGTGCTGGTGGTCATGCTGTGGCTGAAACGTCCTCTGTATCAGGCATACTGGGGGCGGCGGCAGCTGTCTGTATCCTTTTTGGAATAGCGCCCGCCGAAGCCTTTAATACAGCCTGTTATCCGTGACGGGCTGGGGAACCCTGTCTGTCCTGCTGGTATTTTATCTCATTACTTTTTTACAGAGAATGCTGGAAAAACGGGATTTTCTCAATCTGGCTCAGGCATCGCTTAACGGGATATTCAACAACCGGAGGATAAATGCTTCCCTGGCGCCGGTTTTTATCGGCCTTCTTCCGTCAGCCGGAGCCGTGATCATCTGCGGGGATATTGTGGAAAAAGCGTGGGCCGTACCTGTCTCCAGAGGAAAAGACATTTGTTACATCCTATTTCCGGCATATTCCGGAGAGCTTTCTGCCTACATATACTTCCATTATCATTGCCATAAGCCTGACCGGGGGCAGGGTGAGCGTGTCATCCTTTCTGGTGGGAATGCTGCCGCTGGTGTTTCTTCTGGCTTATCTGGGATACCTGTTCTGCCTGAGAAAAATACCAAAGGATACGGGGATGCCGCCCAGTATGGATAAGAGAGGGGATATCCGCAGTCTTTGCAGGAGCTTGTGGAGCATTGCTTTGGCAATCGGCCTTATTATCGGGGCAGGTATGCCTGTGTATGCGGCGGTTGCCTGTTCCATTGTCCTATCTGTGTTCATAAATAAATTTACCTTTAGCGAATTAAAGCCAATGTTTTTGTCGGCAGTGGAGTCAAAGATAGTTACAAGCACGATCTGTATCATGATATTTAAGGACATCATGGAGTCCACAGGCGTCATTGAATCCCTTCCGGGGGCGTTTGAGAGACTGCCTGTGCGGGTTTCCTGGTATTTGCATGATTTTCTTTTTCGGGACCATTATTAGCGGCTCCCAGGCCATTATTGTACTGTGCATGCCTCTGGCCTTTGCGGCGGAGCCCCAAGCCGGTCTGGCCCTGTTCCTGCTGCTGATGGGAATGACTTATGCGGCCATGCAGATATCCCCAACCATGTATGCCTTGCAATTGTGTCCGAATATTTTGGGGTGGGTATGGGAGCGCTGATACGGAAAACCCTGCCGGTCATCTTTGTGTTCGCGGTGCTGCTCATAGGCTACTACGTCTTGCTGAGCCATGTGTTCAGCCTGTAAAAGAGGAACCTGTTAATGTAAAAATATAATGAATTTAAGGAGGTACGAAATGAAAATTACAAAAGTAGACGTCATGCAGGTAAAGACACCTAATCCTTCATGGAGACCGATTCTGTGCCGTGTTTATACGGACGAGGGAATCTACGGAGACGGCGAGGCCGCGCTGGCCTACGGCATAGCTGCTCCGGCTGCCTTTGGCATGATACGTGACCTGGCGGCACTTATCATCGGCATGGACCTCTGGACAATGAGGTTGTCTGGGATACTCTCTACAAAAACACCTTCTGGGGACAGGAACGGCGGTCCTGTGGTGTTTGCCGGAATCAGCGCCATTGACTTTGCGCTCTGGGATATACGGGGCAAGTTTTTCAACGTGCCGGTATACAAGCTGTTAGGCGGCAAGAAGCAGGACAACCTGCGCTGCTACGCAAGCCAGCTCCAGTTCGGCTGGAGCGACCACTGGGAGGAAGCAAAGGATACGGAGGAATATGCGGCAAATGCCAGGAAAGCAGTGGAGGAAGGATACGACGCCATTAAGATTGACTTTTTTACCTTTGACAGGAAGGATGGCAGGAGGTTTGATAAGATTACGGAGACCACGGGTATCTTAAAGCAGTATTATGTAGGCCTGGTAGAAGAACGTGTGGCGGCTGTGCGTGAGGCGGTGGGACCGGATGTGGACATCATCATGGAGAACCATTCCGTTCCCGATGCCAACGGGGCGGTTCAGCTGGCAAGGGCAGTGGAGAAGTATAATATATTCTATTTCGAGGAGCCTAACACACCAAGTCCCAAAACCGCAAAATTCATCGCGGACCACATCAATATCCCCATATCCCATGGAGAGAGGGTTTACTCCAGATGGCAGTACGCGCAGTATTTTGAGAACATGTCCGTGCAGGTTATACAGCCGGATCTGGGTAACTGCGGCGGTATCACTGAGGGAAAGAAAATCTGTGATATGGCTCATGTATATGACATATCCGTACAGGCTCATGTATGTGCGGGCCCACTTTCCACAGCCGCCGCCCTGCAGCTGGAGTGTGTGATACCCAACTTCATTATCCATGAACACCACAGAAACGCCCTGCTTCCCCATAACAGGGAGCTGTGCATCTATGATTACCAGCCTGTAAATGGAACATATAAGGTTCCGGAACTGCCTGGACTGGGAAATGAATTTTCAGAGAAAGCGCTGACCTGCTGCGATAAGATTACTGTTGAATAAAAAGAAGGAAAGGGACGCTGTACCAGATAAAACGGGTACGGTGTCCCTTGTTGTGCGTCAGGTTTTACGCATCAGGAACTGGAGGGTGTGGGAGGGGATTCCCATGCCCTTTTCCTGCATCTCGGTAAAGGCAGACAGAATCCGGGCGATCTCTTCGTCGTCAGAGGGAATCAGGTGGTTATCCAGGGTGATGGTCAGCACAGTCAGCACGATTTGGGCTGTCTCTTCCGGGAAGCTGCACTGGATGCTGCCTTCCCGCACTCCCTGACGGATGATGTCAGCCAGGATGGGTTTCAGCTTGGTGATGATGATGCGGGAGAATTTCTGGTGTATGAAGGCGCTTTCCCGCTGTTCGTTGAAGGTGCGCATCTCTTCCCGCGTCTCAGTTCCATGGAGGAGTCCAGGCAGGCGTGGTATATGATTTCCAGTTTCTGAAATGCATCCAGGTGGGAGGAGGCGGCCAGCTCCCTGCCTTCGTCCAGGACCCGGGAGTAGTTTCTCTCAATCACTGCGTCTATGATATCGTTCTTGGAGGAAAATAGTAATAGATACTTCCTTTCCCGATACCGGCTTTTTGGGCAATATCACTGACAGAAATGGCCTGGACATTGGCAGAACCCATAAGTTCCTGCATGGCATCCAGTATCATGTCCTTTTTATTATGGTTTTGCATAAAAAATCCTCGGTTTTTTCTTTAGAATACATCCAAGTATAGCAGAATATAAATGAAAACGCCAGACTTGACTGGCGGTCGAAAACGTGTTATGTTTAGTTTGATTCTGATTCGACCACTGGTCGAAAAAGCGGGAGAATAGGGTCCGGGAGGAAACCTCATGATTTATCTGGCTACATATGAACCCGGCGGCAGTCTTTATAACCGGGAACGGGAACATATACTGGGCAGGAGCCTGCTGAACTTTGGTCTTATGAAGGAATATGGACGGACCTGGGAGGTAGAGCAGGAAGCCGGTTCAAAACCGCGTCTTAGGGGTGCAGAGGGCGTGGAATTTAATATCAGCCATACAAAGGGTCTGGTGGTCTGCGCTGTAGCAGACAGAGCGCTGGGCGCGGATACGGAACAGATTCGTCCGTTTAAGGCGGGCCTGATGAGGCGCGTGTGTTCCGGAACAGAGCGCAGTTTTGTGATGGAAGGAAGGTCTGAGGCGGAGCGCCGGGAACGGTTTTTCCGGCTGTGGACCTTAAGGAGAGCTATGCCAAGGCCATTGGCAGAGGGCTGGCCTTTCCGCTGGGGGATATCACATTTTCCCTGGAGGAGGGCGTTATAAAAGGGAGTATTCCGGGCTGGCGGTTTTACCAGTCCAGGGTTTACCAATCATATATTATATCCGTCTGCGCGGCGGACGAAAAAGGAGAGTCAGTATGAGTTACGAAGAAGTATTTACAAAGGTAAAGGAGATTTTCATGAAGCCGATGTGAGCAGGGTAGAGGAGCATCTGCCTTTCAGTTCAATATTACGGGCGAGGGTGAAGGCGTGTTTTATGCAGAGGTTAAGGACGGCGTTCTGAGGGTGGAGCCGTATGAGTATTATGACAGGGACGCAAAGTTTATCTGTTCCGCCGATACGCTTATGAAGCTGGCGTCGGGTAAGCTGGACCCGGTCTTTGCGTTTACCACAGGAAAACTGAAGGTTGAGGGGAGCCTGGAAAAGGCTCTGATGCTGCAGATGTTTGTGTAGGCAGGTGCGTGTGCGGCGCCGGAAAGCCGGTCAGTCCGCGGTAAAGGAGTGAGGTATATGGGAATCAAAGGATGGATGCTGGGACTGGCGGCAGCAGGAGCAGCGGGAGAATACGGCATAGCGCGGTATTTTTTCCACCGGACCGTGGTCCGGGGAAATGCAAAGCGGGACAGGACACAGAAGATGGCGGGCACGGACTGGGACGCTTATATTCCGGGTATCCGCGCCAGCAGGGAATGGCTGGCAGGACAGCCTCAGGAAGAGGTGTACATAACATCCCGGGACGGGCTCAGGCTCCACGGCACGTTTTTTTGCTGTGAAGGTTCCGGGAAGGCGGTGGTGTGCTTCCACGGCTATACCAGCGAAGGACTCAACGATTACACATCCATTGCTAAATTTTATCTGAGTCAGGGCTTCAGCCTGATGGCGGTGGATGAGAGGGCCCACGGCAAAAGCGAGGCACCTATATCGGCTTTGGCTGTCTGGACCGCAATGACGCCAAGCAGTGGATGGAGTATATGGTGGAGCGTCTGGGAGAGGACTGCGAGCTGATGCTCCACGGCATTTCCATGGGAGCGGCCACCGTGCTGATGTCCACGGGCCTGAATCTTCCAAAGCAGGTCAGAGCTGCCGTGTCAGACTGTGCCTTTACCTCTGCGTGGGAAGTGTTCAGCCATGTGCTCAGGAGTATGTACCATATGCCGGCTTTTCCCGTGATGCAGATTGCGGACCGCATGGCCAGGAGGGAGGCCGGATACGGCCTGGATGAATGCAATGCCAGGAAAGAGGTAATGAGGGCCCGTATTCCCATTCTGTTCATCCATGGGGACAGGGACACCTTTGTGCCCTGTTCATGGTACATGAGCTGTACGGGGCCTGCGCCTCGCCCAAGGAGCTGTTAGTCATACCCGGAGCCAGCCACGCAGAGGCCTACTATAAGGATACGGACCGCTATGAACATGCAATTGAGGAACTGATTGCCCGGGTTTTCGGAAAAGAGGAGAACAGAGTATGAAGACAAGGAAAGGCTACAAGGTATACCCGCTGACATCAGCGCAGAAGCTTCACTTTTACTGCCTGAAATACTGCCCCAAGAAGCAGGTGTTAAACATCGGATCCAGCCTGACCATCCAGGTGGACTTAGACTGGGACGTGCTTAAAAGCTGCATTCAGGAGGCCATTGCCCGCTGCGATACCATGCGCCTGCGCTTTACCCATGACAAGGAGGGCAGCATCTACCAGTATGTGGTGAAGGAGGAGACAAAGGAAATCGAACACTTTGACTTTACCGGCTGGAAGGAGGAGGACGCGGAGCAAAAGCTCAGGGAGTGGACAGAGGTTCCCTTTGAGCGGTACGATTCCCCCATGCACCATATTGTAATGATCAAAATGCCGGATGGGTACCAGGGGCTTTACATCTGCGTGGACCACATGACCATGGATGCCCAGTCCCTGATTCTGTTTTCCGGGATGTGATTGAACTGTATGCCAGCAGGTTTTACGACGAGGTGGAACATCCAAAGGAAATGTCCTCCTATATCAGGCAGCTGGAAAAGGATTTGGCCTACGAGGCCGGAAGCAGGGCCTGTGAAAAAGACAGGCAGTTTTTCCAGGAACTGATTGCTTCCTCCGAACCCATTTTCACGGACATCTACGGTCCGAAGAAGCTGCTGGAGGAGAGAAAGGCTGCCCGCAACCCGAAGCTGAGGCAGCCACCAACACATCTGATAATGTGGAGGCAAATATCACCAACTTCCATCTGGAAGGGGAGCCTTCCAGACGCCTGCTGGATTTTTGCGAGAAATACGGTATTTCCATGACCTGCCTTCTCTTAATGGGCCTTCGGACCTATCTGCAGAAGGAAAATGACCAGGACGACGTTTCCATTACCACCACCATTTCCAGGCGGGCCACCCTGTCGGAGAAGCGCTGCGGCGGAAGCAGGATTCATTGTTTCCCGTTCAGGACCATTGTGCCCAGGGAGAACACCTTCATGGAGGGCCTTCTCAAGATAAGAGATGCCCAGAACCAGTATTTCCGCCATGCGGATTACAGCCCGTCGGAGTATTTCAACTACAGGCATGATTACTATAAGCTGAAGGACGGTCAGACCTATGAGCCCTTAAGCCTTACCTATCAGCCATTGGCCATGAAGTACGACGGCCCTGGTCTGGACAAACTGGGTGACATCAAGTATAAGACTGCCCGCTATTCCAACGGCGTGGCTGCCCACACCCTGTACCTGACCGTGAGCCACAGGGCAGAGGACAATGGCCTGGATTTTGGTTTTGAGTACCAGACCGGCGTGGTGACGCCGGAGAGGCTGGAGTATATTTATTACTACCTGTGTAGAATCATATTCCGGGGCGTGGAAGACCCGGAGCGCACGGTAGGGGAAATCATAGAGATGGTGTAAAAAAGAGGAGGATTACAAGGATATGTTTGAGGAATTAAAGGAAATCATCTGTGAGTATGTGGATGTGGCGCCGGAGACCATTAAGGAGAATTCCAGGTTTATTGAGGACCTGGGCTTCAATTCCTATGACTTCATGAGCATGGTAGGGGAGATTGAGGAGAAATTCGACGTGGAGGTAGAGGAACGGGAGGTGGTCAATGTAAAGACCGTAAAGGATGCAGTGGATTATATACAGTCCCTGCAGGCAGAGTAGGCCGAAAGGCAGGAGGAAGATATGGCAGCAGAGACATTAAGGGATGTAATACGGCACGGCGCAGAGGCTTATGGGGAACAGACAGCATTCCGGTACAAGGTAAAGAAGGAAATCATTGATAAATCATACAATGAGGTGAACCTGGATTCCATGGCCGTAAGCCGTGCCGTGGAGGCCCTTGGAATGAAGGGGAAGCATATCGCGGTCATAGGCACCACCAGCTACCAGTGGATTACCGCCTATTTTGGAATCGTGAACAGCGGCAGCGTGGCAGTACCTATCGACGCACAGTTTCCTGCAGAAGCCATCTGTGAACTCTTAAACAGGGCGGATGTGGAAATGCTGGTATACGATGAACTGCGCTCTGACGTGGCAGGCGATGTCCGTGAGAAATGCCCTGGTATCAGGCATGTGGTATCCATGCAGGCGCAGGAGACAGCAGGGGATGTGCTCTCATTGTCCCGTCTGATAGCTGAAAATGCGGTACATATGAGACAGAGCTATCCGGCAGCCAGCTCTGCACCATACTCTTTACCTCAGGCACCACCGGAAGGAGCAAGGGAGTCATGCTGAGCCACAGGAACCTGACGGATAATGCGGTCTGTCTGGACATGAAGATACCTGCGGGAACCGTGTCCATGACCCTGCTTCCCATCAACCATGTTTACTGCCTGACCATGGACATTATAAAGGGACTTTATATAGGAATGATTATCTGCATCAATGATTCCATTATGCATGTACAGCGCAATATGAAGCTGTTCAAGCCGGAAATTGTGCTGCTGGTGCCCCTTGTCATTGAGTCTATCTACGGAAAGTTAAAGGATGCCGGAAGCCTGATTCCCAAAAAGATGGTGGCAAAGGCCGCCTTTGGGGGCAGCCTGCGGATCATATGCAGCGGCGGGGCCTACCTGGATCCGGATACGTAGACCGTTTCAGGGAATACGGAATTACCATCCTTCAGGGCTACGGCATGACGGAATGCTCGCCGGTTATCAGCACCAATCTGGAATGGGAGAATAAGAAGGGTTCTGTTGGAAAACTTCTTCCCAACTGTGAGGCCAGGGTGGTGGACGAAGAAATCTGGGTAAGGGGATCCAGCGTCATGCAGGGGTATTACAAGATGCCGGAGCAGACGGCCGAGACCCTGGAGGACGGATGGCTTAAGACCGGAGACTTAGGGTATGTGGATGAGGACAATTTCGTCTATATCACAGGCCGCCGCAAGAACCTGATTATCCTGCCAACGGCGAGAATGTATCCCCGGAGGAGCTGGAGAACGAGCTGAGCCGCTCGGAACTGGTAAAGGAAA
>ENA-OQIC01000778-OQIC01000778.1-human-gut-metagenome-genome-assembly--contig:-NODE-778-length-13037-cov-1.302943_pt1 | contig 13037 bp, 20 predicted proteins | sample MGYA00242572_ERZ504736 | MGnify/ENA primary metagenome ERZ504736 (study PRJEB26092, sample SAMD00036201) | human gut metagenome | host: Homo sapiens | study: EMG produced TPA metagenomics assembly of... | reverse complement strand
ATTAAAATCACATGTACGCCAGCTTTTTACCACTCCGTTATACTTATTTCACTAACGCAAGTGTTTCTCTGGCAATTGCCAGCTCCTCGTTGGTAGGAATAACCAGTACGCTTACCTTGGAATCAGGAGTAGAAATTACGATTTCCTGTCCCCTCTTGGAATTGGCCTCGTCGTCAATTTCAATTCCCAGGAATCCCAGATACTCGCACACTTTCTTTCTGGTAATCTTGTCATTCTCACCCACGCCTGCGGTGAACGCAATGGCGTCCACACCGCTCATTGCAGCTGCGTATGCTCCCACGTATTTAGCTACACGGTAGGCAAATGATTCCAGTGCGGCTTCCGCCTTCTTATTGCCTTCATTTGCAGCGTTCTCCACATCGCGGAAATCGCTGGAAACACCGGACATACCGTATACGCCTGACTTCTTGTTCAGTACGTTTAACATCTGGTCAATGTCCATATTCTCTTTGTGCATGATGAACTGCAGGCGCCCGGATCCACATCGCCGCTTCTGGTTCCCATCACAAGTCCCTCTAATGGAGTCAGTCCCATGCTGGTGTCCACGGATTTTCCGTTGAGGACAGCTGAGATGCTGGAGCCGTTGCCAGGTGGCAAACCACTGTTTTAAGGGAATCATAAGGACGTCCAAGGATCTCTGCCGTTCTCTTTGACACATAGCTGTGGCTTGTCCCGTGGAAACCGTATCTTCTCACCTTGTATTTCTCATAATACTCGTAGGGAAGTCCATACAGGTATGCCTTCTCCGGCATGGTCTGATGGAAGGCTGTATCAAACACACCTACCATTGGAGTGCTGGGCATCAGTTCCTGGCAGGCACGGATGCCGATCAGGTTGGCAGGATTGTGAAGAGGCGCCAAATCGCTGCACTCCTCAATCGCCTTAACTGCATCTTCCGTAATCAGGTAGAGGCGGTAAATGCTTCTCCTCCATGAACGATTCTGTGACCCACTGCCCCTACTTCGTCCAGGCTCTTAATCACGCCTGTCTTATCATTGGTCAGGGCATCTAATACCATCTGGATAGCTGGGTATGGGTAGGCATGGGAGAAACGGTTACCTCCTTTTCTCCTCCTGCCGGCTGATAAGTAATCTGGCTTCCCTCAATACCGATTCTTTCGCAAAGTCCCTTTGCAAGTACAGCCTCTGATGCTGAATTAATCAGCTGGTACTTTAATGATGAGCTCCCGCAGTTAATAACTAAAATATTCATTGATATCTCCTCCTTTATTCCGGCTTATTCAGCCTGTGCCTGAACGGCCGTAATTGCTACTACACCCACAATATCATCTGCACAACAACCCCTGGATAAATCGTTAACCGGCTTTGCGATTCCCTGGGTAACAGGGCCGTAAGCCTCTGCCTTAGCCAGTCTCTGAACCAGCTTGTATCCGATATTACCGGCATCCAGATCCGGGAACATCAGTACATTTGCCTTGCCTGCCACTTCGCTGCCCGGCGCCTTGGAGGAAGCAACCTCCGGTACAAGGGCTGCATCTAACTGGAGTTCCCCGTCCAGCTTAAGCTCCGGATAAAGCTCCTTTGCGATTCTGGTGGCTTCCACTACCTTGTCCACGTCAGGATGCTTTGCAGAGCCCTTGGTAGAATGGGACAGCATGGCAACCCTTGCTTCCTTCTGTACCAGCAGTTCAAATGAATCAGCAGATGATTTGGCGATTGCTGCCAGCTCTTCCGGATTCGGATTCTGGTTCAGTCCTGAATCGGCAAAAATAAAGGTTCCCTCTGCTCCATATTCGCAGTCCGGAACTACCATGAGGAAGAATGCAGATACCAGCTTTGTGCCTGGTTTTGTTTTGACAATCTGCAGACATGGCCTTAATGTGTCGGCCGTGGAGTGGCAGGCACCGGACACCAGTCCGTCTGCATCTCCGTTTTTAATCATAAGACAGCCGTAGTAGGCATAATCGGACATGATGATTTCCTTTGCCTTTTCCGGTGTCATTCCCTTTGATTTCCTCAGCTCTACAAATAAATCAATATACTCCTGAGTCTTCTCATAGGTCTGAGGATTGATCACTGTTGCTCCTGATACATCCAGTCCCTTGCTGTGGTCTGCAATATCCTCCGGTGTTCCTATGATGATCAGATTGGCGATGTCCTCTTTTAATATCGTTTCGGCCGCCTCCCAGGTTCTCCTGTCCATAGACTCTGGCAGTACTATGGTCTTTTTGTCAGCCCTGGCACGAGCTTTAACTAAATCGATAAATCCCATGATAATTTACCCCTTTCCTTGGTGTATTTAAGCATACGTCTTTATTATATACTGACAGAATTGGAGATACAAGCCGATTTTATCCAAATATTGCACTTTTTCGTATACCTGAGGTCTTTCTGTGTTTATTTTCCACCTTTTCTGACGGGGCGGCGGGCGGCGATAGCAAACCGCCTGCGTGAAGCACAGAAAACACAAAAAATCCGCGGACCATATGATTGCCGGTCCGCGGATTCAGGTATCTGATGATTAAATTTTCTCGTAACGGTCCACGTTAATCACAAAGATAGTGGCGCCGCCCACATCAACTGTCATGGGCATAGTTGCGTAATTTACCATGGTGGTGCCTGATATATAAGGCATGTTGACCGTTAACTTCTGATGCTGTCCGCATTCCTGCTTAATCACATCAATCACTTCCTGTACCTTATCATCTTCTGCACCAATCATCAAGGTTGTATTTCCCTTTTTCAGGAAACCTCCTGTGGTGGAAAGTCTTGTAACACTGTAATGATGCTGGGTCAGCTGGCTTACAACATCATCTTCATTATCATTTCTCACAATTGCATACACTAATTTCATAAGCTGTACCTCCTTGGCGAGTTTATATACGTTAGTATAGCACATTTTTCAGTTAAGATCTGTAATTTTTTTGCAAATGTTTCTTAATTCGCCTCATGCACAGTCAAACCCATAAAACAGTACTATCCGTTACCGGTTCATCAGCTCTGGGCGGCCGGCTTGGTTCCCAGAGTCACCTGCACGTCGTGCTCCACGTATGCCCCGTCCACCAGGGACTGTACTGTGAGTGTAACGGCTGCTCCGCCCTCATAGTAGGTGAGCATCTGCTTCAGTTCTTCCATGCTGGTAACGGACTGGCCGTCAAACTTGGTGATAATATCCTTTTCCTTTAAATCAGAGGTTGAGGCTGCTTGGCCTCCACGATTTTATAGACATAGATTCCTACCGGCATACCGTACATCTGTGAGGTGGCAGCGTCAATGTTGGTTCCCTGAATTCCCAGATAACCCTGAGCGTCCTCGGATACAGCCACGCGCGTTTTCTTTGTCATCAGGCTGTTTAAGATGTCCTGGGCCTTGGAAATCGGAATGGCAAAGCCCATTCCCTCCACTTCCGTGGAAGCCGTCTTGGCGGCATTGATGCCGATGACCTTTCCGCTTAAATCAATGAGCGCGCCGCCGCTGTTGCCCGGGTTGATGGCCGCGTCTGTCTGGATGAAGGTCCTGTTAATTCCCTTTTCATCTGTGATCTCACGATCCAGGGCGCTTACATATCCCACGGTGACGGACTGGCCGTATCCAAGGGCATTTCCTATGGCAATGACCTGCTGCCCCACCTTGATATCATCTGAATTGCCCAGAGTGGCCACCTTAATCTTGCTCATGGTATCGGAGGGGATATCCTTTAACTGCACTGCGATGATTGCCAGGTCAGATGCTGAATCCGTTCCCTTTACCGCTGCGCTCACATCCTTGTTGTCAACAAATGTAACCTTTAAATCGGAAGCTCCGTCCACCACATGGTTATTGGTGGCAATGAGAAGTTCCGTGTCGGTCTGGTTCACGATGATGCCGGAACCGCTGCTCTGCGCCGTGTAGGTCTGCGGCATTCCGAAGAAATCACGCTGCTCCACGGTCATGGTGTCATTGATGGCTACAATGGACGGCATGGCGTTTTCCACGATGCCCGACACGTCGGTGACAGCGGATACTGCCGTGGCGCCCTGGTTTCCGGATGCCTGTGCATTGACCGGGGCTGCCTGCCCTATCTGGTTCTGTGCCTGTGTCTCAGCCGATGTGCCTGCGGTTCCATACGCACCCGTTAGCCTGTTTCCCAGGTAATTCACACCTGTCATGACTCCGCCTGATACGGTTCCGAAGAGGACCGCTGCTGCCGTGATTCCCGCCACTCTTTTTGCAAAGCGTCCTTTGTTGGAATGATTCCGGTGCTTATCGCCGCCGCCCTGGTATCCCTGACAGGAATTCCCGCCATAGCAGTCCCGGCTGTTGGCCCGGCCGCCATATGGGCTGAATCCGGTGTCTGGTCCCTGGGCATGCTGTTCGCTGGGCCTCTGGCTTCCCTGTCCCTGTGAGTACTGTCCCTCTGTATTCTGGCTCTGCGTATTCTGTCTCTGCCGGCTCCTCCCGTCACCCGGGATAGTCCAGTTTACGGTTGTTTCAGGTACATCCCTGTGTTCCATATTTTCATTTCCCAAACCATTCATATTCTTATTTTCATTCTCGTACATAGCAAAGTCTCCTTTCATACATTTCTCTATTTTATTTAACTGTAAGGGCTGTTTTTTAATTGCTCTTGCTTTTTACAATTATTAATATAGCCGCCATTTATGGTGGAATTGTGAAACGATTGTGGAGAATCTGTGTTCTAATTATTATAGATTTATAAACTGAAGATTAACAAATGCCGTCTGGACGGAATGGATGTTTGCAGATATAATGGACATGATAAAATAAACCGGGAAAGAATCAGGACAGGAGTAAAGGAACTTGGGACAGTCAGAAAAGTTGGAACAGCCAGAAAAGTTGGAACAGCCAGAAAGGTTGGAACAGCCGGCAAAGGTAATCGGCATCATTGCCGAGTATAATCCGTTTCACGGAGGACATAAATTTCAAATAGAAGAAGCAAAAAAACGGACCGGCGCAGACTGGTGCGTGGCTGCCATGAGCGGCGATTTTGTACAGAGGGGGAGCCTGCGGTCTACAGCAAATATCTGCGCACCAGAATGGCCCTTTCCTGCGGCGCGGATCTGGTGGTGGAGCTTCCCTCCGCCTTTGCGGTCAGCAGCGCGGAGGATTTGCCGCCTGCGGCGTGGCCCTGCTCACAGGACTGGGGGCAGTGGATGTCCTGTGCTTTGGCAGTGAGGACGGGGATATCCGCAGGATTCGGACGGCTGCCGGTATCCTGGCGCAGGAAGGCGGGGACTTTTCCTCACTTCTAAGCATTGGACTGCGAAGCGGCCTCAGCTGGCCCCAGGCCCGCAGCCAGGCCCTGCTTAAGATGGCGGACAAAGATAAGGATTTTCCTCTGAAGAGAGAAGAAATGGACAAACTCCTGGCTCCCCAACAATCTCCTGGGAATCGAGTACTGCAAGGCCATCCTGCGCCAGAACAGTCCGCTTATTCCGTTCACCATCCGCCGCCGGGGACAGGGATACCACGACAATGGGCTGGAGGCGGACAGGCTTCAGCCTCAGCCATCCGGCGGACACTTAAAGCCGGGGTGCCATCCGGGGAAGCGGGCCTGTTTCCATATGCAAAACTGACGCCTGAGGCCATGACGCACATTCCTCCGGAAATCCGGCCCCTGTACGGCCGGGAGCCTGTCCTGGAGGCCAACGATTTGTCAGAGATACTGAACTTCTGCCTCCTGTCCCTGAAGCGGGAAGGAACGGATTATACGCAATACGGGGATATGTCGGCGGAAATGGCGCGCCGGCTGGATCACTGCCTTCTCAAACAGGTCAGCTGGGAAGGCCGGATAGAACAGCTTAAGACACGCCAGTACACCTATACCCGGATCAGCCGCGCTCTTCTTCACATGGTGCTGGGCCTGACCGCCGCCAGGGTGCAGTCATACAAAGAGGCCGGCCGGGCCCCCTACGCCAGAATCCTGGATTCAGGAAGGAATCCCGGGAACTGCTGGCTCTGGTAAAGCAAAAACCGCCATTCCCCTGATTACCAAGACAGCCGACGCCCCCCGCATTCTCACAGGAACAGCCCTGGATATGTTCTCTCAGGACATCTACGCCTCCCATATCCGCCAGGTTCTGCTTTCAAAAAAACTGGGGAAGCCGGTTAGGAATGAATATAACCAGCCCATCTGTATATTAGAATAAAAGGCAAAATGACAGGCCCGCGGATGCAATGCATGGCCGCGGACCTGTCATTTTATTTTCATATATCAGTTGTCTTTTCACGGGGCTCCCAAAGCTCCGGGGCCAGCAGTTCTACCACCGTGGGCCTTACATGCAGGAACTCCGCCAGCTCACGTATCCGGAGGCCGTTGTCCCGTTTCCTGCCCTGACGCACAGCCCGAATCAATATATTCTTCGGCGTATGCTCCATATCAATAAATTCCAGAATCTGGGTCCGGTATCCTCTGTATTCCAGGACCTGGGCTCTGATGGCATCTGTGTAAAGGGCCGCCATGCGCTCTTTGATCAGGCCGTATTGCAGTACCGGCCTGAGAAGGCTGTTTTCCATCTGTCCGTTGAGCTCATGCTGACAGCAGGGAACCGACAAAATGACTCTGGCTCCCCAGTTCACCGCCTTCTCCAGGGCGTAATCCGTGGCCAGGTCGCAGGCGTGGAGGGTGACCACCATGTCCACCTTCTCCACGCCCTCAAAGGAGGCAATGTCCCCGTGGCAGAAGGAAAGTCCATCATATCCATACTGCCGTCCGAGACGGCTGCAGTGTTCTATGACATCCTCCTTAAGGTCCAGGCCGATGATCCGCACCGGATATCCCTTCAGTTCCTTCAGATAATAATACATGGCAAAGGTGAGGTAGGATTTGCCGCATCCGAAATCAATAATGGCGGACTCCCGTCCCTGGTCCAGGTTGGGAAGGATATCCTCAATGAACTCCAGGAAACGGTTTATCTGCCTGTATTTGTCATAGCGGCTGTTCACCACCCTGCCCTCTTTTGTCATGACGCCCAAATCCACCAGAAAGGGAACAGGAATCCCCTCTTCCAGGATATAATGCTTCTTCCGGTTATGGGACAGGGAGCCGGGAGAGCCTGGTTCACCGGCCGGCTGTATCCTGACAGACTCGGGATACCGCTTCACCTTCACTGTCACCTTACCCTTTTTGCTTACCAGTATAAGGGCCTTTCCAAGGCCGGATGTAATCTCCGCCTGGCGGAAGGATCCGTCCAGAAGCCCAGTGACATAATCTGCCGCCTCATCCCGGTCCAGATTGCGGTGAAATGCCTGCTTTCCCGCCTGTTCCTCCGCCTGGAATACCAGCCTGCCTTCATGAGCAGAGGCCGGATTCTGGACCTGGAGATTTTGCCGCTGTCCGTGGGATTGCTCATGAGAATCCGCTCCAGAGATTCATTTAAAAACAGATCCAGCGCCTGTTTGATTTCTTTACATTCTTCCTGATTCATGTCCAGCTCCTAATCCAGAAGTTTCTTTGCAAGGGCGGTGAGCTGGCTTAATGACTCGATGGTGCCAACCGGCCGCTCTGCCCTGCCAAAACCATATGCCGCGTGTACAAAGGGAATCCCGGCCGCGCCGGCCGCTTCCTCATCCATATGGGTATCACCTACATAAAAGCAGCGTTCCAGATGGTTTCTCTGCACCACCATGCGGATATTATCTCCCTTTGGAAGTCCGGTATTGCCGTAGCACTCAATATCACGGACGTATTCCCGGAGGCCGCAGCTCTCCAGCAGCACCTCAATATATCCGCTCTGGCAGTTGCTGACAATGTACAGGCCATACTGGCGGCTGAGGCACGCATGATCTCCCTGGTCTCCGGATACAGGACTCCCGGATGTGACAGCAGGTAATGGTTCTCATAGGTCATGCACTCCTCCATCACCTTCCTGCACTCCTCCTGGGCCAGCCCCGGAAACAATGTCTTTCCAATATCCATCATGGTCTTTCCCATATTGTCATACATATCCTGAGCCGTAATCCTGACTCCCAAATGCGGATAACGGGCCAGCACCTCATTCCAGGATTCAGCCACCTGGGCGGCCGAATCCCAGAGCGTACCGTCCACGTCAAACAATATCCCTTTATTCATACCCACAACCATCCCTTTCCCATTCATATTCACAGGCATTGCCCCTGAAACCATACAGGAGTCCTGATACATCCCTAATTTTCAGCACTGACCCATCCCTTTCGCAGCAACTCCGGATAGGGCTCCAGATGGCATAATCGTTGAAGCGCTCCAGTGTAAAACGTCCGGATGCTCCATCCCAGTTAAGCTCCGTGATGCTGCAGTTTTCCAGGCTCTTTCCGAGAATTCTCCATTTATTCATGGAATTCCCAGATAATGAGCTGTCATGGAACGGATGACGCCTCCGTGGGTCACCACAGCAACGCGCTCATAGCCGCTTTCTGTCATTTCCCTGAACACAGGCTGTGCACGCCGGACCACATCCCCGGCACATTCCCCGCCCGGATAAGGCAGGTCCTCCTCCATAAGGGCCTGCTGCGCCTTGAAGTCCCTGTACTTCACCGCAATATCCCGGTCATCCATGCCTTCCATATGGCCAAAGGATATCTCCCTCAGCTCGGGCCGTATGATATGCTCTACATTCCAGTAGAGATTGGCTGCCTGAGCCGTTTCCACGGCCCGCAGCAGATTGCTGGAATACACCACCTGTATATTTTCATGAAACAGGCGCTCTCCTAAGAGAGACGCCTGCCTGTATCCTTCTTCACTTAAATCCACATCCACGTTGCACAGCTTGCTGCACTGCCTGCCGTGGCGTATCAAAAAATCTTCATCTGACTGACCTCCATCCGTCTGCCTTAGCCCGGATAACCTTAATTCTTAAAGCTGTGGATTGGCGCCGGAATTCTTCCGCCCCTGGTAACAAACCGCCTGCAGGAGAATGTGTTTACAGGCATAACTGGCGCATAGCCCAGCAAACCGCCGAACTCAGCCGTCTCCCCCACTTCTTTCCCACCACGGGAATCAGACGTACCGCAGTCGTTTTCTGGTTCACCATTCCGATGGCTGCCTCGTCCGCAATGATGCCTGCAATGGTGCTGGAGGGGGTGTCTCCCGGTATGGCAATCATATCCAGGCCAACGGAACAAACGCAGGTCATGGCTTCCAGCTTCTCAATTGTGAGGCTCCCATGCTGACCGCGTCGATCATTCCCTGGTCCTCACTGACCGGGATAAATGCGCCGCTTAAACCGCCCACATAGGATGAGGCCATGACGCGCCCTTCTTCACCTGGTCGTTGAGCATGGCAAGGGCTGCCGTAGTTCCGGGCGCGCCACGCGCTCCAGTCCTATCTCTTCCAGTATCTCAGCAACACTGTCTCCCACCGAAGGAGTGGGGGCCAGGGACAAATCAATGATTCCAAAGGGAATGCCCATGCGCTTGGAAGCCTCCTGCGCCACCAGCTGTCCCACGCGGGTAATCTTAAACGCGGTCTTTTTGATGGTTTCACAGAGCACCTCAAAGTTGGCATCCCTCACCTTTGCCAGGCAACCTTCACAACGCCCGGACCGCTTACGCCTACATTGATGATGGCTTCGGACTCAGTCACGCCGTGGAAGGCGCCTGCCATGAACGGGTTGTCGTCAGGAGCATTACAGAATATCACCAGCTTGGCACAGCCAAGGGAATCATGGTCCTGGTGGCTTCGGCTGTCTCAGTCACGATTCTGCCATAAGTTCCACCGCGTCCATGTCAATGCCTGTCTTGGTGGAGCTACATTGACGGAACTGCATACGCGCTCTGTCTGGGACACGCCTGGGGAATGGAGAGAATCAGGTTCTTGTCAGCCCTGGTCATGCCCTTGCTCACAAGGCGGAATAGCCGCCGATGAAGTTTACGCCCACTTCCTTTGCAGCCAGGTCAAGGGTCTTGGCTATGGTGACGAAATCCTCCGGGCGCTTGCAGGCAGAACCGCCCACCAGCGCAATGGGGGTGACGGAGATACGCTTGTTGACAATGGGAATACCGAAATCAGCCTCGATATCCTGGCCCGTGGAAACCAGGTCCTTTGCCAGAGTCGTGATTTTCTTATAAATCTTTTCATTGAGAGCCTCAAGATTGCTGTCCACACAGTCCAGAAGCTGATGCCAGGGTAATGGTACGCACATCCAGCTTTTCGTGTTCAATCATGTTGTAGGTCTCATTTACCTCGTACATATTTACGTTAATCATAGTTCTTTCGTCCCTTTCTTCTGAAATTACAGGCCCGCCCTATCCTCTGGGGATGCCGTTAGATACGGTGCATCTTCAGGAAAATTTCTTCCCGCTGAATCTTCACGCTCACACCGATTTCCTCTCCGACCTGTTCCAGTTCCTGGGCGACTTCGCCAAAGGACTTGGTTATGTTCTCCACGTCCACAACCATCATCATGTTGAAAAATCCCTTTACAATGGTCTGGGTGATATCCAGTATATTAATCTGGTTCTCAGCCAGGTATGTACATACGCCTGCAATGATTCCTACCCTGTCTTTCCCTACTACTGTAATGATTGCCTTATTCATCTTCATTCTCCTCACGCTTTTGTTTTATTGAAATCCGGTGAACGGATATCCATACGTTTTACAGATATATAATTTCACTCATAAAGTCTCTGCTGGCCACGGAAATGGAAAAATCAGAGGCCCCGTAAGGCAGTCTCCCTCGTCAATCTCCAGACGCACGGTCTCGTAGGCCAGCTCCTCGTAATTGTTTTCCTTGCTGAGATGTCCCAAAAGAACCTTTTTCAGTCTGTCGTGGAGAACGCAGTTCAAAAGCCTGCCCGCATTTTCATTGGACAAATGGCCGTGGTCCCCTAAAATCCTCCGCTTCAGGTAATAGGGATAAGGGCCTGTCTCCAGCATCCTGACATCGTGGTTGGATTCCAGAAGCAGGGCATCCAGCCCCTGAAGATGGTCTATGATATACTGGTCAAAATGTCCCATATCCGTGGCCACGGCCACGGACTTCTCCCCGTTTTGTACGCGGTATGCCACCGGATTCGCGGCATCGTGGTCAATCTTAAAGGGCTTCACGGTCAAATCGCCTACCATGAAATCTAAATCCGGGCATACCGGAGTCAGAAGCCCTTTATCAAATTTGCCCAGGCTGCCTGCGGCCGCAATCTCATCCAGGGTTTCCCGGGTCCCGTAAATGGGAATCTCATACTTGCGCGACAGCACTCCCAGTCCCTTGATGTGGTCCGAATGCTCATGGGTAATGAGAATCCCGTTTACATCGTTTCCCGTAAGTCCTATCTCATTTAACCCCTGCTGAATCCGCTTGTTGCTGATCCCCGCATCCACCAGCAGGTGGGTGCTGTCAGAACCTATGTAAATACAGTTGCCGCTGCTTCCGCTGGCAATACTTACCATTCTCATGTTTACAGTCCTTTTGTCTTATTTATTGCATTCTGATTTTGTTCTTCAGGATCTGCGGATCTGTTTTCTTGTGTCCTCCACAGAGCCGTTGTTGTCGATAACCGCATCAGAAAACTCCCTGAATCCGGCCTCCGGCGCCTGGCTGTCCATAATGCTTTCCGTTTTCTCCTGTGTGTAACCGCGGCTCTCTCTGAGACGCTCCATGCGGTTCTCCCTCGATGTATAAACATACCACATTTCCCCGCAGTTGTCACGGAATTCTTTTGAGGGAATGGCCGCCTCTATGACCACCAGAGGTTCAGGCAGGCAAGCGCCTCCCCAAAGGCCGTATTCCATACCAGGGGATGAGTCAGGCGGTCCACCTGGACGCGTTTATCAGGCAGCCAAAGATTACCTGGGCCATGGCAGGACGGTTGATGGTTCCGTCCTCATTCAGTATGGACGGCCCCAGGAAGTCCACCACAGCCCGGTAGCTCTCCTGCCCTGGCTGCATCAAATCCTTTGCCACCTGATCCGCCTGGATGACACGGAAGCCATACTCCTCCTTCAGTATCTCCAGCACCCGGCTCTTGCCGACCCCACGCCGCCTGTGATTCCCAATATAAACTTACTGCCCGCGGGGGATGTACTTCCTATATTTTCCATATCCTGTCACTGCCCCTTCAGATACCGTTATTTTCCGTGTCTTCGTTTCTTCCCGTATTTCCTACTTGGCATCAAACCAGGATTTTCCCACTTCCGCTTCCACTTCCAGTGAGACCCTTAAATCCGCCGCATGCTTCATCTTATCGGTCAGAATGTCCTTAACTGTCCGGATTTCATCCTGTGCCGTCTCAATCAGGAGCTCATCGTGAATCTGAAGGACGATTCTGGATTTCAAGTTTCGCTTTTTCAGCTCCCTGTCCACTGCAATCATGGCTATCTTCATAACGTCCGCCGCGGTTCCCTGAATCGGTGAATTCATGGCCACCCGCTCTCCGAACTGGCGCTGCATAAAGTTGGCGGACTTAAGCTCAGGAATGGGCCGTCTCCTGCCGTACAGGGTCGTCACATAGCCCCGCTCCTTGCCCTGCTTGACCAGTCCGTCCAGGAATGTCTTAACCCCCGGATAGGTCTCAAAATATTTATCGATGTACTCCACCGCCTCCTTGCGGGAGATGCTGAGTCCCTCGCTGAGCCCAAAGGCGCTGATGCCGTATACAATTCCGAAGTTCACTGCCTTTGCGTTGCGGCGCTGTAGAGGAGTCACTTCATCAAGGGGTACATGGAATACCTGGGATGCGGTGATGGCATGGATGTCCTGGGCGGAACGGTATGCCTCGATCAGCCGCTCATCCCCTGACATGTGGGCCAGGATACGCAGCTCAATCTGGGAATAGTCCGCGTCCACGAACACACAGCCTTCCTTGGGAACAAACACTTTGCGGATTTCCCTGCCAGGGCCATGCGGACCGGGATATCTGAAGGTTCGGCTCCGTGCTGCTGATGCGTCCCGTAGCCGTGATAGTCTGGTTGAATTTGCCGTGAATCCTTCCGTCCTCACCGATATAGGCTGCCAGCCTTCCGCATAGGTGGAATTCAGCTTTGTCAGCTGGCGGTAATCCAGAATTTTCTGGACCACCGGATAATCAGGCGCCAGCTTTTCCAGCACATCCGCTGCCGTGGAATAACCTGTCTTTGTCTTTTTC
>ENA-OQIC01000777-OQIC01000777.1-human-gut-metagenome-genome-assembly--contig:-NODE-777-length-13059-cov-2.977111_pt1 | contig 13059 bp, 14 predicted proteins | sample MGYA00242572_ERZ504736 | MGnify/ENA primary metagenome ERZ504736 (study PRJEB26092, sample SAMD00036201) | human gut metagenome | host: Homo sapiens | study: EMG produced TPA metagenomics assembly of... | reverse complement strand
AGAAAATTCACAAAGAATAAATAAAAACTATCGATAATATAAATCCATAGATGGAATCTTACAATATAAAACTTAAAATTCTGTATACAATATTCAAACATTAGTAAAACTGCACAAAAAACAGACACTTTCTTTGGAAACAAAGCTCAAAATCTGTGAAATAGAACTAAAATGTTTGAAATCAACAAAAAATGATTGACTAAAACATAACAGTGTATTAAAATAAAGACATCAAATAAAGAAAGCGCTTTTTGATAGAGTAATTAAAAGATAAAAGGTTATTTAAGGAATTATGTAATCAACATTTTGGAGGTAAAAATATGAAGGCGATTGTAAGATATGGACAGGCATTTGGTGGTTATACAATGAGAGACGTTCCAGAACCAACATGTGGACCAGAAGACATCATCTTAGAGATCAAAGCAGCAGCAATTTGTGGAGCAGACATGAAACACTGGAGAGTTGATAACGGATCTGACGAATTCAACTCAATCCGTGGACATGAGTTTGCAGGAGAGATCGTTCAGGTTGGAGAAAAAGTAACAGATTGGAAAGTAGGACAGAGAGTTGTTTCTGATAACAGTGCTCACGTATGTGGTGTCTGCCCAGCTTGCGAAATGGGAGATTTCCTTTGCTGTGAAGAAAAAGTTAACCTTGGATTAGATAATAACACATGGGGTGGAGGATTCTCAAAATACTGCAAGATTCCTGGAGAAATCTTAAGAATCCACAAACATGCGATCTGGGAGATTCCAGAAGGTGTTAAATATGAAGAAGCAGCAGTACTTGATCCTATCTGTAACGCATACAAAGCAGTAGCTCAGCAGTCTCACCTGATCCCAGGACAGGACGTTGTAGTATTCGGTACAGGACCACTTGGATTATTCTCAGTACAGATCGCAAGATTAATGGGAGCTGTAAACATCGTTATGGTAGGCCTTGATGAAGACGTTGATACTCGTTTCCCAGTTGCTTTAGAAGTTGGAGCTACACACGTAGTTAATGGATCTAAAGAAGATGTTGTAAAACGTTGTACAGAAATCTGCGGAAGAGACAACTTAGGATTAGTGATCGAGTGTTCTGGAGCTAACATCGCATTAAAACAGGCAATCGAAATGACAAGACCAAACGCTGAGATCGTTCGTGTAGGTATGGGATTCAAACCATTAGAATTCTCTATCAACGATATCACATCTTGGAATAAGAGTCTGATCGGTCATATGGCTTATGATTCTACATCTTGGAGAAATGCGATCAGATTACTTGAATCCGGACAGATCAAAGTTCAGCCACTGATCACACATAGATTAGGATTATCTGAATATGAAAAAGGATTCGATGCAATGGCATCTAAAGAAGCTATCAAAGTAATCTTCCATTATGATTTTGAAGACTAATAATTATTAGATTTAAAGACAAAAGCAGTCTTACTAAGGAGCAGAGTATGGAACGAAAATTAATGATCGCACCATCTATGGGTTGCTGTGATCTCTTTGATATGGAACGTCAGGTTCGTATCATCGATGAAAATCAGAACTTCTTACATATGGATATCAAAGATGGTGTATATGTAACCAAGCTTTGGAATCGGACCAGAATTTCTAGCAGCATTAAAGGACAAAGTTAGTGCACCAATGGATGCACATTTAATGATCAAGCATCCACAACAGTACCTTGAAACGTTTGCAAAGGCAGGGGCGGCCTATATTACGCCCCACACAGACTGCATCGAGGGAGATGCTTTCGTAACGATCAACAAGATCAAAGAACTTGGATGTAAAGCAGGAATCGCATTAAATCCATCCGTACCTTTAGAGACAATTGAGTATTATTTACCATTACTTGACAAGGTAACAATCATGATCGTAGACGCAGGTATTTCTGGACAGAAGGTCATTGAACAAACATATGACAAGATACGTAAACTGGTTAAGATACGTGAAGAAAAGGGACTTGATTTCTTAATTGAAGCCGATGGATCCATGAACAGAGATGTCTATCGTCCATTATACGAAGCAGGAGCAGATATGGTAGTCTTAGGACCTCCAGCACTGTGGAATAAGGCGGATGACTTCGAAGAAGCATGGGCTATCATGGAAAATGAGCTTGAAAGCGAGCTTAACTAAACAAAGAGAGGAAAAAACAAATGTCAAACAAAAACGCAAATATCGGAGCAAGACTCGACCGTCTGCCAAACTCTGGTTGGCATATCAAAATGTGGTTAGTATCCGCATTCGCATTATTAGTATGCTGGTCAAATGGTATCGGTGGAGCAGTACAGAACGTACTTTTAAATGAGTTACACTGGTTAGAGCCAGGATCAACATTACTGGCTATGTGGGGAACAACTTACACAGCAGGTCAGTTATTCGGAGCATTAGTTGGTGGTCCGATCGGTGATAAGATCGGTCGTAAAAAATCTATCTTATTATATGAAGTGATCCACATCATCGCTATGATCGGTGGAGCAGCAGCACCTAACGTAACAGTATTATATGTATTCCGTTTGATCCAGGGATTTGGATTAGGAGCATTATTAGTCGTATTATTCGCAGCATTTACTGAGTATGTACCAGGTAAGAACCGTGGTGTATGGTCTTCCAGAAACTCATTCATCGGTAACTTTGCTCATCCAATCTGTAATGGTATCGCATTAGTGATCGTTTCTACAGGAGTCAGCATGAACATGAACTGGAGAATCCAGTACATCATCCCTTCTGTATTATCTATCATTGCAAGTATCATTATTTATAACAAATACCCAGAATCTCCACGTTGGTTAGAATCTCAGGGTAGAGTTGAAGAAGCAGATGCTATCATGACATCAATCGAAAAAGAAATTGAAGCATCTACAGGTAAACCATTACCACCAGTTGAAGCAGTTGAAGCAAAAGCAGTTAAAAACTTACCATACTCTGCATTATTTAAAGGTAAATTATTAAAGAGAACAATTTGTGGTTCTTTAGTACTGATCGGTATGAACACAATTCAGTACACACTGATGAACTGGATGCCTTCATTATTAAGTTCATTAGGATATGATACATCACAGTCTCAGTTCATGACAATGTTCGGTCTGTTCGGTGCACCATTTGGAATCTTCCTTGCATCTTTATACATGGATAAAGTACCAAGAAAAGCAACAGGTGTTATCTTACTGATCGCCATGGCTGTTATGGGTGTCATTACATCTAAACAGACAACAATGACAGCGCTGATCGCTTCAACATTCGTATTAAATACATTTATCTATATGTATGTATGTTACGCATCAGCAGTATATGTACCAGAAATGTGGCCAACATCTGCAAAATTATCAGGATCTGGATTCTGTAATGCAATGGGGCGTGTAAGTAATATCTTCTTCCCATTCTTAGTTACATCTGTAGCAGCAGGATTTATGGGATCTAACGGTGTATTCGTACTGATCTCTGCAGTAGCAGTGATCATCGCTGTATCAATCATCGTATTCGGTGTTGAGACAAGAGGTGAATCTGTCGAAGATATCGGTAACATTGAGTAATCAAATTAGGAAATCCTAAAAATAACTTAACATAAAATATAACAATCAGTAATTGGTGCCCGTCCTTTGTTGGCCGGGCACCGAAACAAAAAAGGAGCATTTGCTATGAAAAATTCAGAAGCAATCTTAGTAACACCAAAACAATTTGAGATTCAGGAATGTGCAGTTCCAGAACCAAAAGATCATGAAATCTTAATGAAAGTTGAATATGTTGGAATGTGTGGATCTGATATTCACGGATTCGAGTTTGGACCATTCATCCCACCTAAAGATCCTAACCAGAAAATCGGTCTTGGACATGAAGTAGCTGGTGAAGTTGTAAAAGTTGGAGCAAAAGTAACAAAATTCAAACCAGGAGATAAAGTACTGATCGAACCTGGTGTACCAGATGATTCTTGTGAATATTGCCGTACAGGACGTTACAACATTTGTCCAGACGTAGATTTCATGGCAACACAGCCTAACTACAAAGGTGCTCTTTGTGAGTACATGACACATCCAGAAGAATGGACATACCATGTACCAGAAGGAATGACAACAATGGAAGCAGCATTAGTAGAGCCAGCAGCAGTTGGTATGCATGCAGCAATCCTTGGAGAAGCAAGATTAGGAAAAAGCATTGTAATCCTTGGAGCAGGAACGATCGGACTTATGGTACTTCAGGCTTGTAAGAGTCTTGGAGCAACAGACATCACAGTTGTAGATGTTATGGACAAACGACTTGACCTTGCAAAAGAACTTGGAGCATCCAGAACGATCAATGGTGCAAAAGAAGACACAGTTGCTCTTCTTCGTTCAGAAGAATTATTCGGAGATCATGGTGTGGAACTTGTATTTGAATGTGCAGGATCTACATTTACAGCAAATCAGGCAGTACAGATCGTAGCTCGTGGTGGAAAGATCATGATGGTAGGAACACAGTCTAAACCAGTTCCAATCGACTTCTTAAAGATCAACCGTGAAGTAACGATCCAGACATCATTCCGTTACTGCAACAATTATCCTCAGACAATTGAAGCAATCAGAAGCGGTAAGTTTAATGTAAAAGATATGGTAACACATGTATATGATTACAAAGATGTACAGCAGGCATTCATGGATGCAATCGATCCAGAAAAGAAAACTGATATGGTAAAAGGTGTTATCAAAGTCGCTGAATAAACAACAACATTTAGAACAAGAAAAGGAGAAATTAAAATGATCGCAGATATCAGATTTTGGGAACAGAAAGCTAGTGAAGGACATTATGCAATCCCTCACTTTAACGTATGGAACGCAGAAATGTTAATGGGAGTTATTGATGCAGCAGAAGAACTTCGTGCACCAATCATCATCTCTTTCGGAACAGGATTTACAGGAAATACTTCTTTTGAAGATTTCTGTTATATGATGGAATCCATGGCTAAAAAAGCTACAGTACCAGTGATCTTACATTGGGATCATGGTCGCAACTGGACAATCTTAAAGAACGCAGTAGATCACTGCATGAACTCTGTAATGCGTGATGCATCTGCATTACCATATGAAGAAAACGTTGCAGAGATCAAGAGATGTGTAGATTACTTCCATGCATACAACATTCCAGTAGAAGCTGAATTAGGACATGTAGGAAATGAAACAGTATATGAAGAAGCATTAGCTGAATATGCATACACAGATCCTTCTCAGGCAAAAGATTTCGTAGAAAGAACAGGATGTGATTCTTTAGCAGTAGCAGTAGGAAACGTACATGGTGTTTACTCTGCTGAACCAAAGATCAGATTTGATATTATCGAAGCAGTTAACAAAGAAGTTAGTGTACCACTTGTACTTCATGGAGCTTCTGGTATCGGTGATGAAGATATCAAAAAAGCAATCCAGTGTGGAATCGCTAAGATCAACATTCATACAGAACTTTGCCAGGCTGCTATGGAAGCTATCAACGAACATAAAGACGAACCTTTCTTAGCTGTAGAACGTGCAGTTCGCCAGGCAGTAAAAGAACGTGCTATGTACAAGATCAAATTATTTGGTGATGACGGAAGGCTGATGAATAAAGTGGAGAAAAAGTTAGACGTATTGTGTCTGGGAGCAGCGGTAGTAGATATCCCGCTGCGCCCAGTATCAAGAGAAGTTTTTGATATAGAATCATATCCGGTTGATAACATCGCGATGGCTGTCGGTGGAGACGCTATGAATGAGTCAACGATCATCAGCCGTCTTGGATTCAAGACAGGGTTGATGGCAGCGATCGGTGATGATGCAGCAGGAGCATTCATTTTACGTTCTTGCGATGAAGACAATATCGATACAGAAGGTGTGACAATTGATCCAAACTTAAATACATCCATTAATATCGGACTTGTAACAGAGGATGGAGAAAGAACATTTATCACAAACCGTAACGGAAGTCTTTGGAAAGAGAATATCGAGCATGTAAACTTCGACAAGATCAAAGAAGCAAAAATCTTATCTTTAGCAAGTATTTTTAACTGTCCTTTACTGGATGGAAAAACATTGGAAAAGATCTTCTCATTCGCAAAAGAACAAGGAATGACAATTACAGCTGATATGATTATGCCTCGATTAGGAGAGACATTAGATGATATCGCTGGTGCATTACAGTATGTAGATTACTTCTTCCCTAACTACGATGAAGCTTGTCTGATGACAGGTGAAAAAGATGAAGCAAAGGTGGCAGATAAACTGTTCTCTTACGGAATCAAAAACGTAGTTATGAAGATCGGTACTCGTGGATGCTACATTCGCAACAAAGATGGTGTTATGATCGTGCCAGCATGTAAAGGAATTACAGCAGTTGATACGATCGGTGCAGGAGATAACTTCGCATCTGGATTCATCGCAGCCCTGCTTCAGGGAAAAGATATCAAAGAATGTGGTGAATATGCAAACTGTACAGCGGCGATCGCAGTACAGCATCCAGGAGCAACATCAGGAGTACAGAATCGTCAGATGGTAGAAGATATGCTCAAGAAGTATAAAGAAGACTACAAATAGAATTTGGTTAATTGGTTGTTAGATCTGAAAGGAAAATTTAAAATGAAAACAATGAAATTAGGAAAAACAGGAATGGACGTTTCAAGAATCGGTCTTGGAACATGGTCAATCGGTGGTGGATCTGCCTGGGGTGGAGACCACGATCTTCAGACAGTGTAGATACGATCAGAGAAGCTCCAAAAGCTGGTGTTAACTTAATCGATACAGCTCCAGGATACAACTTTGGTAACAGTGAAAAGATTCTTGGTAAAGCCTTAGAAGGAATGAACCGTGAAGATGTTAAGATCATACAAAATGTGGTGTAACATGGGATCAGGAAATGAAAGGTGACCTGTTCAACAAAGTTAACGGAATTCAGTTATACAAGAACTTAAACAGTGAATCTGTGAAAAAAGAGATCGAAGCTTCCTTAGAACGTCTTGGAACAGACTATGTTGATGTATATATGACACATTGGCAAGCTACACCAGGAACAGAATATTTCGTTCCTATCCAGAAAACAATGGACGTTTTAAATGACTTAAAAGCACAGGGAAAAATCAAAGCAATCGGTGCTGCTAACGTAGACATCAACCATATCCAGGAATACATCAAATATGGTGATCTTGATATCATCCAGTGCAAATATTCTATCTTAGATCGTGGAATCGAAGATGAAATTATTCCATGTGCTCGTGAAAATGGCATCACAATTCAGTGCTATTCTCCACTTGAAATGGGATTATTATCTGGAACATTCCCAAGAGACTACAAACCAGTAGGAGCTCAGATTCCTAAGAAATGGTTCCAGCCAGAAAACATGCAGAATGCAATGGATATGATGGAATCTTGGAAACCATTATGTGAAAAATATGACTGCACAATTGCTAACTTAGCACTTGGATGGATTCTTGCACAGGGTGATTTCTTAAACTTATTAAGTGGATCTACAACAGTAGACGAAATCAGAGAAAATGTAAAATCTGCAGAATTAGAATTAGATCCTGAAGATGTAGCATTCATGAGAGAATCAGCAGAAGCAATCGATAAATAAAAATCAGAAAAGAGATCCCTTGTGAGAGAAAAATTGAAAATGTTGGAAAACATGGAAAAAAGTCTTTGAATTCCACAAAATCAATGATAGAATAAAAGAAAGTCACAGAACATTTAAGAAGTATGTGACAAATAAGAATATATACTAATATTAAAAAATTTGACAAGGGGGGGGTGTCCCGGTGAAGAACCGTTTAGAACATATAAGAGAACAAGTTAAGAATGAAAAGAAAGTCACAGTATCCGAACTAAGTAAGATCTACAAGGTAACGGAAGAGACGATCCGAAGAGATCTTGAAAAGCTGGAAAAGGAAGGTTTTTTGACGAGAACATTTGGTGGTGCTGTATTGAACAGTGCAAGTCAGAAGGAACATATCCATTTTTATAAGCGAACATCGATCAATCAAAAGGAAAAAGCTAAGATCGCGCAACTCTTTAAGGAAGTATTAGATCAGAAGAGAACGATAGCAGCAGATGCCAGTACGACTGTCATGGAAGCCATTCGTTTACTGAAGGCAAACCGTAATATTACCGTACTGAGTTCATCAACAGAGATTTTCCGTGAGATGACAGGATCAGAGATTCATATTCTTTCAACAGGTGGCGTGTTCAATGAGGACTCCCTCTCTCTGCAAGGGAACTTAGCAAAAGAAAATATTAGAAGGTATCATGTGGATCTTGCACTGCTCAGCTGTAAAGGACTTGATATGGACAAAGGTATCATGGACTCCAGCGAACGAGAAGCAGATGTCAAGACAGAGATGGTAAAACAGGCACTAGAAGTAGCTCTTCTTGCAGATCATACAAAATTTGAGAGAACGGCATTTGTACAATTTTTAGACTGGGATAAGGTAACCTATCTGGTAACCGATGAAAGACCGTCAGATCAATGGGTTGAATTTTGTAAAGAAAAAGGAATCACGTTGATTTATTAAGAAGATATGATAGTCTGTGATGCTACCGTTTCAATCGCACCACATGGTAAAACGGAGGTGCACAATGGACGCAAAACGGAAAGAAAGCATGTCTATCATGAAGAAGATCATGATCGCGATGGCAACAGGAATTCTATTAGGAGTTGTTTGCTTGTGGCTGCGTGAATCACTAACAGCAGGCGGTAATGAAGGTACGTGGAAACTGATCAATCGGATCTTCTTTCAGGACATCACACAGGAAAAGGGATTTTATTCTCTTGGCTTATTCTATATCATACAGCAGTTATTTATGAGAGGTCTGCAGCTGGCAATCGTACCACTTGTTTTATCATCATTAAGCCTTGCATTATGCAGCATGGCAGATCCAAAGAGACTTGGAAAGATCGCAGGAAAGACAATTGGAACATTCGTAGGATTTTATGTATGCGGTGCAACATTAGCTGGATTGTTTGCATACTTTATCAATCCATGGGATGGTTCTCTGTGAATCTTCCAGAAACAACGACTTCTAATGTAGCAACACTAGAGGCATATAATCCATTGACAACAGTGATCAATGCGGTGCCATCGAATGTTGTGGAAGTACTTGGTTCAAACAACAGCATTCTGGCAGTTGTTGTAGTAGCTGTGATCTTAGGGCTTTCAATGAATGCTCTGGGAGACAAAGCAGCAACCATTAAGAGCTTATTACAGAATCTCAATGATATCGTACAGGTATATATGGACTTTTTGATCAACAAGGTCAGTCCGATTGCGATCTTCTGTATGTTAGCCAGAACATTTGCAACTTATGGAACAGAATATATCAGACCAACGTTAACATTTATGATCGCAACGATCTTTATCAGTTTAGCATTGGTTGTAACGATTTATCCAATCGGTATCTTCCTCTTAACTGGCTTAAATCCATTCAAGTTTGCAAAGAAGATTTTTAAAGTTGGAATGTTCGCAGCAGCGACTCAGTCATCTGCAGCAACACTTCCTTTAAACAGAAAAACATGCATGGAAGAACTTGGATGCAGCAAGGAGATTAGTAGTTTCGTACTTCCAATGGGAATGACCATTAATATGAACGGAACAACTGCCATGCATATGGTTGCGATCACATTTATCGCAACAGCAGCTGGGATCAATATCACACCAACTCAGCTGATCACAGCAGCATTCCTGTCTATTTGTGTAGCGATGGGAACACCTGCGATCCCGGTAGCTGGAACAACATTGATCTTTGTTATCATGTCAGGATTAGGATTAAGTTCTGATCTCTGTATGGTAGCATATGCATTAGTACTTGCGATCAGTTATCTGCCGGGTATGGCTGTAATTACATTGAACGTTGTTGGTGATGCGGCAACGACTGTGATTGTCAGCTATAAAGAAAATGAATTAGACAAAGATGTCTATAATAGTTAAAACACTCCATATAAAAATAAAATCCATATAATTTACAAAACTCCATATAATATGTCAAGAAAACTGTACACCGATGAGGCGTACAGTTTTCTTGTTTGGTAATAATAGTGATAAAACTGGATATTGTATGCATGAATTTGACAAAAACTGGGCAAAATGTTATAATATTAAAATCATTATATAGAATTTCCAGAATATTCTGTATATGGAAGAGGTGAATTTATGACACAATTAGATCTTAACAGAGTACGCCAGTCCATCAAGAATCAGATTGGCAGCAAAATCAAGATTAGTGCAAACAGAGGGCGACATAAATTTGTGACAGCTAAGGGAGTCATCACACAGACATACCCTAATATCTTTTTGGTAGAGTTAGAGAATACAGATGGTAATGACCAGAATAAAACTGTAAGTTTCAGCTACCAGGACGTGATCACACGAGATGTCCGTATGATGCTATTAGAAAACTAACGGGTGATGCATAGAATCCTTCTTGTCTGAATATATTTGTATATACAGACAGGGAGGAATTTTTTATGGATTTTGATAAGAAAGAATTTTATGGGATCGTGGCGAAAGCGAAGAAACAGATGCAGATCACGATCGATCAGGACTGCAATGTTGCAGATACAAAACCAGATGTAGAAAAGATGATCCAGACCAGAGGGATCGTAAAGATACAGGAAACGGAAATGATGGTTGATCGGGTAAGGATCAAGGGGGAATTTGTATTTCAGGGGCTATATGGTACAAATGATACGTCAGCATACCTTGAATCGCTGGAATATTCACTTCCGTTTGAGGAATATGTACATATAGAAGGAGTGCTCCCATCGGATTATGTAAAAGTAAAATATACGATCGATGACATCAATACGATTTTGATCAATTCAAGGAAAATAAGCATTCGTGTATTATTGACGTTCCTTTCAGATCACGGAAGAAATGAAAGAAAAAGGGATCATTGAAATTCATGAAGAAAATGTATCCGTGTTAAAGAAAGATGTACAGATCACAGATCTGATCGTAAATAAAAAGGATATCGCGAGATTAAAAGAAGATTGGTACTTCCTGCAAATAAGGCGAACATTTATCAGATTTTATGGACACAGGTAGATATGGAAAATCTGCAGGCAAAAATTGGAGAGCACATGATCGAGATTCAGGGTGCAATGCATATATTTGTATTATATCTTGGAGAAGATGCCCAGATGCCGGTACAGTATGCGAGATGGGAGATTCCGGTAGATACGCAGTTGGAATGTTATGAATGTATGCCAGGAATGATCGGACGGATCGGGATGACACTCGGAGGACAGCAGTTAGAGATAAGACCTGATGAGGATGGAGAAGAAAGAATTATTTCTTTGGATGTTACGATCGACTGTGATATTAAAATCTATGAAGATCATAAGATTTCGTATATTGATGACGGGTATAGTATGGAAGAAACGCTAATTCCAGAATATCATATGTTCGATTTTGAGACACTGGTAGGAAAGAACCAAGCGGTGATGAAAGCAGACAAACGCTTTCGGCTGGAACAAGAGTCAGGAAAGCTGTTGCAAGTGTTATCCGTTAAAGGAAGTGCAACCGTAGACGATGTGGAAATGACAGCACAAGGATTATCTGTAGAAGGTGTGTGGATGGCAGATGTCTTGTATCTGTCCACAGAAGATATGACACCAGTGATGAGCAGTTCTTATATGGAGCCGTTTACATTTTTTGTTGAGACGAAGAATCTGACTGGAAATGAGGACTATCAGCTGGATGTGCGGGTAGATCAGATGACAGCGATTCCAACAGAAGGAGAAGAGATAGAGATCAGAGCTTCTGTTTTATTTGATTTTATCGCTTTTCACAGAGTCAGACAGCGGATTATGACGGATATGAAGCAAGGACCGATAGACTATGACAAAATACGTGAGATCCCAGGGATCGTTGGGTATATCGTCAAAGAAGGAGACACTCTATGGTCTATTGCCAAGGCGTATTTTACAACGGTTGAGAGCATTCGGGAACAAAATGAGGATATTTCCGATATCAAACCAGGAGATAAGCTTTTGATCGTAAAAGAAATGAAAATATTTTAGCAAATAAGGATTGCATTTTTTCAGAACAATACTATAATATTCTGTATACAAGGTGTGAGATAGAAATTATTTCACATAAGATAAAGGAGTGCATATGGATCATAGTATTGTTCTAAAATCATATGGAAAAATCAACCTTGGTCTGGATGTTTTAAGAAGACGCGAAGATGGATACCATGAAGTGCGTATGATCATGCAGACGGTTGGACTTTATGATGTGCTTACAATGAAGAAAAGGAAAGATGACAAGATTGAGATGACCTGTAATCTTTCGTTTCTGCCAACCGATGAACGTAATCTCGTTTATAAGGCTGTAAAACTCATAAAGGATAAGTATCATATTAAAGATGGAGTTGAGATCAATCTCAGCAAACGGATTCCGGTAGCAGCAGGTATGGCTGGCGGAAGTTCTAATTGCGCAGCAGCATTAAAAGGAATGAATCAGCTGTTTGATCTAGGATTATCGATCGATGAATTATGTGAGATAGGAGTAACGCTTGGAGCAGATGTTCCATACTGTATCTGGGGTGGTACAGCACTATCAGAAGGAATCGGAGAGAAACTTTCAAGGGTTGATGCGATGCCAGATTGCTATATTCTGATCGCAAAACCAGGGATCAGTGTATCAACAGCATTTGTATATAAGAACCTTGATCTTCCAGCACTTTCGAAGCATCCAGATATCGATGGAATGCTGGAGTGCTTGAAAGAGAAAGATCTTACAGGAATCTGTGATCGTCTGGAGAATGTACTGGAGACAGTCACGATCAAGGAATATCCGATCATTGAGAAAGTTAAGAAACATCTGATGGATCAAGGAGCAAAGGGAGCTTTAATGAGTGGAAGCGGACCAACGATCTTCGCGGTCTTTGAGGATAAGAAAACAGCAGACAATGCAATGGAATCATTACGAAGTATTGAGGACATCAAACAGGCATACGTAGTAAGACCGATACAATAATGTATTTTCACAAATAAGAAAGCAGTATGGAAGATACATTGGAGAAAGCAGGAGGAGAAGAAACTATGAGACGATAAATTAAAGGTGAACATGAATGAAATATCT
>ENA-OQIC01000776-OQIC01000776.1-human-gut-metagenome-genome-assembly--contig:-NODE-776-length-13075-cov-2.554912_pt1 | contig 13075 bp, 22 predicted proteins | sample MGYA00242572_ERZ504736 | MGnify/ENA primary metagenome ERZ504736 (study PRJEB26092, sample SAMD00036201) | human gut metagenome | host: Homo sapiens | study: EMG produced TPA metagenomics assembly of... | reverse complement strand
TTGAAGAAAACAAGAAAAGCAAGAGTCTTTTTTCTGATATGTTGTTTACTTCTAAGCTTGTACCGGATGCTTGCCAAAGCTGAAAAGAAAGCGGTATAACGCAAAAACTGCCGGAAAGGCAGATTGAGACCTCAGAAGAAGCGCTTTACTATGGATATCAGAGCTTGTCAAAAGAGGAACAGGAAGTTTACAGACAGATTGCAGCAGGGCTGGAACAGCAAAATCGGAAATTAAAATAACAGCCCTTTCAGAAGACAGACTTATAACGGTTTTTAATATGGTTATGATTGACCATCCGGAATATTTTTGGATTGAAGGGGAGTTCCAATATACCACAGTAGAGGATTTGAAGGAAAATACGAAAGCTGCCACACAGATAATGCCGATATATACGGTGGAAGAGGAGCAGACGGAAGAACTGAAGCAGCAGATTGAAATGCAGGCAGAGGAATGGATTGCCACAATCGATGCTTCGGCAGATACATACGAAAAGATAAAAAGCGTGTATGAGCTTTTAATTCGAGAAGTAGAATATGATGAGTCCAGCTCTTATAATCAGACAATTCAAAGCGTGTTTCTGGAAAAGAAAACCGTGTGCATGGGATATGCAAAAGCAACCCAGTATTTATTGAATAAGATGGGTATTTTTTGCACATTGGTAACAGGCAATATTTTAGATGAGGCAAATTCCAGTCACGCATGGAATTTAGTTCAAATTGGAGAAAACTATTATTATGTAGATACTACTTGGGGTTCTCCCGGATATAATGCTAAAGGAGACAGAGAAGATGCCATTTCTTATAGCTATTTATGTTGTAGTGACAAGACAATTAGCGCTACACATAAAGCTAATGAAGATATCTTGCTGCCTTCCTGTACAGATGAAAGCTATCATTATTATCGAAGAAAAGGCTGTTGGTATGAGACTTACGACAAAGAACGTATTTGCCAAGTCTTAAAAAGAGATATTGAAGCAAACAGTCAGAAGACAGAATTGTGCTTTCAGGAAGAAGCGGGATATCAGCAGGCTATACAGGACATTGTGGAAGGAGATTTAATACAGGAAGTTATTCAAACGACCACGGTATTTTCTCCGGGAGAGCAAATTTCATGGCAAATTTCCTATGGGGGAAAGGATAATCTTCTGGTAATCCTGTGGAATTGAAAAAGAACTTGCAAGTTTCTGGGAATAGTGTTATCCTAATAAAGAACTAGATAGTTATCAAAGCATAAGAGTGGACCAACGGTCCACTCTTATCGTTTGTATACCTAAGGAACGCAGGGAGAAGGTGAGAACATGAGTAAAAAAGAAATTTATGAGCAGAAAGCAGAAGCATTATTAGAGCCTATTGTAGCAGAACATGATTTTGAACTGGTAGATGTGGAATATGTAAAGGAAGGCAGCAATTTTACCTGAGAGCTTATATTGACAAGCCGGAAGGAATTACCGTGGATGACTGCGAAGTTGTCAGCCGGACATTTTCTCAGAAGCTGGATGAAGAAGACTTTATTGATGAAGCTTATATTATGGAAGTAAGCTCTCCCGGTCTTGGAAGACCTTTAAAGAAAGAAAAGGATTATAAAAGGAGCATGGGTAAGGAACTGGAAATCAGAACTTATCGTGCAATCAATAAAGAGAAGGAATTTTACGGTATTTTAAAGGAATATAATGAAAGCAGTGTGACGATTGACTGCGAGGGGACAGAAATGACTTTTCAGAAATCAGACATCGCCCTTATTCGTCTTGCATTTGATTTTTAATTTTAGGAGGAAAGTAAAAAATGAACACAGAATTATTGGAGGCACTCAACATTCTGGAGAAAGAGAAATCTATCAGTAAAGATACTTTGTTAGAGGCTATTGAGCAGTCTTTAATTCAGGCATGTAAAAACCATTTCGGAAAAGCAGATAATATTAAAGTGAATATTAATCCCGAAACATGCGATTTTGGTGTGCTTGCAGAAAAAACTGTCGTAGAGGAAGTGTATGATCCGGTTACAGAGATTAGTCTGGCAGACGCAAAATGATGAATTCTCAGTATGGACTGGGTGATATTGTAAATGTGGAAATTAAATCAAAGGAATTTGGACGTATTGCCACACAGAATGCTAAAAACGTTATTTTACAAAAAATCCGTGAAGAAGAAAGAAAAGTGATTTTTGACCAGTATTACGGAAAAGAAAAAGATGTAGTGACAGGTATTGTACAGCGCAGTCTGGGAAGAAATTACAGTATTAACTTAGGAAAAGCAGATGCGATTTTAACAGAAAATGAGCAGGTTAAGACAGAAGTATTTAAACCTACGGAAAGAATTAAAGTATATATTCTGGAAGTGAAGGATGCACCAAAAGGACCAAAGATTATGGTTTCCAGAACACATCCTGAATTAGTAAAACGCCTTTTTGAGGCAGAAGGTTACAGTAGATTAAAGACGGAACTGTGGAAGTAAAGAGTATTGCAAGAGAAGCAGGCTCCCGTACAAAGATTGCCGTTTGGAGCAATGACCCGGACGTAGATCCGGTAGGCGCATGTGTTGGTATTAACGGTGCAAGAGTAAATTCTGTTGTAGAAGAGTTAAGAGGAGAAAAGATTGACATTATTAACTGGAGTGACAATCCTGCTCTGTTGATTGAAAACGCATTAAGTCCTGCAAAGGTTATTTCTGTTACTGCTGATCCGGAAGAGAAAAGTGCAACAGTAATTGTTCCGGACTTCCAGCTTTCTCTGGCAATCGGTAAAGAAGGACAGAATGCAAGACTGGCAGCAAGACTGACAGGCTTTAAAATTGACATTAAGAGCGAGACACAGGCAAGAGAAGCCGGTGAACTGGGCGAATTAGAAATTTATGAGGAAGAATATGAGGAAACACCTGCTGAGGAAAGCGCAGAAGCTGTTTACGAAGAGGAAGTAAGCGCTGAAGAAACAGCAGAAGAATAAGGTGGGCGTATGAGTACAGAAAAGAAAGTCCCTATGCGAAAATGCGTGGCTGCGGTGAAATGAAAAGCAAAAAGGAAATGATGCGTGTATTAAAAACAGCAGAAAACGAAATTGTTTTAGATACTACCGGACGTAAAAACGGAAGAGGCGCTTATTTATGCTTTTCTAAAGAATGTTTGCAAAATGCCGCAAAAAACAGGGGACTGGAACGTTCTTTAAAAATGGCTATACCAAAAGAGGTTTACGAAAGCCTTGAAAGGGAGTTTGAGAATATTGAGCAGAAATAAAGAACTGGCTTTTTTAGGTCTGGCGGCAAAGGCGGGAAGAATTGTAAGCGGAGAGTTTGCTACTGAAAAGGGAGTAAAATCCGGTCAGGTTTTTTTAGTCCTTACAGCGCAGGACGCATCAGAAAATACGAAGAAAAAGTTTAAAGATATGTGCACATATTATGAAGTGCCTTTCTATAACGTGGGAACAAAGGAGGAGTTGGGAAGCGCCATCGGAAAAGATTATCGTGCATCTCTTGGAGTGACAGATGAAAATTTTGCTGTGGCAATGATTAAAAAATTGGAAAAAATGGGTTATTAACATGAGAAGGAGGGCAATATATGTCAACAATAAGAGTTTACGAACTAGCAAAGGAAGTAAACAAAACAAATAAAGAGGTTTTAGATTTTTTAAAATCAAAAAATATAGAATTAACCAGTCACATGAGCAATGTAGACGAAACACATGCCAACATGGTGAGAGATACTTATAAAAAAGGAAACAAAACTGCTCAAGAAGGAAATTCTCCTGCAAAACAGGAAGATGGTGAAAAACCTAAGAAAAAGATTATTCAGGTATTCCGCCCTCAGAATGCCAGCCATACATCGGAGAAGAAACAAAAACCGCAGGAGCATAGAAGCGAAGAAAACAGAGGTACACAGGATTTGAAACAGGAAAATAGAAATAACAACCGACCAAATAACAATCGTTATAAAGAAAACGGAGAGAACCGTCAGGGTAATCGCAATAACAACGGAGGGGAAAACCGACCAAACAACCATTTTAATAAAAATAACGGGGAAAGCCGTCCAAACAACAGGGGCGGAAACGGAGAGAACCGCCAGAACCGACCAAATAACCGTTTTAACGGAAATGGGGAGGGCCGTCCAAACAATCGCAGCAATGGAGAAGGCCGACCAAATAATAATCGCTATAATGGCAATAATAATCAGGAAGGCCGCTCAAATAACCGTTTTAACGGAAACGGAGAAAATCGTCAGGGCAATCGTTTCAATAATAACAATGGAAACGGAGAACGCTCCGGAAACCGTTTTGGAAATAATCAGGGAGAACGTGGAAACGGACGTTTTGGCGGCAGAAACGATGGAAGAGGAAATGACAGCAGACGTGAACAGTCCTCTAAATTTGATGCTCCAAAGCTGGAGTTTGTAGAAAAAGACAGCCGTAAGGCAAACAGAGAAAACAAGAAAAAAGACAACCGCAGAGATGAATATCAAAATCAGGGAAAACGTCCAAATCAGGCGGACGCCGTCAGGCACAGAAAATTCCGAAAGCAATGCAGCTTCAGAAGCCGGTATCTCATCCTAAGGAAGAAAAGAAGGAAGAAGTGAAGGAAATTACACTTCCGGAAAAAATGACAATCCGTGAGCTGGCTGAAAAAATGAAAATGCAGCCGTCTGTAATTGTGAAAAAGCTTTTCTTAGAAGGTGTTATGGTTACGGTAAACCATGAAATTGATTTTGAAAAGGCACAAGAAATTGCTTTAGATTACGATATTATTGCAGAACAGGAAGAAAAAGTCGATGTAATCGAGGAGCTTTTAAAAGAAGAAGAAGAGGATGCGGCTACTTTGGTTTCCAGACCGCCGGTTGTATGTGTTATGGGACACGTTGACCATGGTAAAACTTCTCTTTTGGACTGCATCAGAAAAACTCATGTGACTGACCGTGAAGCAGGCGGTATTACACAGCATATCGGCGCTTATATGGTAAGCGTAGACGGCGAAAAGATTACCTTCTTAGATACACCGGGACATGAGGCGTTTACTGCAATGCGTATGCGTGGTGCAAATGCGACAGATATTGCAATCTTGGTAGTAGCAGCCGATGACGGTGTTATGCCACAGACAGTAGAAGCAATTAACCATGCAAAAGCTGCGGGCGTAGAAATCATTGTTGCAATCAACAAATTGATAAACCAAGTGCAAATATCGAAAGAGTAAAACAGGAGTTATCCGAATATGAGTTAATTCCGGAGGATTGGGGCGGAAGTACAATCTTTGTGCCTGTTTCTGCTCACACAGGAGAAGGAATTGACAATCTGTTGGAAATGATACTTTTAACTGCCGAAGTTGCAGAGCTGAAAGCAAACCCGAACAGAAGAGCAAGAGGTCTTGTAATCGAAGCGGAGCTGGATAAAGGAAAAGGTCCTGTGGCAACTATTTTAGTACAGAAGGGAACACTGCGTGTAGGCGACTTTATTGCGGCAGGAGCATGCTCAGGTAAAGTTCGTGCAATGATTGACGATAAGGGAAGAAAAGTAAAAGAAGCAGGTCCTTCCACACCGGTTGAAATTTTGGGATTAAGCGATGTACCAAATGCAGGAGAAATTCTGGTTGTTACAGAAAACGATAAAGAAGCAAAGAACTTTGCGGCGACCTTTGTCTCTGAAAATAAAAACCGTCTTCTGGAAGAAACAAAGGCAAAAATGTCTCTGGATGACTTATTCAGTCAAATTCAGGCAGGTAATCTGAAAGAATTGCCATTGATTGTCAAAGCTGATGTACAGGGCTCGGTAGAAGCGGTAAAACAGAGTCTTGTAAAACTTTCCAATGAAGAAGTTGTTGTAAAAGTAATCCACGGCGGTGTTGGTGCAATCAACGAGTCTGACGTTACACTGGCAAGCGCTTCCAATGCAATTATTATCGGATTTAACGTAAGACCGGATGCAACTGCAAAATCTGTTGCAGAGCAGGAAGGCGTTGACTTACGTCTTTATCGTGTTATTTATCAGGCAATCGAAGATGTGGAAGCTGCTATGAAAGGTATGCTGGATCCTGTATTCGAAGAAAAAGTTATCGGTCATGCAGAAGTACGTCAGATTTTCAAGGCATCAGGTGTTGGAAATATTGCCGGTTCTTACGTTCTGGACGGTATTTTCCAGAGAAATTGTAAAGTACGTATCAGAGAGAAGGCGAGCAGATTTTTGAAGGCGAGCTGGCTTCTCTGAAACGTTTTAAAGATGACGTAAAAGAAGTAAAAGCAGGATATGAATGTGGTCTTGTATTTGAAGATTTCAACGACATCAAGGAAGAAGACAGAGTAGAAGCATATATTATGGTGGAAGTTCCAAGATAGAGCTTTTAGAAAGCGGAAAGGAAATCATGAGAAAAAACAGTATTAAAAATACCCGTGTAAATGCAGAAGTTCAGCATGAACTGGCGAATTTAATTCGGGAAGGGATTAAAGACCCGAGAATTCATCCCATGACATCAGTAACAGCGGTGGAAGTTGCTCCGGATTTAAAAACATGCAGAGCCTATATCAGTGTTATGGGAAATGAAGAGGCAAAAAATAATACCATTGCAGGCTTGAAAAGTGCAGAAGGCTATATTCGCAGACAGCTTGCAAAAAATATCAATCTTAGAAATACTCCGGAAATTCGTTTTATTTTAGACGAGTCTATTGAGTACGGTGTTGCCATGTCAAAATTGATTGATGAAGTCACCGGAAAAGAGGAGGTGCAGGAAGATGGAGAAAATAACCAGTGAATTAGCAGGAGTGAAAACAGCAGCCATTGCCGGTCACGTAAGGCCGGATGGTGACTGTGTAGGCTCTTGTATGGGCTTATATCTGTATCTGAAGGAAAATTATCCGGAAATTGAAGCGGATGTATATCTGGAGGAAGTGAAGGAGGGATTTTCCTTCCTGAACTCCATCCATGAGGTAAAAAAGAGCTGGATGAGAATAAGATATATGATGTGCTGTTTATTCTGGACACCAGTGTGAGAGATAGAGTCGGTGTAGTGGGAGCTGCTTTGGATACTGCCAAGAAGACCATTTGTGTTGACCATCATGTGAGCAACAAAGGCTTTGCAGATATTGACCTAATCCGTCCGACTGCAAGCTCTGCATCAGAGCTTTTGTATACACTTTTGGAAGAGGAAAAAGTAACGAAAAGCTGTGCGGAAGCTATTTATACAGGAATTGTCAATGATACAGGCGTGTTCCAATATTCCTGTACAACACCTCAGACCATGCAAATTGCAGCAAAGCTTATGGAGACAGGGATTAATTTCTCAAAAATTGTAGATCAGGCTTTTTACGAAAAGACTTATGTGCAAAATCAGATTTTGGGAAGATGTCTGATGGAAAGCATTCTGGTTCTTGACGGAAAGTGTATTATCGGAAGTCTTCGCCAAAAAGACATGGAATTTTACCATGTCACACCAAAAGATTTAGACGGAATTGTGCAGCAGTTACGGGTAACAAAAGGAGTGGAGGTTGCTATTTTCCTCTATGAGATAAAGTCACAGGAGTTTAAAGTAAGTCTGCGCTCAAACGGCAGGGTAGATGTAAATGAGGTGGCGTCTTATTTTGGTGGCGGCGGACACGTTCTTGCAGCCGGATGTACCTTGTGCGGTTCTGTTTATGATGCCATGAATAATCTGCTGCGTGCTATTGAAAAACAATTGTTGAAAGATGCGAATTAGAAATGAAAAACGGAATTATTAATGTTTATAAAGAAAAGGGCTATACCTCTCATGATGTGGTTGCAAAGCTTCGTGGAATTTTGAAACAGAAAAAAATCGGACATACAGGGACGTTAGACCTGATGCGGAAGGTGTTCTTCCGGTCTGTCTGGGAAAAGGTACAAAGCTATGTTCTTTATTGACAGATAAGCGAAAAACTTATGAAGCGGTTCTTCATTTAGGAATAGAGACGGATACACAGGATATTTCCGGCAAGATTTTAAAAGAATGTCCGGTAGAAGTTACTCCATCCGAAGTGGAAGCCTGTATGGCAGGTTTTTTAGGTGAGCAGCAGCAAATTCCTCCCATGTATTCTGCTTTAAAGGTACAGGGAAAGAAGCTGTATGAGCTTGCCAGAGAGGGCATTGAAATTGAGCGTCAGCCGAGACCGGTTACTTTTTATGAGATAAAAATTTTGTCAATGGAGCTGCCTTTTGTGCGCTTTTCCGTAACCTGCTCAAAAGGCACTTATATTCGTACGCTTTGTCACGACGTCGGAGAAAAATTGGGCTGTATGGGCTGTATGGAGAGCTTGTTAAGAACACAGGTGGAGCGTTTTTCCATTGAAGACAGTTTAAAATTATCTCAAATAGAAGCGCTTGTACAGGAAGAGAAAATAGATGAAAAAATTGTTTCCGTGGAAGAAATGTTTTCTTCCTATCCGGCTTATTTGGCACAGCCGCAGTTTGATAAAATGCTGCAAAACGGAAATCCTGTTCCTTGTAAGCAAAATAACTCTCCAAGAAAGAGTGCGTATGTATACCAGCAGCGGTATTTTTATCGGAATTTATGAATGGAACGCTTCCAAACAGCAGTACAAGCCGCTGACAATATTTTGTACCCCTCAGGATTTTCAATGAGGCAAAGGAGAAGCTATGATTTATACAACAGAAGTCCCTCATTTGAATTCCGGTATACGGAGTGCGGTTACGTTGGGAAAGTTTGATGGATTTCACAGAGGACATCAAAAGCTGGTGGAATGTATCAAACAAAAATCCGGCGAAAACTGTCGTACCATAATTTTTACTTTTGATTTGCCCTACAAGGCTTATCAGCAGAAATGTATGCCAAAGCTGCTTTTAACTTATGAAGAAAAACGAGAGGTGGCGGAGGCGCTTCATGCAGATATTTTGGCAGAATGTCCCTTTACAGAAGAGCTGATGAATATGGAGCCGGAAGTTTTTTGTCAAAGAGTATCTGGTAGACAGGCTTCATGCAGAATATGTGGCAATCGGTTCTGATTTTCATTTTGGACATAACCGCAGCGGAAATCCCGAAGTTCTTTCTGCATTGGGAGAGAAATATGGATTTACAGTAGAAATTATTGAAAAAGAGAGAGACGGCGAAAGGGAAATCAGCAGCACGTACATTCGGGAAGAATTAGAACAAGGACGAATGGAAAAGGTGCAAAAGTTGCTGGGTTATCCTTATTTTATCAAAGGGGAAATTGTTCATGGCAGGCAGCTTGGAAGAACCATAGGCGTGCTACTGCAAATTTAATTCCCCCGCCAATGAAAAAACTGCCTCCAAACGGCGTGTATGTGACGCAGTCTTCTGTGGGAGGAAAAGTTTATTCCGGAATTACAAATGTAGGCTATAAACCTACGGTGAAGGAAAATTTTATCGGAGTGGAAACCTATCTTTTTCACTGCAATGAAGATTTGTATGGGCAGGAGGCAGAAGTGCGGTTCTACAAATATTTGCGTCCTGAGAAAAAGTTCGACTCTTTGTCAGAATTAAAGACACAATTAGATATAGATGTAGAAACAGCTCGAGCTTTTTTTGAAAAAGAATATAGACAAGCATCAGAACTTCGATTATCATAAAGTAAAGGTTTTGAAAAGAAATCTTTTTTACGAAGGAGAGAAAAATGAATATAGAAAACCTATTGTCGCTGATTGGCGGTCTTGGTCTGTTTTTATACGGCATGACCGTAATGGGGGAAAGCATTGAAAAAGCGGCAGGAGCAAAGATGAGAAGCTTCCTTGACTTCTTTACCAAAAATCGTTTTATCGGTATGCTGTTTGGTATGCTTTTTTGTGCAATTGTACAGTCATCAAGCGCAACAACGGTTATGGTAGTCAGCTTTGTCAATGCAGGACTGATGAATTTGGTGCAGGCAGCAGGGGTGATTATGGGTGCCAATGTAGGTACTACCATTACTTCACAGTTGGTCGCATTTAATCTGTCTCAGGCAGCACCGGTATTTTTAATGCTGGGTGTGATTGCTACCATGTTCTGCAAAAATAACAAGGTGAAGCAGATTGGCGAAGTGATATTGGGATTTGGCGTTTTATTTATGGGCTTATCTCTGATGTCAGGCAGCATGGAGGGAATGAAAGAGTCTTCGTTTGTTGTGGAGCTTCTTCATGGTATTAACAATCCGTTTTTGGGAATTCTCATCGGATTTGTTATTACAGCAATTATTCAGAGCTCCTCTGTTACAGTCAGTATTGTGCTTTTAATGGCGCAGCAGGGACTTCTGCCTCTGTGGATATGCTTTTACATTATTTTAGGCTGTAATATCGGCTCTTGTACCACAGCGCTGTTGGCAAGTATCAGCGGCAACAAAGATGCAAAGCGTGCGGCAATGATACATTTTCTGTTTAACGTAATGGGAACGATTGTAATCGCAGCTATTCTGCTTCTGGGAGAAAGCTGGGTAGAAGCCGGAATACGCAGAATTTCCGGTGACAATATTGGAAGATGTGTTGCCAATGCGCATACATTCTTTAAAGTTTTCCAGGTAATTATTCTGTTCCCGTTTGCAAAATGGATTGTAAAACTTACATACTTCTTTGTACCGGATAAAGCAGGTAAGGAGAAACAAGAAGGTTTTCAGCTGGAATATATAGGACCATCCAGTGTATTTTCACCAAATACTGCAGTGGTAGAGGTTACAAAGGAATTAGAACGTATGGGACATATTGCTGTAGAGAACTTGATAAAAGCCGTAAACGTTTTGATTAAACCGGAAGATAAGATAATAGAAGAGGTTTATGAGACAGAACAGCAGATTAATTACATGAACCATGCCATTACCGATTATCTGGTGAAAATCAGTCAAAGTACGCTGCCTATTGATGACATGAAAAATATAGGCGGGCTGTTCCATGTGGTAAATGATATTGAGAGAATTGGAGATCACGCAGAAAATGCTGCTGACTCAGCAGTGCTGCGAAAAGAAAAAAACATTTCCTTCAGCAAAGAAGCAGAAGCAGAGCTTTTGGAAATGCTTCATCGGGTTATTAAAATCACCAATTATTCCATTGATATGTTTTCTAATAACAGTAAGGAGCATTTGCAGGAAATTCTGGATTTAGAAAACGGTATCGACCAAATGGAACGGGATTTGCAGGAAGCCCATGTAGAAAGACTGAAAAAAGGAAAATGTAAGCAGGAAGCGGGAATGATTTTCTCGGATATTATTTCCGGCTTGGAAAGAGTGGCAGACCATGCGACCAATATTGCATTTTCTATTTTAGACGAAGAACCGGAAGAATAAAAAATGTATAATATACAAAAGATAAGCCTGAGGGAACGTACTTGGGCTTTTATCATTTCATATTTGGCGAAAAGCCTCGGGAAAGGGATATATTATGCGAAATAAACAGAAATTTAAACTTTGGATGACGGTAACGGGAATTGTTTTGACAGGAATGTTTTTGGGAGAAGGAGATGTATGGGCAGCGCCTGAAAAACAAACGGAAAGAAACGGCGCTTATGCAGATGTAAATACATGCTTAAATATCCGAGAAGGAGCAGGAACTCAGCATCCGGTTTTGGCACAGCTTCCTAAGAATGGATATTGCGAGGTTGAACGCCGGGAGGGAGACTGGTGTTACATTACTTCAGACGAAATTTCAGGATATGTTTTTTGCGATTATTTGGAAACAGGATTTACAAAAGAAGAATATTTAACGGTTACAAATCAAAAAGAAATGAAATATGCTTATTCCTTGCAGCAAAAGGAAAATGTAGCCGCAGCTGCATCCATAGGAGGAAAACGGCAGGAAATAGTAGACTTTGCTCTGCAATTTGTGGGAAATCCTTACGTATGGGGAGGAACAAGCCTGACAAACGGAGCAGATTGCTCCGGATTTGTGCAGAGCATTTATAAGCAGTTTGGTATTTCTCTGCCAAGAGTTGCAGCAGATCAGGCAAACGCAGGAACCAGAATTTCTGTGGAGGAGCTTTGCCCGGTGATTTGATTTTTTATGCGGAAAACGGTTCTGTTTATCATGTGGTGATGTATATCGGAAACGGAAAAGTAGTACATGCCAGCAGCTCGGCTTCGGGAATTAAAGTTTCTGATTTGTACAGAGCCCATGCTGTAAGCGGAGCAAGATTTTTATTTCATAAAATCTCTTTACAAGCAATGTGCGATATGCTATACTCAAAACGTTGAAATTAGCCGTAATTCAGAAATTGGACTCTCCAACCATTCCTTAATTACCGGCGATTAGATTAAAATAATGGAGGAAAACAAAATGATTTCTAAAGAAAAGAAACAGGCAATCATGGCAGAATATGCAAGAACACCAGGTGATACAGGTTCACCGGAAGTACAGGTAGCTGTATTAACAGCAAGAATTCAGGAGCTTACAGAGCACTTGAAAGTAAACCACAAAGATCATCATTCAAGACGTGGTCTTCTGAAAATGGTAGGTCAGAGACGTGGATTACTTGCATATCTGAAAAAAACTGATATTGAAAGATACCGTTCTTTAATTGAGCGTTTAGGTCTTAGAAAATAATCAGAACCAGAGAACGGGGCGGAAGGTTTTCCGCCCTTTTTTTCACGCAAGGCACTGCGTATAAAATGTGCCGCAGATAGAACAGCAGCAAAGAAATTCTGATACCGAGACCACTGAAAAGAACATTTGAAAAAGTGTGTTTTTCAGTTGTTTCGGACAGGTTTTGCTGTAAAAAGAAAAGGAGATGAAAGTATGTACAAAAGTTTTTCAATGGAACTGGCAGGAAGAACACTGACAGTTGATATAGGACGTGTGGCAAAGCAGGCAAACGGCGCTGCATTGATGCGTTATGGCGATACAACCGTATTGTCTACGGCTACTGCTTCTGACAAACCAAGAGAAGGAATTGATTTCTTCCCATTAAGCGTAGAATATGAAGAAAAAATGTATGCAGTAGGTAAAATTCCGGGTGGATTTAACAAAAGAGAGGGAAAAGCAAGCGAGCATGCTATTTTAACCTCCCGTGTGATTGACAGACCAATGCGTCCTCTGTTCCCAAAGGATTACAGAAATGACGTAACCTTAAACAACATGGTTATGGCAGTGGACTCTGAGTGCAATCCGGAAGTTGTTGCAATGCTGGGTTCTTCTATTGCAACTTGTATTTCTGATATTCCGTTTG
>ENA-OQIC01000775-OQIC01000775.1-human-gut-metagenome-genome-assembly--contig:-NODE-775-length-13080-cov-9.329113_pt1 | contig 13080 bp, 10 predicted proteins | sample MGYA00242572_ERZ504736 | MGnify/ENA primary metagenome ERZ504736 (study PRJEB26092, sample SAMD00036201) | human gut metagenome | host: Homo sapiens | study: EMG produced TPA metagenomics assembly of... | reverse complement strand
TAATCTTTTCAATTTCTTGGGTCATGTTCTGCCCGAAAGCCATAATGCTGCAACAGCAACAAAGCATAACTGATAATAGCGTTTTTGTCATGTTCATTTTTGATAGTGGAACTTTTTGTTTCATATAGTTTTCTTTTTTGCTTCTTAGCCCAAAGAAGCGGATGCTCAAATGCAGAAACGTGGACTACCAATGCAACATTCTAAGTCGAAGGTCGTAGGAAACCTAAATGTACGAATGTAGTATAGCAGCCCACGCTATATGCGTGAGAACCACTATGCCATCCTTGTGCAGTGTCTTGAATTTCCTACGTTCTCGACTTACAAGAAAGCATAACGCTTCTTTTTCTTATGTCTTGGATAGAGTTGCCTCAATCCGAGTGCAAAAGTACAAAAAATCCGTGATATGTCATTCAACAATCACGGACTTTATTTTGATTTACAGTTGCATACCTCTGTTTTGTCTTGGTTTCGGTATTCCGATAGCTTCCCTAAACTCGTTCATCTTCTTTCTGAACCAGCTTATATGTGATACTCCATCAATCTTGAAATCGAACTTTCCATTTTCATCCTCTTTAATGGAGCAGACGGCACGTTGGGTTTCAAAGCCTTGGTTGAACTCGGAAGAATGTAGCTTGCCTTTTATGGGAACGTCCTTGAATGTGCATAATCTTCGGATAATATCGTCATTGAAGCCCAAGCGTTCACGCAGGAAATTTATTGTCGGTATCAGCTTCTCCACATATGGGAAGTAGCGTTTCACAAAGTCTGTAAACTCGGACAATTTGCGGTGTCGCAGCTCGTAAGCGTCTGTTATCTCCTGTATGTGTTTCGCCTGTTGCTGTTCCCTTTGTCGGGCTTCTTCTTGAAGTTCTGATACACGCTCATGCAGATTCTTGTTCTCCCTCTCCAGCGTCTTGACCTTGTTGCTGCCGAAAAAAGAACCGACACTCTCGGCTATGTTGGTCGCTGCGGTCGTGGCTGCGCCTTTCAGTTTCTCAGTCTGCACCTCTTTCTTGGCTTGGCGGAGTTCCTGCCGTGCCGCTTCTTTCCGCTCCTGCAAATCTACCACTTCCGCTTTGAGGCTATCGACAAGTTTCTGTGTGTCCCGATAATACTGCTGCGTGGACTTGTGCCGTGCCGTTGAACCGTCTATGCCACGCTGCAATCCGTACTTTGCCATCGCAATGGCGTAGGTATCTTGGTAGGTCTTCAATTTCAGCCGTGTCATAATGTCATCGGCACACAGTCTTACGGTGTCGGTCGGCTTCTTGCGGTAGCGTTTCTTTGTCTGTTCCTCCCGTTTCCTGCGCTTACGTTCCCCCTTTACAATTGGAACAAGGGTGATGTGTATGTGTGGCGTTTCCTCGTCCCGATGAAGGTGCGCAGCCACAATATTCTCCTTACCGAACATGAAGGCAAAGTAGCTCATGTTGTCGGCACACCACTCGTCCAATCTGCCTTCTTTTTCGATACGCTCCATGTCCTCATGCGTTCCCGACACGATGATGCGGATTGCCTGTACTTGGTTGTTACCGATTTTGCGTGTCAACCCTGCGTTTTCCAAACGGTGTTGGATGGCTGCTGTTCGGTCTTTCACTCCATCGGGATAGTCGATGAGTTTTCGGTTAAGATGCGTGCGAGTTGGATCGGCGTTCTTCGGTATGATAAAACGCTCGATGTGGGCGGTCGTTCCGCTGTCGGAACCGTGCGCCTTTTCCATATGTAATACGACAAATCCCATATATGGTTTTCCTTTCTTTTTTAGCTTGTGAAACAATGGTTGATTATTCTCCTGTACGGCTTCTGCCGTTGGCTTGGGAGAGTCCAGAGAGGTGCAACCTCTTTGGCTTATTGGGGAATTTTCAGCGTTGCTTGCAATGCGGCTCGAAAATTCCCTAATAAGCTATGGTATTTTCCGCTTGTAAATATCCGCACGGCTGCAAGCGTTCTCACTCCCTACATCTTCAGCCTCGCTTTTTCGGTGGCTGCATCATCCGCCTTGCGGATTGGACTTGCCTCTCCTGCTTCATCGGCTCTGCCGATTGGGACAAGGGCTTACCGCACAGGTAGTCGTTCAAGTCCTTATACTCACTATAGTGTATGGACTTGTCGGAAAGGCGTTCCCCGAACCTTGCTTGCAGATGCTCACAGGCTGTCCGTCCTGCCGTATCGTTGTCAAGGAAACAGCCGATTTGGGAATAGTCAGCCAATATGCCCTCCGCCTTTGCGAGATTGGAAACGGAGTTCAAGATGATATAATCCTGCGTGGTCAGTCGGGGGCATTGCGGATTGTTCCTCACACGGATGGAAAGGAACGAGAGGTAATCCATGAAGCCCTCGAAAAGATAACAGGTTGTCGGCTGTTCTCCACTTTGTCGGATATGGGTGATGTCCTTTGGAGCGACACAACCTTTGAAATAGCGGTTGCGCACCTCATAACCACCTGCCATATTCGGGAAACCGATGGCGAAGTATGGTCTGCCCTTGTTTTCAAAATGCAGTTCCTTACATTCCCTCTTGGCGAGTTCGGTGCTTATTCCTCGCTCCTGCAAATAGGATAATAGTACAGGAGAGGATAACTCCGAAACTTGCAGATGTCGGTACATCGGTTCTGAAACGGATTGCCGACCAAAAGAAAATGGTACATGGATGGCGGTGTGCAGATGCGGTGTCTGTTTGGCGATGCACTCCAACAGATACGGCACGTTGTCGGAGCGGTAGAGTTCCGAAGCCAATGCGATGATATTGCCACCCTTGCCGATGCCGAAGTCATACCATTGGTTGAGTTCGGTGTTTACCTTGAACGAGGCTTCGGCTTCCTCTCTCAGCGGTGACTTGTACCAAAGGCTGCTATCTTGTCGCTTGACGGGTGTGTACCCCAGACTTTGCAGATAGTCTGCTATTCTGATTTGTTTTGCTTCCTGTATTGTCATAATGTATATTCCTACGGATTTGATGATGGTTGATAAAGCGATGATTTGATGAACATATGGTTTAACACATTGATTTATATCTATATATCATCTCATCATTTATTCATCAAACCACTCACGAAAAGAGAAATTCATCGTTTACGGTGTCGGGCATGGTCTGTCCGTCCTGTTTTCTCCTTTCATCAGTGAGATACTTTTGATGAATGTTTGATGAGAATGTAAATATCTATATTTCAATATATTTATATACTTATTCATCATTTCATCAAAATAATCATAGTGTTTCCAAAAACGATTTTGTCACGGTGTAGAACCGTCCTGTCTTCCGCATGGGCGAATAGTGACAGTCACGGGTATAGTCCAACTGATAGGTGGTATAGGTAAGCGTGTTGGGTGCAGGATTAAGTTTCCAACACTCTTTCAATACCCTGCGTACTTGATGTTTCTCCACTTTTGCCTGTGAATACCGCAACAAAAGAAAAATATCGTTGCAGTCAAAAGAGAAAGTGTCCGTGCCTACACTTTCCATAATGTCAAGGATAAGCTCGTGCATCTCTATCTCCAATCTGTTGCGGTTGCTGCGGATAATCTTCTGCAAGGCTTCGGTATGCAGTAGTGAGGGCGTGAACCACATACGGCTTTTCTTTTCGGTGGATAGCTGCCTATGCTGTAAATGGTGGAGAAAAGCAGGTATCTCCGCTTTCAGTTTTTGCAGGAAGTCGGTATCATCCGACTGCAAGCGGTCTATCTTGCGCACCCAATAACGGGTTTCACCTGCATCAATGATGACAGGCAGGTACTCGTTGTTTGAACACAGCACGAATTTGGCGAAGAACGCAATTTCGTCACGGTCTTTGCCTTTGGCTTCCACCTTGTAGGATAGTGCCGTGCTCAGGTTCTTCAACCGCTCGCTGTCCTCCCGGCGGCTCAGCAATACTTCGTCCACCACGATAAGGAGTTTCCCAGCCCAGTCGGAATTGAACTGGCTGCGGAAATCCTCGTTGGTGTTGAATGTCACGTTATTCTGAAACAGGGCTTTCAGAAAATTGAGGAATGTACTTTTGCCTGTGTTGCGCTCCTCCGACACCAACAGCAGGATGGGCAACTTCTGAATGGGTTGCAGGTAGAGCAGTTGAAGATAGTCCATTCCCAACTCGTATTGCTCCCCGAAGATATGTTCCACCAATGAGCGGACAGAGGGGAAATCACCCTCTTGCGGTTGGTGGGGTATCGGCTCGTAGAGGTTAAGGAACTTGCCGATTACAGGCTGATAGCTGACGTGTTCGGGTACGGTGCAGAAGCCGTCATACTTGGGTACGCTGCCGATGTAGTCCTTGCCATAGTCTTGGCGCAGGGTCTCGTTGTTCCATGCGATGCGCTTCCTTACATACCCTCCGTTCAGTCTTGGCTGCTCCACAATCTTGTAGAGCGTTGTGCCGACACGGATAAACTCTTCCTTTGCCATGCCGCCATCTGTGGGCGGTCGGTGGCTGTCATTTACTTTGTTTGCTTCCATATTCCAATGATTTAAGTTTGAAAAAATGTCAGCTACAAAAGTATAATCAACTGTCGGATAAGTTGATACGCAAATCACAGCAGAACGCAGCAAAAAATACTTCGGGGCTGTTCGGGGCTGTAAAAACAAAAAATCCGAAGAAACAGAGCTGAAAACAGATGCTTCTTCGGGTGCGTGAGTATGTGTGAATGGCAATACGCCTATGCAAAGTATTTCGGATTTGCCGTATCAGTGATGTTCAGCGAAAAGAAGATGCCTGTTTTTTCTTTTCGCAAGTACAGTCTTTCAAGTATGGCTCTGCGAACCTGTTCCGCTCCGAATGTGTTGATGCGGAAAGCAAGGGCGATGATGGCTTCAAGACTGTAAACCTCCATGCTGCGTTTGTCCGACAGTTTGATGGTATGCTTTGTCTCATATTCCCTCAAAACACCGCTTTTACAAAGAGCCTTTATCCCTGCTCGGATTGTTGGGGCGATAACCCCGAACAACTCGCAGAGTTCCCACTCGGTCATGGCAATGGAGACTGTATCGGTCGGCAGGGCGATGTTGCCCTGTCCGTCCATCGTGATGATGCTTCGTTTCTCTTTCATCTGTATTCTTCTTTATGGGTTATCAAATGGCACTGCAAATGCTTTTCTCCATATCCCCCAACTTGTCGGACAACAGTTCCAAGTCCTGACTTATCTTTTGGGCGGTTATCTTCGCGTAGATTTGAGTGGTCTTTATGTTGGTATGCCCCAACAGGCGGCTGACGGTTTCAATGGGTACTCCGTTGGATAACAGTATGGTAGTTGCTGCCGAATGTCTTGCGACATGATATGTTAAATGTGTCTTTATACCGCACAAATCGGCTATGGCTTTCAGCTTTTTGTTGCAGGTCGTATTACTTGGCATGGGGAAAACCTTATTGTCCTTTGCCATCCCCTTATACTTCTCTATAATCTTTCGGGGAACGTCCAACAGACGGATATTCGATTCGGTGTTGGTCTTCTTTCTTCGGGTGATAATCCATAAGTTACCGTCAAAGAAAGTTTGCAGGTTGTCGGTGGTGAGGTTCTTGACATCGGAATATGCCAACCCCGTGAACACCGAAAACAGAAACAGGTCCCTCACAAGCTCGTGGGTCTTGTCGGGCATCTCGGTATTCATCATGGTGTGTATCTCCTCTTTCGTGATATACCCCCTGTCCACGCTTTCGGGAGAGTTGATATACCCTGCAAAGGGATTGAACGGCAGACGACCGTCATTTCTCGCTATGGAAATGATGTGCTTCAACACAATCATATAGCCCCAAATGGTATTAGTGCGGCATTTCTTCACCGTGCGCAGGAAATACTCGAAGTCGTTGATGAACGTGAGGTTTAACTCTTTGAGGGGAATATCCTCACGCTTGTATGTATGGGGCAGGAACTCCCGAATATGCTTGCAGACGGTTATGTACCGTTGGAATGTTCCTTTGGCACGGCTGTGTCCGACTTTCTTTGCAAACTCCGCATTGTGCTGCTCAAAGAGTTTCAGCAAGGTTTCCTGCTTGATACCGATACCGAGATAGGCATCTTTCAGTTTGGCAGCGGTCACATATCCGTCTGTCTGCATCAGTTCTTGGTAGCGGCGGTTCACCTCCACCCGAATCTTGTCAACCGCACGGTTGATTCTCTGCGCTTCGGCACTCTTGCCCGAAGCACGGTTGTTCTTCACATCCCACAAATGGGGTGGAACTTCCATTTTGCAACTGAACTGCTTAATCTCTCCGTCCACCGTAAGGCGGCACATCAGTGGCAGGTTGCCGTTGGGCTTTGCACTGCCTTTCTTCACGTAGAATAAGACCTTGAATGTACTTCGCATAACTCACTTCTTTTTTGGTGACAAAATTAGTTTACCGTGAGTTACCAACAGCTACGCAAAATTACGCAAATCGCAGAAAAACAGATGCTTATTCTGGAAGTTCACACATTACGGCAGTAATGATGTGGTAACTGAACTCTTGCGTTGTGTGGCTTTTGGATGTCTGCAAACGACCTTTCCACATCAAAAGCAAAAGCGTAACGACCACTCTTTCAGTTGAATCGCTACGCTTTTCTCAAATTTACTTTTTAGCTATCTGTTTATTTTAATTTACTCAGATCAAAATCAATAATAATCGGACGATGATCGGATGGCCACCAGAAATTAGATAGCTCTTTCGGGTCACGTACAGGCTTCGTGTACTCATCTGTAATTACGTCTGCATACTGGATTATGTCAAACAAAGGCTGTGTACAATATACGTAATCAATGCGGGCTTCTTTACCGGTTGTTGTCTTAAATTCATTTGGATACTTCTTAGCGATGACATCTACATAAGGTGTTTCTTGAGCGATATAGTCTTGCGTCAAAAACTTAGGACTATCTTCCGGATATCGATAGATGGCGTTGTCTGTGCGATTGCGGCTGTTGAAGTCACCCATCATCATCCAATATTCGTTGGTAGCATTCGTGCTAGTACCAATGGTGTGCTTACAAATATACTCTATTTCCATGCGACGGTATTTATCACCACCGTTTTCAGCTTTACTTGCTTCTTGGTCTTCAGTGCGAAAAGCCCATTGTTGTGGCCATGTGTGTAGTGTTACTATATTTAAAACCTTTTCGTCTACAATGATCTTTGCCCAACCGGCACCGTGGGTTACTACTTGGTTTGGCTCCTCACCTATTATTTTTTTATATTTTCGATCGGATACTTAGAGGTGATGACCTGCGGGTAATTATCCCGATGTCCGCCTATGTACCAGTAAGGGTGTCCGTACCGTTTGGCTAATACTCCCCAATTATCTACCAGAAAACGTTCTTGGGAATCCAAAGGATCCGCGGTACCATTTTTATAGATGCTTTGAGCCTCACACCATACGCAAATATCAGGATCTTGTTGTTTTACCCAAGTCGTGAATTTCTCGTAATTATCATCTTGTCCACACCACATACCGTTTTGTATATTCCAGTAGAGTAGACGTAATGGTTTCTGTTCTTTTTTTGTCCGCAAGAGATTAAGAGAGTGGAGATGCAGACTGCGGATAATGTCTTTAAAAATTTGTTTCTGTTCATAATATATCTGATTTGTTTTGTCCCGGGCGTAAGTAACCCGGGACTGGTTTGTTACAAATTTATCTTTTTCTTTTTTAATTGGAGCTGGTATAACCCGGATTCTGATCTTTAACTTGATCCATTGCTTTGTTATAATTGAATTCGCTGTCTGGTATTTTCCATAAATAATGACGTTCTTGAATCTGTGTATATTCACCGGTCTCCACATTAAAGTACTTACCTACCAGTTCTTGAGCACGACCTTGACGGACTATGAAGTCCCAGTGCTTTGCCTCATTGAAGTGTTCATAAGTCTCTTCTTTTAATAGTAAATCCATATAAGCGGTCATACTGGCGTAATCACTCAACTTATAGTCCAGTTCAGCATTAGGTACTTTAGGATCTTTGCCATAGGCACGTCGGCGCAATTGGTTTAACATTTCAATGGATTCCATAGTTGGGGTATTGGCAACACGGCACAAGCCTCACTGTAGATCAGCATAGCATCTGTATAGCGGATCAAAGGAATAGATACATTTGCGCCATTACCTTGTGCGTTCGGATCCGTATATTTTGTGAGTAGACAAGTATATTCACCGTAAGCGTCTTTGCCGAATACATAAAAACCTATGTTCATACCGTAACGTAGGTCATTCGTGTCCCAGCTCTTGATGATATGGTTACGCAGGTCTGTATAGTGCGTGTAATAGCCGTTACCATTTAACATGGTTTTACCGGGAACGAACTCATACTTTGGATGTGAGGTATAGGATAGGTAGTCCCATGTCTTACCATCAATACGTGAAGTCTTGATGTAGAATATCTCCTCTGTAGAGGTGGTCAAGTCTGCGCCAAATACCTTGTCAAAGTCACGTGGTTCCGCAACTTGTACTAATTGGTATGTACCACTGTTCACCACTTCTCCACTTAGCTTTTTTGCCTCGATGTATCTCCTGTATGCATATATACATCTGCTAGGCAGACCCGTACGGTATTTTTATCTGGAGTAGCCAAATAACGTTTTTTGTCAGGACAATTATCTAAAGCATATTTTAAATCTTCGATTATGAAGTTGTATACTTCTTCTTTGCTACTCTTGGGAATATTCCACTCTGTGATATTTTTATCTGTTTTCAAAGGTACACCACCCCAGTATTTCACGAGATTAAAGTAGTTGAAGCCTCGTAAAAAGCGTAACTCTCCCAGATAGGCCAACTTTTCCTCTTCGGTCATCTTTGTAGCGTTAGGTATCCGCTCGATAGCGGTGTTACAGAACATAATAGCCTTATAGAGGCTCTGCCAGTTTGAATCACTCCGGTTCATATGTGTTGCGTTCACAAAGCCATTGTATTGTTTGTATGTTTGATAAACTCCTTTTGGATAACAATATTCTGTATTGATCTCTAATGTGGCGAAGAAGTTTGAATTATAGGCTGACCGCATTGCGTCTAACGGTGCTAATACCGCAGCATTTGCTTCTTCTACAGTATTATAAAATGTCTCGCTTGAGATCGAATAAGTATAATCGGTCTCATTTAAGGCGTTGTCACAAGCTGTTAGTAGAGTAACTCCGGCCATTGCGCTTATTATTATTAGATGTCTCATTGTTTTCGCTTATTTTAAAATTTAACACTCACACCCATGGAAAGGGTTTTACTGTTTGGATAAGTCAAATGGTCTATACCTGCATTCACGTCGCTGCCTTTTGAGCTAACTTCAGGATCTACACCTTTATACTTCGTTAATGTCAACCAGTTCTGTGCGCTAACGAAGATACGAATACCGTTTAGCCAATTTTTGGTAGCCCACTTGTCACATGGCAGATTGTAAGCTAAACTGATGTTTTTAGACGCAGATAGGAACCATTCTCGATAAAGCGGTCAGAGTATTTCAGTGAACCAACGGCATTGATCTTGGGATAGGCAGCATGACTGTTGTCTTGACCTTCTCGCCAACTCTCGTAGTATACTTTACGCTCAATATTCATGCCTTGGCCATAGCTGTAGTTTCGCATCTCACTCAAGTTAAACACGTCGTTACCTTGACTGCCTTGTAAAAAGAAGTTGAAGTCCCAGTTCTTATAGCGGATACCACAGTTCAAACCATATGTAAAATCAGGGAAAGGAGAACCTGCGATGTAACGGTCTTCCGTATCGGTGTACTGGCCATCTCCGTTCATATCCTCATAAGATAAAGAACCGTTCTCGTCTAAACCAGTGTCTTTGTAGACATAGAAAGCTCCTAATGGCTCACCTTCACGGATAATTGTGATGGAACCAGATCCATAGTTGCTATAAGTTGTGCCAAGGATATCTTTACCATCAGCTAATTCTTCGACGCGATTCTTATTATGAGCTATATTGAACTGTAAGGTTAAGCCAAAGTCCTTGTTTTGTACCACATCACCCTCGATCAATAATTCGACGCCTTGATTGCTTATACTACCGATGTTACGTACGGTGGACTTGTAACCGGATGATGAAGGAAGTGATACTGTATTCAGTAGATCCGTGGTTTTCTTATAATAGTAGTCTGCGGTAATACGTAGACGTTGTTTAAAGAATCCCAAATCCACGCCGGCATCCCATTGCGAGGTCGTCTCCCATTTCAGATCTTCTGGATAGGTACTGCTGGGTGAGTAGTAAGGTACGTTCTCGCTTCCAGTAGCAGTCTTGCCTGTGGTTAGTAGATTTTGTGTCATGTAGGGATCAATAGCTGTTGAGCCTGTCTTTCCATAGCCAACACGCAACTTCATGTTTGAAATACTTCAAATTCTTTCATGAAAGCTCTTCAGACACACGCCATGCCACAGCACCAGAAGGGAAATATCCCCATCTTGATCCTTCCGAATAGCGGCTTGATCCATCAGCACGGAAACTGGCTGTTACGAGGTAACGTCCTAATAACTATAGTTGATACGCCCAAGATAAGACATCAAGACCCATTTGCTGTAGTTTGTACTTGGTGTGTTGGCTGTTCCTGCTGATGACAGGTTGTTCGTTTCTTGAACGTCACTCAAGAAAGTGTTGCCTGAGGCTGCGATCGATTTGTAAACATTTTGTTGGTAAGTAAAGCCGCCCATTACGTTAAAACTGTGGATGTTGTTTAACGAAAAATCGTAGGTCACGATATCTTCGTTAATGATGTTCGTACTACGCTTGTGGTTGACATCGGCAGTATTATTTTTGTAAATATACTTTTTGGTGGTGTAACCATCGTAGCGGGCATCAGATCCTTCCAATCCGAAACTGGTCCGTATGCTTAAGCCTTTAATCGGATTGAAGTTCAAGGCGGCGTTGATGTTGGTCAGATTTGTCACGGTTTTATAAGTGGACTCATAAGCCATACATAAAGGGTTCTTGATCTCATGGCTAGACCAGCTGTACCAAGAGCGTAGATCTTTATAATCTCCATTCTCATCATAAGGATAAAAGTTTGGTGAGGCGGAGTAAGCAGCACCAATCATAGATGAACCGCCATTACCACCTCCATCAGACTGGTTCATCTGGTTAATCATACTATAGCCCATACTGACGGAAGCGGTTATCATCTTGCTCATAGTCATATCCAAACTACTACGCAAATTGTACTTGTTATAATAACTGTTCGGGATCAAACCATCTTTAGTCATGGCAGAGCCACTGACAAAATATTTTAGGTCATCGGTACCTCCAGATACATTGATGTTATGATTCATAATGGGAGCATTTTGAAAGAACTCTTTTTGCCAGTCCATACCTTTCCCCATGGCGGTTATGTCAGCTTCACTAAAGGGAGCGGTTTCCAGTATCTCTGCGTTTACAAGGTATTCGTTATAAAAACGGGCCCACTCTTGGGCATCCATCAAATCCAGTTTCTTGATTTGCTTTTGGAATCCATATTCAAAATCGTATGAGACTTTCGCTTTTCCACTTTTCCCTTTCTTGGTCGTGATCATCACGACACCATTAGCACCACGTGAACCATAGATGGCAGTAGCGGATGCGTCTTTCAAAATTTCCATAGATTCAATATCATAGGTATTGATAGAGGCTGTGCTGGCAGGAATACCATCGATAATGTATAGGGGTGAGTTGTCACCTTTGATAGAGTTTACTCCACGTATCCTAATAGAATAGTCTCCGGAAGGATCACCTGTATTTTGGGAGAGTACTACGCCGGGAACTCTTCCTTGTAAAGCCTGTACTGGGTTGGCTACGGTAAAGGCTGTCAGCTCATCTGCCTTCACGCTACTCACAGAGCCGGTTAGGTCTTTCTTCTTCATTGTCCCATAACCAACTACCACTACCTCATCTAAAGATTCCACATCTTCTTTCAGGGTAATATTAAGTGTATGTTGGCCTTTGACTGCCACTTCTTGTGAATTATAACCGATATAACTGATTTGTAGAATGTCGTTTGGTCTTTACTTGTAAACTGAACTTCCCATTTAAGTCTGTTACTACTCCATTCGTTGTTCCTTTACCAATACATTGGCTCCAATTACAGGTTCACCCATTCCATCGAGGATGGTACCGGTTAACTGATAACTGCCTTGTTGCTGGCTGATAGGTGCTAATGAAGACTCTGCCAAGCTTCCTTTGGCATAAAGGATAAAGATGCCATCAAGCAAAAGGCTCCCAGAATAGGGACTACATGTTTGCAATTTTTCATAAATCGTTTTAATTTTTAGCTATTACAAAGTACGACTATTCATGTGACAAGTAGATTACATTAGAGTTGCATAGTAAGAAAGATTTTGAATCTAAGCGCTTTTATATGGTTTTCTCTATATTAAATCTTGCTCATAAATAATCAATTTAACATACGTTTAAGGCTTATTCTTAACGTTAACAAAGTAGCCGTGAGGGCTTTGAGCAATTGTTTACATGAATTGTTAGAGGGAGTACCTCTTGATCCTGAATTACAAGTGGGATACGTTGGCTTGGATCTCATAACACCGACGTTGTGTACCCATAAGTCCTTTCCTGAATAAAGTTCCCTCTGTCTCCTATGGGTAATATAAATTTTTAGGTTTAAAACAAAGTAAGCGTGAGACTTGTTTTCTATTCATCTGATTCGGGTGTCTGGAAATACCTTGCAAGGATGAATAAGTAAACAATATTCCCACGCTGTAAAGTTATGTATTGGCATAGCGAATGCTTGCCGTGTACATGCACTAACAGAATGAGCGCTACATTGTCTTCATCCTCCTTGCTTGAAATTTTCCAGACTTCGAACCAAGGATAAAGCAAAAAACGCTTTCTTTTTATTTTTCTGACCGCTCTTTAGCCAGACAACACAAATATACGTTTCTTTTTGAACAATGCAACGCTCTGTGAGAATATTTTTCAAATGTAAATATAATATTTAAGTGATATGGTAAAAAAGACATAGCTAATTTGCAGTTGGCTGCATTGACCAAGTCTGTTAGCTGCATCGGCCAAATCAGTTAATTGAAATGACAAGGTTAGTAAACTTTGTTGGCCGATGCAGTTTACTTGTTATATTTTCATACCTTTGCTACTTATTTCATTCCTTTAGGATGTGAATATGAAAGAATAAGGTATATGGCAAGAGGAACAACTTCAT
>ENA-OQIC01000774-OQIC01000774.1-human-gut-metagenome-genome-assembly--contig:-NODE-774-length-13082-cov-1.724894_pt1 | contig 13082 bp, 16 predicted proteins | sample MGYA00242572_ERZ504736 | MGnify/ENA primary metagenome ERZ504736 (study PRJEB26092, sample SAMD00036201) | human gut metagenome | host: Homo sapiens | study: EMG produced TPA metagenomics assembly of... | reverse complement strand
ATTTAACTTTATTTTTGGTCTTTTATCCAGATATATCATACGCAGGATTTTGAAAACGAATCGTAAAAAAGGACGCAATATCAAACATACGGTATTTATCGGTTTCAGTACTTCAGCAGCTGCATATATCGACCGCATCAAATCAAATCCTCAATGGGGCTTAAAAGTTCATGGGATTTTGATGATCTTGTCAGTGATAATTTTGAATATCGTGGAATCAAGAAGATCGGTACACTTTCAGATCTTGCCGCTTATCTTGAGAAGACATCTCTTGATGAAGTTGCGATCACTCTGAATCTGAATGAATACCATAAACTGGAACAGATCGTTGCAATCTGTGAGAAGTCTGGTGTGCATACAAAGTTTGTTCCAGATTACTATAACTTTATTTCCACCAACCCATACACTGAAGATCTGGACGGACTCCCAGTTATCAATATCCGTAACGTACCATTAACAAATACGATGAATAAACTGATCAAACGTCTGATCGATATTATCGGTTCTATCATTGCGCTGATCTTATTCTCACCGATCATGCTTATCGTTGCGATCCTTGTAAAGAAGAGTTCTCCTGGACCGATCATTTTTGCCCAAGAACGTATCGGTCTTGGGAATAAACCTTTTAAGATGTACAAATTCCGTTCCATGGGTATACAGGACCCTAAGAAAGAGGCCAAAGAATGGACAACCAAGAACGATGTCCGTGTTACACCTGTTGGACGTGTAATCCGTAAGACAAGCCTTGATGAACTTCCTCAATTCTGGAATGTATTAAAAGGCGATATGAGTCTGATCGGGCCACGTCCAGAACGACCTTTGTTTGTCGAGAAATTTAAAGAAGAGATTCCTCGTTATATGATCAAGCATCAAGTTCGTCCAGGTATTACTGGATGGGCTCAGGTCAATGGATTCCGTGGTGATACTTCCATCCGAAGCAGAATCGAGCATGACCTGTATTATATTGAGAATTGGTCTTTGGGACTTGATATCAAGATATTATTTCTTACATTCTTTAAGGGATTTGTCAATAAAAATGCATATTAAACAGCAAGAAAAGGATGGAGTTTTTCATCCTTTTTTCTGTACAAACTTAACTATTTAAGGAAATCTGGAGGGATACATTATGACAGCACAGCATACAAAACATGCCAAACACACAAAGCGAAAACGAAGAAGAAGATCTCCACTTCGGATCTTGATCATTCTCATTCTTGTGATCGCTGTATTAGTCGGACTTACGCTTTCCACAGTTCACAAAAAACTTGGGAAAATATCAACAAAAAGTCTTGACCACAGCCAGCTTGTCACTGTAAACAAAGACAGCAATATGACTGACTATACCAACTATGCTTTTTCGGAATTGATTCTCAGACTGGAAGTATGTCAGATCGTGGAAACCGTTCTGATTCTATCATAGTTGTCAGCATCAACAATTCAACCAAAGATGTCAAACTGTTATCGATCTATCGTGATACATATGTAAGTATTAATGGAAAATACAGTAAGATCAACGCCGCTTATTCTTGGGGTGGTCCAGAGCTTGCGATCAGCACGATCAATCGTAATCTTGATCTGAATATTGAAAAATACGCAACTGTAAACTTTAAGATTCTTGCTGATATCGTTGATGCTGTTGGCGGAATCGAAGTAAAAGTCGATAAAAGCATCTTAAAGAATTTAAATGCTTATATCGGTGACATGAATCGTATCAACGGTGGACATTCTCCAAAACTTTCTTCTGCCGGTACTTATACTCTGGATGGAAATCAATCCGTTGCTTATTCCAGAATCCGTTATACCGCTGGCGGTGACCTTGCCAGAGCTGGAAGACAACGAGAAGTCCTTCAGAAGATTTTTGACAAAGCAAGAAAAATCCTTTGAAGACGATGTCTGTTATGGATGAGATACTTCCTCAGGTAAAGACAAATATGAGTCAGGATGAATTGTTTGATATGTTCTTATCTGTTTTCAAGTATGACATCAAAGATCAGCAGGGATTCCCTTGGGACCAGAAGGAGCTCCGTTATTATGGTACTTATTATGGATTCCCTACAACATTGAAAGAGAATGCGATCCGCGCACATAAATACCTCTTTGGTACATCGGATTATCAAGTCAGTGATGAGCTTAGCCGTATCAATCAGAAGATCATTTATCGTGCTGGATATTAATCCTGAATATCAACTCAAAATGCAAAAAAGAAGCTCTCGATCTATGGATTCACTCATAGATCAAAAGCTTCTTTTTATTTTATATTCTTCAAGATCCCTAACAATGTTTCGCCAACCATTCCCTGGCCTTCTTTGCAATAAAAGAAATCCCTTGCCTGCCTTCTAACCTCTTTAAAATGATCGTCGCCTTGTACCAGACGTTCGAATTCTTCCATCAAGGCTTCAAATGTCTCTGCCTTATATCCCGGAGCCGCCTTCTCATAATCGCAATACATACCACGATCATGTTCCAGATAATCCTGATAATCAAAATTATAAAAGACTACCGGCCGTCCAGTAATAGATAATCTATATATGTGCTTGAATAATCTGTAACCAGAATATCCGTATCCATTAATAATTCCTGAATATCCATGGATTTCTCTGTGATATCTGTTATATTAGAATACATGGAGAAATCTACTTTCTCATCTTTATGATAAAAATGGCGCCGGATCACGAACAAAATATCATTTTGGATACACCAATTATTGAGCACTTTAAAATCAAAATGTTCTTCCAAAGGAAATGCCACTTTACCTTCTTTCCTGTGTGTCGGCGTATATAAGATGACTTTCTTTCCTTTTGCCGCTTTTGATAACTGATGAGAAGCATGAAATTTTCCACTTTGATCATAGAATATATCATTCCTTGGCTGTCCCAATGTTATGATATGTCTCTTTGATCTTCGAAATGCACTTTCATAGATCGGTGCATAAAATCACTTGTTGCTACTACATACTCTTTTCCTAATGGGATTTCCTGAATCATTCTTCGGATTTTCTGACCCTTGCTATCCCAATTCTTGACCTTATCATCATCATAGCCAACTTTCTTTAATGGAACCCCATGCCAAAGATTTAAGAATACTGCTCGTCCCATAAATGTATGATTTACATCACTGATCCCATTGCAGACTACCACATATTTGGCCCGAAGCTGCATTAAAATCCCTTTGAAACTGTCAAACATATAAGCTTCATATCCAAGCTCCCTGACTTTTCTGCAGACTGATTCATTCTTCGTGATCCATATCGGACGGATCTCTTTATACTCTTGTGCTTCTAAAAACAGATATTTGGGATTGTCTGCAAACTGTTCTCCAAGCCATGCTCCAAAGATATATATCTTTCTGCTTCTTGGAAATAAACACGACAGAAACATAATCACATATTTTCCTGCAAGTCCTAATGCTTTTTTCATAAATATTCCTATCCCCAAAGCCACTGCATCAGCTTTCGGATATTTCCTTCCTTTAATACGTGATGATTTTTATAAAAACTCAATCGTTTGATTTTTCCTTTATAATACAATTCTCCATAACTCTCAAGAAGTTCATAAACATCCAGATTATCGATCTCTTCCCCATATGTCTCAACAAATCCCTGCATCTGCTCCATAGATTCGATCATCATACGGCGATAGCTGTTCTTTCCTTCTTTGAGACGATGATACAAAAAGACGGGATTCTTTGCATCTTTCGCACCAACAGAATTATTGCCATGCTGACGGTAATACATCGTTGGCTCATTTACAAAACCAATCTTGCCAAACACTTCGCGATCAATGCCGCCCAATAATCATGCATGATGATCTTAGACATCGGTAACGGCCGTAAAAAATATTGTTGCAGACAACGATTGATCATCATCGTACACCCTGTCACAGAATTTTGTACCATCAATTGATTCAATACAATTCTCTTTGGAATATTCGCATACTGAAAGAATGACTCTGCAACCATCTCTAAGTTATGATCTGCAACTGACAGATCTGAATGAACCAAGATCGGTGTTTTCTCTCCATATCTTGCCTCTAACGCTTCCATCTTCTGTAATGTCAGATAAATCTTATCTGGTTTCCACACATCATCCTGATCACAAAACATAAAATACGGTCCGTAAGAATTTTGAATCAGTGAAATAAAATTATCTTTGGCACTTCCCTGTGGCGGGTCATTCTTAATGATCGTCACTTGTTCCGGATATTGTTTACTGAATTCTTCAAGAATGCTGATCGTACCATCCGTAGAACCATCATCACCTACGACCAGCTGCCAGTTTTCATAGGTCTGAGCTGCAATTGATTCTAACTGCGCTTTTAAATAATCCTCTCCATTCAATGTCGCTAACAGAATCGTTACCATATTGTTTTCAAACCTCCTGACTGTGTTATTGTTCGGCAGATCTCTATCTGCTTACCTTCTTTATCACGTCAATGACCTTCTGTGAAGCATGTCCATCATCTATGCCATTGAATTTATCATGATAATTCTTATATTTTTCTTTCCAACTATCTTCATTATATTCTTTAATATCTTTGATCAACTGATCTGTATCTCTTGAAATCGGTCCTGGAATATCATTGACAAAGTCAAAATAAAATCCTCTCAGATTCTCCTTGTAGTCTTCCAGATCATATGCAAAGAATAACATCGGCCTGTTAAGAATACTATAATCAAACATTACAGAAGAATAGTCCGTGATCAACATATCTGACACAAGGTATAACCATGCAATATCTTTTGTCTCGTCGAATGTATAAACGAATCCTTTATATGGTGTCCAATCAATCTTATCTGATACAAGATAATGATATTTTACAATGAATATATATTCATCTGATAATTCCTCCTTTGCTTTATCAAAATCTAGTTTTGAAGCAAATTTGTACTTTCCTTTCTCACTATATTCATTATCTCTCCAAGTTGGAGCATATAATATGATCTTCTTATCCAATGGAAGTCCAAGTTTTTCTTTGTATTCTCTGATCTTAGCAGGAGAATTATCATTGATCAAAATATCATTCCTTGGATATCCGATCTGTAAGATTGGACGATCTTTAAATGCAAAACATGATCTGAAAATATCTGTAGAAAACTTATTCTGTGATACAAGATAATCCCAATCCTTACATGTTACTCTAAACTGTTCATGATAATTCTCAATATCCGTACTTCCACCCATATCCATTCGGTCCATATCAAGCGCAAGCTTCTTAAGCGGTGTTCCGTGCCATGTCTGAATGTATGTGATATGCTTCTTCTTACGCACATATAATGGCTGACGACTATCAAATACCCAGATTCCTGCTCTCATTAAATACCAAAATATGGGAAATAATTATTCCGTATCTTCTTGCATTTACCTGGAACTTCTATACTTGTATCAAAGAAAAACCAGATACATTCATATTCTTGATCAAGCCTTCTCTTACCATCTCTTCATAGATGTATCTTGGATTTCCTGTATAGTTACGTCCATTGCTGCTCTGAAATATAATCATCTTTTTATTTACTGGAATCAGATATGTTAATACTTTATATATCTGAATCGTAATATTCTTAATCAGTTGCTTCATACGTGCACTCCTATTTACTTACTTCAAAGAATGAATCTCTGCGATTCTTCTTATCAAACATCATATTGTACTGAATCATACGATACTTCTGTATTATACCATAATATGGTGATCCTTTATCATTAATCTGATAAAATTTTCCATTCTTCCCCAATATCCCTGCGATGTGATCGTTGGAACTTCTTTTCGAACCTCATTTAAAAATCTCTGATATCCTGTCATCTTTACTCCAGCTGTCTTGGTCAGGATACTTTGGATATAGTTCATGCTTGTCTTCTCTATATGCTGTTCTTTAATGTCATAATTGGCCCAGATCACGAATGGTACCTGATAACGCTTCATCATCTGTTCGCTGCTCCAAGTCTGATATTGACCGTTTGTGATCTTATTCATAAATTCATCTGTCAATCTTGGCTGATGATCTCCTAAAAATAAAATGATCGTTGGCTCTTTACATTTTTCAAAATAACTTGTCAGCTGTTTTAAACTGTCATCTGAATATTTGATCAGATTTAGATATCTGTTGGCCTCAGCATCATATTTGCTGCTTTCAATCTTGATCGGCTGTTTAAAGTTGGCTGCATCCTTATCATAAGGCTGTGATTCTGGATCGTCATATTATACATATAAAATGGCTGATCTGTCTTCTTACGATTCTTTTCATATTCAGAAATAATGCGATCTACATTTGCCTCATCAGAAATATACTCTCTAACCCTTTTTACATTCTTAGGAAAGTCAAATTTATCAATAAAATCCGCAAATCCAAAATCTTTATATACAGCTGGTCGATTATAATTATACGGATTGAACGGATGCATCGCTTTATTTCCAGAATATCCTTCTGCCTTTAGATTACTAACTAGTGAAGGCATCTGCCCATGAATATAAAGCTGAAATGCTGTCGTTCCAGCTGATAAAAACCCAAGAGTATTTCCTGTCAACAATTCAAATTCTGTATTCGCTGTCTGACCACCTACAATCGATGCATACGTATATCCTGTCACACAATTCTTCTTCAAACTATGGAAATAGGGCATATAATCTTCATTCGTCTTAAAATCTCCCAGCACCTTAATATCTGCGAATGTTTCATTGACAACTGTTATGATATTCGGATATTGCTTTGCTGTACTTTGCTGTTCATTCGCTGATTTCTTTTCATTTTCCTGAATGATCTGATCAACCTTCGCTGTTGTATATCCTTCTGGCTTCTTCACGACCGCATATCCAACACTTCTTGCAAATGTCAGCACGCCTCCATATTTTTGATAACTTTCCATTGGACGGAACATACGAATATTAATCTGGTGCTCTTCCATAAAATCAGACAGTATGATCTGATTTGTGAACAATCCGCATCCTAAGGCAACAACAATAAATCCTGCAATGTGAAATACTCTTTTTTCTATAACCTTTACCTCATGAAGTCTTAAAATGTAAAGAAAAATGCCATACAGACCAAGATCACACTATATTGTTCAAACGTCAATTTGAATGTATAATTACCCATCACGCTAGTAGCCGTCTGTACTGTTAAAATATCTGGTGCCATCATCGGAATCCCGCGAAATTCATATACAACACATACAACTACCGCAAAGATAAACAATACAAATGGTACGATCACTGATCCAACTCTGATGCTGTTCGTCAAAAATATGATCAGCAGATCCACCAAAATGATCATTGCAAGACTTAGAACGATCCAAAGTGGCTCTTTCTGATAGAACTGTGTCGGCGGAAATGCACACTCTGCTTCATTGATCAAAAATTCTGACAAGATCCATCCCATAACTGGTGCGATCACTCCAAGAATGATCACAAAAGCCCTGTCAACCTTCTGACTCAAACGAATGTCGCAAACTGTTACAAATACCATCCAAAAACATGCCAAAAATACAAATCCCATACGTTTCAGGTAAAAATCAGTCTGCACATGATACATTGGCTTATTTGATAAAAAGAATCCAAGCAATGCAAACACGACCAGTAATTTTAAAACTGCGGTAACTTTATATCTCTTTTTTTCACTTTTAAAAATATTGCTAATTTCTATAAACTGCATCAAAAACTAATCCTTTCATCTATAGCATTATCTTAAATTCTTTTTGTTTGATAACGCAGAAAAGAAGAATTCCGTCTCTAGCCGTTCATAACCTCTATTGTCAACGAAATTCCTCTTATATCTTAATTCATAACTCTTGCTATTTATTCGCTGTTGTTCCGTTTAATCCAAGATCCTTGTTTGATCTTTGTTGTAGAAATTCCTTCTGTTCTTGGAAGATATACGACTTCACAGTAATCTTTTAAGAAATCAAACTTACCTTTCCAGTCATCTCCCATAACAAATGTATCTACATGATATTCTTTCACATCGGAAATCTTCTGATCCCAATTTTCTTCTGGAATCACAAGATCCACATAACGAACTGCTTCTACCAGTTTTTTTCTTTCTTCATAACTGAAATAACATTTTTTCTGTTTTTCATTCCAGTTAACTCATCTGTTGATACAACTACAATTAAATAATCACCTAATTCTTTTGCTCTGCGCAATAAATTGATATGTCCCGCATGCAGTAAATCAAATGTTCCATATGTGATTACTTTTCTCATATCACACCTCCGTGTCTTCTATCTTACTTTGTTTTCTCTTCGTATACTTTACTTACTTCTTCAATCGATCCATGAGAAATGATCTTTCCTTTTTCAAGTAGGATTGCCTTATTACATAATCTCTTTACCTGATCTAAAGAATGAGATACAAATAATACTGTAACTCCCTTGTCAAACATACTCATGATCTTTGCTTCACTTTTCTTTCGGAATTTCGCATCTCCGACAGATAATACTTCATCCAGGATCAAGATATCTGGTTCCACTAATGTTGCAACAGAGAATCCAAGTCTTGATTTCATACCTGAAGAATAGTTCTTAACTGGGACATCTATAAATTTGCCCAGTTCTGAGAACTCTATGATCTCATCTAACTTCTCATCTAAGAACTTCTTTGAGAATCCAAGAACTGCTCCATAAAGATAAATATTCTCACGTCCTGTATACTGTTGATCAAATCCAGCACCTAATTCAAGCAATGGAGCGATCTTCCCCTTGGCTGTCACAGTTCCTTCCGTTGCTTTTAATACCCCTGCAATAACCTTTAACAGCGTACTCTTTCCAGCTCCATTCAATCCAAGGATTCCAAGTCGATCCCCTTTGTTAAGGGTAAAATTAATATCTTTTAATGCCCAGAATTCATTATATGAAATCTGATGTTTCAATAACTTGATCACATAATCTTTCAGATCATCAACCTTTTCCTGACTTAAGTTAAACTTCATTCCAACATGTTCAACTTTCAATACTTCTTTCTTTGCCATGATACCCTCCTAAATATGCAGAATGAATTCATCTTGCTTCTTATAGAAGAAAATCAATCCTACAATAACACTTACGATTGCAAACACGATGGATGCAGCTAAAAACTTCATATTCATCGGCATACCAAAAACAGCCTGTCTAAAATTATGGATCAAAAGATATAATGGATTACATTTAAGATCCATCCAAAACCTGATTTTAATAACTTCTCTGGTTTGTAGAAAATTGCTGAAGCATACATAATAATCATTAATCCTACAGACCATAAATATTCTAAGTCTCTAAAGAATACTGCCATCGTAGATAGGATCATTCCAACTCCAAAAGCTGTGATCAGTAATAAGATCAATGGAATGATCGCCTGTGCCAGATAAATGGTTGGATATACCTTCAAAACAATAGATACTACTACCAACACGATCAAAGAGATAGCAAAAATAATATAATTAAACAATACACTGGATAATGGATAAATATATTTTGGCACATATACTTTCTTGATCATTCCTGCATTCGTCCTGATCGCTTTCATCGCACCATTTGTCGCAGATGAAAAGAAACTATACATCAAACGTCCACATAAGATATATACTGGGAAATGTGGATCCTTGTTTCCAAACAATGTACCAAATACTACACTTAGTACGATCATTGTCATTAACGGTTCTAACAGTGTCCATAAAATACCTAAATATGATCTTCTGTATTTTAACTTAACACCTTTCTTTACAAGTTCCCATAAAAGGAATCTGTACTTTTTAAAATTTTCAATATAAGATTTCACTGTACTTCTCCATTTTGATATTTTTAATTTACACCTTGCTATTATACTATTCCTTAACAGATTATTCAACTATCTAAAATCTTCCGATCAAAAATTTAGCTTTTGTATTAACAAATGTTATTATTGAGTATTCAATGATCATCACAAGGATCATTGCCCCAAGGCAGTCAATATAATATCTCCATGCTCATGATCCCTGGCATTCCTGATATGATCTTCCATCCTGCAGTTGCAGTAGAAATAATATAAAACGGTCTTTGTGTACACATTAATATCAAAGAATTCTTTCCAAAATAATTCAGTATCGTAAACGGAATATAATCTTCAAGAAATTCAAAGACAAATAGTGCTCCAAAAGATCCAATGATTCCTGTAACAAAAAATAGTGGTGGTTGAATACCTAAAGACATATTATTTAAATCTACACCATTATTTTGCTGTGATAAAAAGATATTTCCAATTGTAAATACCAGTCCAATCATAAATCGGATTTCTCTGGATGTTACTTTACTGAATAACATACATCCAATATGTCCTATCTCCAAAAACCATAATGCGATCAATGCTTTACTGATCGGTAAGATCAAAAATGATATTCTTTCAAATGTTAATGGATCCACTGAAATGATCAAGTGTCTGATAAAATAAGACTCCCAAATTCCAAAAACAGGTATCACGATCAATATCACGATCCTCATCCATTTCGGAAGATATTTGATAAGACAGAAAAACAGGATTTCCGCAATAAATAACACCGGTAAAAACCATAGTGCAAATGTTCCTCTTAATGTGATCGTTGCCAAAATATAAGATTTGATCGCCGGAATATCAATCCTGTGCTTCATGATCATCGTTGCAAATCGAAATCCAATCGACAAAATACTAAATAAGACATATGGCAGCATCAATGACTTCAATAACTTTACTGCATACCCCTTTAATGTCTGTGTCCGATAAGAATCTGCATACCGGATCAGATATCCGGCGGCAACAAAGAAAATTGCCATCTTGAATGATGCCGCCCATGTATCAACTGGATTACCAAGCTTCGTAATATGTCCCCCATGTTACCATCAAGATTCCTAAGCCTTTACACAGATCTATATATTTTATTCTCCTCTTTCTGTCCATTTTAATATCCTTTGCTTATGATATATTCATACGTACGTTTACTGTTATCGTTATCACGATATTCAAAATAATAATCTTTTTAATTTTTGTATATTCTTCTTTTTTCTTTTAAATCCATTGTGAATATACTCTTCAATTCCATCGATCAATTTCTCATATTCTGTATAACGTTCTCCAAATAATTCATGCTCCATATCCAGATAACTTCCATGTGCCTGCATATACATATCATAATCAACTGGTAGAATAATACTGGTTTATCAAGATAACATACATCCCAACATACACTAGAATAATCTGTGATCAGCATAGAACATTTCTTCATGATCTCATTTAATGGCTCTGTTCCAAATGGGATCAACTCAATGTTATCTCCACTGACATTAAACTCACTTAAATAATCTTTAAACTTTGGATGAATGTAAAAGATCAGTTTTACATCATTTTCTTTTAAGATTCTTGCAAGTTTCTGACTCTGTAACAGTTTCATGTAGTTTTATAATAATCACTTGCCTTAAACTCTTCTGCACTCTTTTCTTCCAGCCATGATCTCCATGTCGGCATTGCAAGAATGATCTTTTCCTCTGGTTTTGAAGTATCTTCCAGAACATCCCATCTCGTAAATCCAAGAATCGGTGCATCTCCATCTTCATATCCAAAATTCTCTACAATGATCTTATGCTCAAATCTTGATGTCGTTGTAAAATGAGTCATAGGACTTGAACCTTTCATTCCAAAAATCGGATGTACACGTTTTAATGCTGTCACCCCATGCTGTAAAAACAAGATATTATGTTTTGAAATACGATTTGAGATCACATTTGGTTTTGCTCGCCATGTATATAAATGTTTCTTTGAATCAGAAGCTATATATAAATTGGCAACAAGTGAATATAAAATATGTCGAAAACTCATAAATGGAATCACATGTTTTCCATATTGCTTCATCTTATCATAATCAGCAGAATCTGTATCGAGAATATAATAAATATGCTGCTTCTTTTCTTTTGGAAGCTGCTCCATACAATATTTGAAGAAATAATATCCATTATCCTGCGCCATAGAGCAGAATTTTTCAAATACTAACCATACTCGTTTCTTTTTCCAATATGGTAATAACAACGTATAAACACCAAAAGCTGCTAATTCCTTGATCTTTACATCAAATCCATCATATTTTGATCTTGTACGATAAGTAAATGCCATTTTGCATGTGATCGTCGAATAAGGGAAAATAATATGCTCTTTATCAACATCACATTGATAATTCATCAGTAATAATTTTAATCTCTGCCATCTGCTCCAATATGCACTTACTCTTACTTCTTCTCCATTCTTCTCTGTTACAGCAAATACATCCCAAAACAGTTCTTCCAGTGATAATACCGACATATCAATCTGAGCATCAATAATATAATGATCACCCGACCTCGTTACTTTATATTCAAATGGATAATCGATCGTCTCCACTTTACTTCGATATGATAATATGACATTTTTGATTCCAGCTTCTTTGTTTTTATATTTCATTTTCACATGGACTTTTGAACCCTTGATCTTGAATTTCAGTACTTGTCCACGCATATTACGAACGGATAACTGTGCCTGATCTCCCATAAATACAGAAAATCTTCCATCTACTTCATTCATATAAGGAATCACACTTGTATCCGCAGGTTCGAATGTATTCTGATAAGTAATATCATGTTTCTTGATTCCTGTCATATATACAGAAGATTTATCTAATTCATCCATCACTTCTTTGCGTTTTGCATATTCTTTACGATCTACAAAGAAATATGGCAGTTTGTTACCATTTTCATCTTCTAATTCGATCATCAACTGATATCTTCCGTTCATATCTGCAATTTCAAGCGAAAGAAATTCATCAAAATATTCCTTGATACAATGATCTTTCCATTCTTTTTCTGTCAGATTCCTTGTATAAATGATCTGATTTTTCTTATTTACAAATAACAGTTTCTTTGGCTGGCCTTTCTTGCCTTCCTCAAACTTAATCTCCAAATGGTCTTCCATTACTCGCATGGATGCATTGATCATCTTTTTCTTATTGAAAGAAAATGTCTCTCCTGCTTCTCCATGATAATATTCTGTTTCAATTTCATCGATGTACAGCTAGTACGTCTGAGCATCGATCGATGTACAGCTACGTACGTCTGAGCATCGATCGATGTACAGCTACGACGTCTG
>ENA-OQIC01000772-OQIC01000772.1-human-gut-metagenome-genome-assembly--contig:-NODE-772-length-13086-cov-3.110425_pt1 | contig 13086 bp, 27 predicted proteins | sample MGYA00242572_ERZ504736 | MGnify/ENA primary metagenome ERZ504736 (study PRJEB26092, sample SAMD00036201) | human gut metagenome | host: Homo sapiens | study: EMG produced TPA metagenomics assembly of... | reverse complement strand
TGATGCTCAGACGTCGTAGCTGTACATCGATCGATGCTCAGACGTACGTAGCTGTACATCGATCGATGCTCAGACGTACGTAGCTGTACATCGATCGATGCTCAGACGTACGTAGCTGTACATCGATACTTAGGATTTTTCTTGTTAATAACATACAAACGGCCATTACGTCTAACGATCTTACATTCTGGCGTACGTTTCTTTAATGATGCTCTTACTTTCATATCTTATTTTATTTATATCTAAATACAATTCTTCCTTTCGATAAGTCGTAAGGAGACATTTCGACTCTGACTTTATCACCCGGTAGGATTTTAATGTAATGCATTCTCATCTTACCAGAAATATGAGCAGTAATCTCATGTCCGTTTTCTAATTCAACACGAAACATTGCATTAGACAATGCTTCAACTATAACTCCATCTTGTTCTATTGCAGATTGCTTTGCCATATATTATATCGCTTTATCTCCTAAAACTTCTTCTATGAATTTAATGATGACAGAATATCAGCCTCGCCTGCACCTACCGCAATGGTATGTTCAAAGTGTGCGGCACATTTCCGATCTCTGGTTCTCACTGTCCATCCGTCACGTTCCATAATAACTTGTCGGTCACCTTGCGTAATCATCGGTTCAATCGCAATGCAAAGACCTTTCTTTAAAAGTGTTCCGTATCCTCTTTTACCATAATTCGGTACCTGAGGGTCTTCGTGCATGTCTTTACCAATACCATGACCGACAAATTCACGCACAACACCATAAGAATGGGACTCACAATATTGCTGAATAGCATATCCGATATCACCGATTCTTTTTCCCTGCACAGCATTTTGAATGCCAATATACAACGCCTCTTTAGTTACCTTCAACAACTGACGAACTTCTTCGTCCACTTCACCAACGCAAAAGGTATAAGCTGAATCACCACAGAAACCATTCATGTAGGTACCACAGTCGACCGATACAATATCACCGTCTTTCAACACGATATCTCCCGGAATGCCATGCACTACCTGTTCATTAACCGATGTGCATAAAGAAGCAGGAAACGGATCTCCATATTGATTGGGAAAACCTTTAAAGGTAGGAACAGCACCATGATCTCTGATAAACTCTTCCGCTACCTTATCCAGCTCTTTAGTGGTAACTCCCGGTTTCACAAGCTTGGCAACTTCAGCCAACGTTCTACCAACAAGTAAGTTACTCTGACGGAGCAGCTCTATTTCATCTTCAGTTTTAAGAAATATCATTTCTACTCAAAGAATTAATATGCAGCTACACTACTACCGGTGCGTCCTTTGATACGACCAGACTTCAACAAACCATCATAATGTCTCATCAACAAATGACTTTCGACTTGTTGCAGTGTATCCAAAACAACACCTACAAGAATTAACAGAGACGTACCACCGAAGAATTGAGCAAACTCAGCCTTCACACCAAAGATACCGGCAAATGCGGGCATGATAGCAATGAAAGCCAAAAAGAAAGAACCCGGCAAAGTAATACGTGACATGATATCATCGATATACTCAGCAGTTTTCTTACCTGGCTTAATTCCCGGAATGAAACCATTATTTCTCTTCATATCCTCGGCCATTTGAGTCGGGTTAATGGTAATCGCAGTATAGAAGTACGTAAATAAGATAATCATTACTGCAAAAACAAAATTATACCAGAAACTCGTATGGTCAGTAAATGCATGAACGAAACCACTCACATTGTTAGTGTTAGAAAAACCAATGAAAGTGATCGGAATAAACATAATTGCCTGGGCAAAAATGATAGGCATTACACCGGCAGCATTCACTTTCAAAGGAATGTACTGTCTTGCACCGCCATACTGTTTATTACCAACGATTCTCTTTGCATACTGTACAGGAATTTTTCTTGTACCTTGTACCAAAAGAATAGCTCCGGCAATTACGATCAGCAGGAATACTATTTCAAATAAGAACATGATCAAACCACCAGTCTTGTCGGTCATACGGGAAATCAACTCCTGGAATAATGACTGAGGAAGACGAGCGATAATACCAATCAAGATAATAAATGAAATACCATTACCAATACCTTTATCTGTGATTCTTTCACCAAGCCACAGGATAAACATACTTCCAGCTGCCAAAATAATGGTAGAAGTAACCATGAACAGAGTCCAATCTAATGAAGCATTTAAGGAAGGTCCAGCCTGCATTTTAAGATTGAGCAAATAAGAAGGGGCCTGAACCAACAAAATAGCAATCGTCAAATAACGAGTATATTGATTCATCTTTCTTCTGCCACTTTCTCCCTCTCGCTGAAGTTTCTGAAAATACGGCACAGCGATTCCCAGCAACTGGATAACGATTGATGCAGAGATATAAGGCATAATTCCTAATGCGAAAATAGATGCATTAGAAAATGCTCCTCCTGAGAACATGTTTAACAAGGCTAAAAGGCCCTCGCTTGTTTGTTGATGCAATTGTGTCAGCATACCCGGGTTGATTCCAGGAAGCACGACGTACGAACCGAAACGGTAAATCGCCACAAACAATATGGTAATGAGGATCCGTTGTCTCAGATCCTCAATTTTCCATATATTCTTTAATGTTTCAATAGCTTTTCTCATTGAATCAGAGTTTTACTACATTTCCACCAGCAGCCTCGATAGCAGCAACTGCACTCTTAGAGAATGCATGAGCTTCTACACTCAGCTTAGCAGTCAAAGTTCCGTTACCTAATACTTTAACCAACTGGCTTGAAGAAATGAATCCAGCTTCAATAAAGTCATTAACACCTACTTTTTCCAACTTCTTAGCTTCAGCTAATTTCTGGATTGTTTCTAAGTTAATAGCTTTATATTCAATTCTATTGATGTTCTTAAAACCAAATTTAGGTACTCGACGTTGAAGAGGCATCTGACCACCTTCAAAACCGATTTTCTTAGAGTATCCAGATCTTGATTTAGCACCTTTATGACCTCTTGTAGAAGTACCTCCTAAGCCAGAACCCGGACCACGTCCGATTCTTTTTCTTGTTTTAGTAGAGCCTTCTGCAGGTTTTAAATTACTTAAGTTCATATTGTAATTCGTTTTATATTCAACAAATAATTACTTAACAATGGCAACCAAGTGTTTAACCTTATCTACCATTCCAAGAATTGAAGGAGTGCTTTCGTGTTCAACCACACGGTTCAATTTGCGAAGTCCCAGTGCATCAAGAGTTCTTTTCTGATCAGCCGGAGCACCAATTCTACTTTTAACTTGTTTGATCTTTATAGTTGACATATCTCCCTCCTTATCCTCTAAATACTTTTTCAACACTAATTCCTCTGTTCTGAGCAATCATTCTTGCATCACGCATCTCGCCTAAAGCCATGATAGTGGCTTTTACAAGGTTATGCGGATTTGAAGATCCTTTTGATTTAGCCAAAACGTCAGTTACACCAACACTTTCCAATACGGCACGCATAGCACCACCGGCTACAACACCAGTACCGTGAGAAGCAGGTTTGATGAATACTTCAGCACCACCAAACTTAGCTGACTGTTCGTGAGGAACAGTACCTTTCAGTACAGGCACTCTTGTCAGATTTTTCTTAGCCGATTCAACACCTTTAGCGATAGCTGCTGTTACTTCACCAGCTTTACCAAGTCCCCAACCGATAATACCTTCTTCGTTACCTACAACTACAATTGCAGAGAAACTAAAAGTTCTACCACCTTTGGTTACTTTAGTAACACGATTAATAGCAACTAATCTGTCTTTCAGTTCTATATCGTTAGTAATCTTAACTCTATTATTAACTCCTGCCATAATGATTAAAATTTAAGTCCACCGTTACGAGCAGCATCAGCTACTTCTTTTACTCTCCCATGATACAAGTAACCATTACGGTCGAAAACAACAGTCGTAATACCTGCTTCCTGAGCTTTTTTCGCAATAATCTCACCCACTTTAGCAGCAACTTCTTTCTTAGGCAACTTCTCAGTCATACCCAGTGAAGAGGCAGCAGCCAATGTCTTACCAGACAAATCGTCGATAATCTGGACATAGATTTGCTTGTTACTTCTAAATACACTCATACGCGGACGTGCAGCAGTACCTGACACTTTATTGCGTACTCTATATTTGATCTTAATTCGTCTTTCTATTTTTGTTGTCATAATAATACAAATTTACGTAAATTACTTAGCACCGGCTGATTTACCAGACTTTCTGCGAATTTCCTCGCCAACAAACTTAATACCTTTACCTTTATACGGTTCGGGCTTACGGAAAGAACGTATCTTAGAGCAAACTTGACCAAGCAATTGTTTGTCACAAGACTCTAAAAGAATAAGAGGATTCTTATTTCTTTCTGATTTTGTCTCTACTTTGACTTCAGGAGGCAACTGTATAAAGATATTGTGTGTATATCCTAATGCTAATTCAATGATATTTCCTTGATTAGAAGCACGGTAACCAACACCAACAAGCTCCAATTCTTTCTTATATCCTTCAGAAACACCAACAACCATGTTGTGTACTAACGAACGATACAAACCGTGAAATGCATGTTTCTGCTTGGGATTATCCAGCATTGCATTTTCGTTTTCAGTTAAAGTGATGTGTCCATCTTCAATAGCAACATTGATAGCCGGGTTCACATACTGGCTAAGTTCACCTTTGGGTCCTTTTACGGTAACCACATCATCTTTCAGAGTAACTGTTACTCCAGTGGGAATACTAATGGGTAATTTTCCTATTCTTGACATTGCTTTTTCCTCCTATTAATATACATAACACAATACTTCACCACCGATTTTCAGTTCAGCAGCTTCTTTGTTTGTCATTACACCTTTGGAAGTAGATATTATAGCAATACCCAAACCATTAATAACACGCGGCATATCTTTGTAACCAGTGTACTGACGCATACCCGGAGAAGATATTCTTTCAAGTTTTTTGATTGCGTTAACTTTGTTAACAGAATCATACTTCAAGGCAACTTTAATAGTTCCTTGAGGACCATCTTCTACAAACTTATAATTAAGGATGTAGCCTTTTTCAAAAAGAATCTTAGTGATTTCTTTTTTCAAATTTGAAGCAGGAACTTCTACAACTCTGTGCTTTGCATTAATTGCGTTCCTTAACCTCGTCAAATAATCTGCTATTGGATCAGTCATATAAAAAATAATTAAATTAATCAGGACTACCCTGACAATATTTAAACAATATATTTACCAGCTTGCTTTCTTAACACCTGGGATCAGCCATTAGATGCCATCTCACGGAACTGGATTCTTGAAACACCGAACTGACGGATGTATCCTTTAGGACGACCAGTCAATTTACAGCGATTGTGCATACGAATCGGATTAGAATTCTTAGGAAGCTCCTGTAATTTCTGTGCAGCTTCAAAAGCTTCAGCAGGATCTCCGGTTCTCACAATCTGCTTCAAGGCAGCTCTCTTTTCGGCATATTTGGCTACTAATTTAGCACGCTTTATTTCGCGTGCTTTCATTGATTCCTTTGCCATAATTTATCAGTCTTTTTTAGCGTTTTTAAACGGTAAACCGAATTCTTTCAATAAGGCATAACCTTCTTCATCTGTTTGCGCAGAGGTTACAAAGGTAATATTCATTCCGAGAATTCTGGTAATACTATCGATATTAATTTCAGGGAAAATGATTTGTTCCTGAATACCAAGGGTATAGTTACCCTTACCATCGAACTTAGTTTCAATACCTTTGAAGTCACGGATACGCGGCAAAGCCACACGAACCAATTTTTCCAGGAATTCGTACATTCTTTCACGACGCAGAGTTACCATAACTCCGATCGGCATTTTCTTACGCAACTTAAAGTTAGCGATATCTTTACGCGAAATAGTAGCTACGGCCTTCTGACCAGTGATAGCTGTCATTTCGTTGATTGCCACTTCGATAATCTTCTTATCAGCAACAGCCATACCTAAACCCTGATTGATAACAATCTTCTTAAGTACGGGTATCTGCATTGTAGAAGAATACTGGAATTGTGACTTCAATGCAGGAGCAATGCGCTCTGCATATTCTTTCTTAAGGCTTGCAGTATTACTCATTACTTAATCTCCTCTCCTGATTTTTTAGAATAACGCACTAAAGTTCCCTCAGAACTTACTTTTCTACCAACACGCGTTGCTTTACCAGTTTTTGGATCAACCGGATTCAAGTTTGAAATGTGGATAGGAGCTTCCTGCTTAACTATACCACTGCGGGTTCTTTGCATTTGGTTTTGTGCTTTTAGATACCATATTGATACCTTCAACTATTGCACGTCCTTCTTTAACAAGAACCTTCAATACACGACCAGTTTTACCTTTGTCTTCACCAGCATTTACGTAAACTGTATCGCCTTTTTTAATATGTAATTTACTCATTACTTAAATCTTTTACAAAATTAAAGTACCTCAGGCGCAAGTGACACAACTTTCATGTTTGTAGCACGAAGTTCTCTTGCTACAGGACCGAAAATACGACTACCTCTAATTTCACCTGCATTATTCAACAACACGCAAGCATTATCATCAAAACGTATATAAGAACCATCGGGACGACGGATCTCTTTCTTAGTACGTACGATCAAAGCTTTTGACACTGCACCCTTTTTAACATCACTTGAAGGGATGACGCTCTTTACAGAAACGACAATAACATCCCCCACTGAAGCGTAACGACGACCTGTACCACCCAAAACGCGGATACACAGGGCTTCTTTAGCTCCACTGTTGTCACATACTGTAAGTCTGGATTCTACTTGTATCATAATTACTTAGCTCTTTCAATTATTTCTACTAATCTCCATCTTTTAGTCTTGCTCAAAGGACGAGTTTCCATGATGCGTACAGTATCACCTACATTGCATTCATTCTTTTCATCGTGAGCATGGTACTTCTTCGTTTTGCTAACGAACTTACCATATATAGGGTGTTTTTCCTTGAACTTAGCAGCAACGGTAATGGTTTTTTCCATCTTATTGCTCAGCACAACCCCTGTTCTTTCTTTTCTTAAATTTCTTGCTTCCATCAAGCTGATCATTTATTGTTAAGTTCTCTTTGGCGTAACTCTGTCTCATACGCGCAATCGTCCTGCGTAATTGTTTGATCTGCGCAGGATTTTCCAAAGGAGAAATAGAATGATTGATAACCATTTGGTTGTAATTAACCACTTCTGCTTCTACTCTTTCTACCAAATCATTAGTAGACATTTCTTTAATTTCTGCAATTTTCATAAACCTTACGCATTTTGATTTTGAATATCATAATCACTCTCACGACAAACTTCGTAGTAATCGGAAGTTTCTGAGCTGCCAAACGCAAAGCTTCTTTCGCGATCTCGTAAGATACTCCTTCAGCTTCAATAATAATTCTACCTGGTGTAACCGGAGCCACGAATCCTTCGGGGCTACCCTTACCTTTACCCATACGTACATCAGCAGGTTTTCTAGTAATCGGTTTATCCGGGAAAATACGAATCCAAATCTGTCCCTGACGTTGCATATATCTTGTCACTGCAATACGAGCAGCTTCAATCTGTCGGCCTGTGATCCATTTAGTTTCTAAAGCCTTAATACCAAAAGATCCAAAAGCGAGCTGGTTGCCTCTCTGTGCATTACCTTTAGCGCGGCCCTTTTGTTGTCTTCTGAATTTTGTCTTTTTCGGTTGTAACATAGTTTCCTAAAATTCAAATTCGTTTAGCGATTATTTTTCTTTCTTTTGAAGTTCTTTCCGCCGCCGTTGTTTCCACCATTGTTTCCACGACCACTCTCTTTGCTTTGTGTAAAGTTGGGAGCTAATTCTCTCTTACCAAAACTTCACCTCTACAGATCCAAACTTTAATACCGAGAAGACCCACTTTTGTCAATGCTTCTGCATGGCAATAGTCGATGTCTGCTCTGAAAGTGTGCAACGGAGTTCTTCCTTCCTTATACATTTCAGAACGGGCCATTTCAGCTCCATTCAAACGTCCTGAAATCTGAATTTTGATACCTTCCGCACCCATACGCATTGTATTTGCGATAGCCATTTTAATGGCACGGCGATAGGCAATTTTACCTTCTACCTGACGAGCGATGTTGTTAGCAACAATCACAGCATCCAGTTCCGGTCTTTTCACTTCAAAGATATTGATTTGAATATCTTTGTCGGTAACCTTCTTCAACTCCTCTTTTAACTTATCAACTTCTTGGCCACCTTTACCGATAATAATACCCGGGCGAGCAGTGCAAACAGTAATAGTAACGAGCTTCAGCGTACGTTCAATTACGATTCTTGATACACTTGCTTTTGCAAGTCTTGCATTAAGATATTTACGGATTTTGCTATCTTCCAGCAAAGAATCACCGTAATCATTTCCACCATACCAGTTAGAATCCCATCCTCTGATAATTCCTAAACGGTTGCTTATTGGATTAACTTTTTGTCCCATCTACCTTAATTTTGATCTTCGTTATTACTTTTAGAACCAACGAACAATGTTACGTGATTTGAACGTTTGCGAATTCTGTATCCTCTTCCCTGCGGAGCCGGTCTCATTCTTTTGAGTGTAGCACCACCATCAACAAAAATCTTCGTTACGAATAATTCGCCACTTTCAGCTTTACGTTCGTTTTTCTGCTCCCAGTTAGCAATTGCAGAGCGCAACAATTTTTCCACTCTTGCAGCTGCTTCTTTTGAAGAAAACTTCAAAACGCCAAGTGCTCTGTTCACTTCCATCCCACGAATCATGTCAGCCACGAGACGCATCTTACGAGGAGAAGTAGGAACATTTTGCAATTTAGCAAAATACATGGTTTTAAGGCTTCTTTTCTCTTTTCAGCCGATATTTTTTTTCTTGCTCCCATTATATTTATTACTTTATTATTTCAGATAAATCCTGTTATTTTTTCTTGTTACCAGCGTGTCCTCTGAATGTACGAGTTGGAGCGAATTCACCCAACTTGTGACCTACCATATTTTCGGTAACATATACAGGAATAAATTTATTTCCGTTGTGAACTGCAACTGTATGGCCTACAAAATCAGGCGAAATCATTGAAGCTCTGGACCAAGTCTTAACGACAACTTTCTTGCCTGATTCATTCATAGCAAGCACTTTCTTTTCGAGTTTTACGTTAATATATGGACCTTTTTTTAATGAACGACTCATAGTTTACTCAATTAATCAGATTACTTTTTTCTTCTCTCAATAATGTACTTAGACGATTGTTTCTTCGGAGCTCTAGTCTTAAGTCCCTTAGCGTACAATCCCTTACGAGATCTTGGGTGACCTCCGGAAGCACGTCCTTCACCACCACCCATCGGGTGATCAACCGGGTTCATAACAACACCACGGTTGCGAGGACGACGGCCCTGCCAACGAGAGCGACCTGCCTTACCTGAGCTTTCCAATCCATGATCTGAGTTACCAACACTACCGATAGTAGCTTTACAAGTGCTAAGTATTTGTCTTACTTCACCTGAAGGCAATTTGATTACACAATACTTACCTTCTCTTGAAGTCAGCTGAGCGAAGTTACCTGCTGATCTAACCAGAGCAGCACCCTGACCCGGACGCAATTCAATGTTGTGAATTACTGTACCGACCGGGATATTCTGAAGCGGAAGCGCATTACCAATCTCAGGCGCAGCGTTCTCTCCCGACATCAAAGTCGCACCAACTTGCAATCCATTGGGAGCAATAATATATCTTTTTTCACCATCAGCATAAAATAACAATGCGATACGAGCCGAACGGTTCGGATCGTATTCGATCGTTTTTACAACTGCCGGAACACCGTCTTTATTTCTCTTGAAATCGACAATTCTGATCACTTTTCTATGACCGCCACCTAAGTAGCGCATTGTCATCTTACCTTCGTTGTTACGACCGCCAGATGATTTTTTACCATATACAAGCGACTTTTCTGGTACTGATGCAGTAATTTCCTCGAAAGTACCAATAATCTTATGTCTTTGCCCCGGTGTTGTGGGCTTAAATTTACGTACTGCCATTTTTATTAAATATTGCTATAAAAATCAATAGTATCTCCTTCTTTCAATGTCACGATGGCTTTCTTAAAAGCGTTCGTACGACCATTGATGATACCTGCTTTTGTATAACGGCTCTTATTTTTGCCAGCATACTTCACAGTATTCACATCAACTACCGTAACATTATAAAGGGCTTCAACTTCACTCTTAATTTCCAGTTTATTAGCTTCAGGACGTACAATAAAGCCGAAACGATTCAGCTTATCAGTTATTGCAGTCATTTTCTCTGTCACCAACGGTTTAATAATAATTCCCATTATTTAAGCCTCCTTTTTAGATTAAGATATTGTCAATAGCCTTCAAAGAGCTTTCAGTAAGCACAACAACCCCAGCATTCAATACTCTGTAAGTATTTAATCCTGAGATAGTCTGAACGTTAGCACCTTCGATGTTACGAGCTGACAAATATACATTTTTATTTGCTTCTGGTAAAACTACAAGCAGTTTTTTGTCAGAAACTTTAAGATTTTTTGTCATTTCAACGAAAACCTTAGTCTTCGGAGCCTCAAAGTTGAAGTCTTCTACCACTACGATTGCGTTGTCCTGAGCTTTATACGACAAAGCTGACTTACGAGCCAATGTCTTAACTTTTTTATTCAGCTTGAAGTAGTAGTCTCTTGGTTTAGGACCAAATACACGTCCACCACCTACGAGTACCGGTGAATTCATGTCACCACGACGAGCACCGCCGCCACCTTTCTGACGACCGATTTTACGAGTAGATCCGCTGATTTCGCTTCTCTCTTTTGACTTGTGAGTACCCTGACGCTGGTTAGCCATAAATTGCTTTACGTCCAGATAGATAGCGTGGTCATTGGGCTCAATTCCGAAGATAGATTCGTTTAACGTAACCTTTCTTCCAGTGTCTTCACCTTTAATGTTATATACGTTAACTTCCATTATTTTTCAATTAATACGATTGAACCTTTGCAACCCGGTACAGAACCCTTGATCAAAAGAAGATTGTGTTCCGCGATTACTTTTAATACCTGTAAGTTTTGAACAGTAACTCTGTCGCCACCCATTTGTCCGCCCATGCGCATTCCTTTGAACACTTTTGCAGGATACGAACAAGCACCGATAGAACCGGTTTACGGGCACGGTTGTGCTGACCGTGAGTAGATTGACCTACACCACCAAAGCCATGTCTTTTAACTACACCCTGGAAGCCTTTACCTTTAGAAGTACCAACAACGTCTACATAGTCTGCGCCGTCGAACAGTTCTACTGTAACAGTATCACCCAGATTTAACTCGTTTTCAAATTCCTTGAACTCGGCCAAGTGTCTCTTCGGTGTTACTCCAGCCTTTTTGAAGTGACCCATCAACGGTTTAGTTGTATGTTTTCCTTTTTGTCCTGGAAACCCAACTGAACGGCTGCATAGCCATCTTTCTCTACGGTCTTTACCTGAGTAACAACACAAGGACCTGCTTCGATAACAGTGCATGGTACATTCTTACCATCGGCACTGAAAACGGATGTCATTCCGATTTTTTTTCCTAATAATCCTGGCATTTCACTAATTTTTAAATACTACACTTTAATTTCTACTTCTACACCACTCGGCAACTCTAACTTCATCAGAGCATCTACAGTCTTAGCTGTTGAGCTATAGATATCGATCAGTCTCTTGAATGAAGAAAGTTCAAACTGCTCTCTTGATTTCTTGTTAACGAAAGTAGAGCGGTTTACTGTAAAGATACGCTTGTGCGTCGGAAGGGGAATCGGTCCGCTAACAATAGCACCGGTAGCCTTCACTGTTCTAACGATCTTCTCAGCTGATTTGTCAACCAAGTTGTGGTCGTAAGATTTCAGTTTAATTCTAATTTTCTGACTCATTAGTTCTTTTAATTAATAAATTTATAAATAAGATAAAGCGGCAGGCTAAGAGTCATTCGCTAGCCTGCTGCTTAAGATATTTTAGAGTAAATCAGCACGTCCTTTTACTTCTTCCAATACAGCCTTAGCAATAGAAGAAGAAAGCTGAGCGTGATGAGAGTAGGTCATTGACGAGGTTGCACGACCAGAAGTAATAGTACGTAAAGCTGTTACGTAACCAAACATTTCCGCCAGTGGAACCATCGCTTTCACGATACGAGCGCCAGAGCGGCTAGATTCCATACCTTCAACCTGTCCACGACGTTTGTTCAAGTCACCGATAACATCACCCATGTTTTCTTCCGGAGTTACAACTTCCAGTTTCATGATAGGTTCCATCAAAACAGGACCTGCCTTAGCACATGCATTTTTATAAGCCTGCATTGCACAGATTTCAAATGACAACTGGTCAGAGTCAACCGGGTGGAATGAACCATCAACCAAAGTCACTTTCAATGAATCCAATGGGTAGCCTGCCAAAACACCACTCTTCATAGCATTTGTAAAGCCTTTCTGAACTGCAGGAATAAATTCCTTAGGAATATTACCACCTTTCACTTCATCAACAAACTGCAAACCACCTAAAGTGAAATCCGCATCAGCCGGACCAATGTTCACAATGATATCAGCAAACTTACCACGTCCACCAGACTGCTTCTTGTACACTTCACGCAAGTTAACTGTCTTCGTGATAGCTTCCTTATAGTTAACCTGAGGCTTACCTTGATTACATTCTACCTTGAATTCACGTTTCAAACGGTCAATGATAATATCCAAGTGAAGCTCACCCATACCAGAAATAACTGTCTGACCTGTCTGTTCGTCTGTTTTCACAGTAAATGTCGGGTCTTCTTCAGCCAATTTAGCCAAACCGTTAGACAGTTTATCCATATCTTTCTGAGTCTTAGGTTCTACAGCGATACCAATAACCGGTTCCGGAAAGTCCATAGACTCAAGTACTATCGGAGCTGTTTCATCACACAAAGTATCCCCAGTACGAATATCTTTAAAGCCTACACCTGCACCAATATCACCAGCACCGATTACTTCAACCGGGTTCTGTTTGTTGGAGTGCATCTGGAACAGACGAGAAAACGCATTCTTTTCTTACCAGAACGAGAGTTGTAGATATAAGAACCTGCTTCAATTTTACCAGAATAAAACACGGAAG
>ENA-OQIC01000771-OQIC01000771.1-human-gut-metagenome-genome-assembly--contig:-NODE-771-length-13103-cov-3.344097_pt1 | contig 13103 bp, 15 predicted proteins | sample MGYA00242572_ERZ504736 | MGnify/ENA primary metagenome ERZ504736 (study PRJEB26092, sample SAMD00036201) | human gut metagenome | host: Homo sapiens | study: EMG produced TPA metagenomics assembly of... | reverse complement strand
TAATGTCTGGGCAGATACGCCTATAATTTTTGAAAATTCATGTATAGAATAATATTTACTCAAAGTATCAACTCCTTTCAATAATATTCTACTCTAATATCTTATAAAACTCAACATATACTTATATGATTTTATAATTTATATTTAACTGTTAATTCCCTCCATTGAGAATATATGATGATCTTTAATTATCCTATCTTATAGCAATTCCGGAAAATATTGCAGACAACCTGCTGCATCAGAGAAAGACCGTTATGCGAAATTGCTGTTGATGACTTATATAATATATTGTACACTTATATAGATATAAACGCAAGATTTTACTATTTTCCCCTTAGATTATCAAGGAATTTTATGACACAGCAGGGTATACTTTAATCCAAGAGTGTAGCTGATAAGGCTGCTCCCAAACTTTCATACACATATTCCCGTCTGCCGCTGGTTTTCACACCTGCACTGCCACTGTAAACCGTGAAAATTGTCAGTACATAGTACTCATAAAACTATGTATCAGCGGTCAGACGGAAAAATGAACGGAGGATTTTTACAATGAATATTCCAAATAAAAATGAATTGACACGTATTTACGGCGAAGCAGAGAAATCAGCAGCACGTTTTCAGGCTGTAGCTGATCATTTCGCAGAAATTTACCATCATGATATAGCAGAATTTTTTACAGCACCGGGAAGAACAGAGATCATCGGAAACCATACAGATCATAATGGCGGTCGCGTAATCGCAGGCAGTATTGACATGGATACCATCGGTGCAGCTTACCCGAACAACAGCAGTGTTATCCGTATCACAAGTGAAGGATATGATAAGGAAGTTGTCGTAGACATCAATGATCTTGCCAGCGTACCGAAGGCTCAGGGAACCGTATCTCTGGTAGCAGGTATGGTGGAAGCTATTCAGAAATTCGGTTTTAAAGTAGCCGGTTTTGATGCTTATGTGACCACAAATGTAATCCGCGCAGCAGGTGTAAGCTCTTCTGCATCTTTTGAAATGCTGGTATGTTCCATCATTAATTATTTCTTTAATGATGGTGCAATGACATACATCAACTATGCAAAAGCAGGACAGTATGCTGAGAATGTTTACTGGCTGAAGGCTTCCGGATTAATGGATCAGCTTGCATGTGCAGTTGGCGGACCGATCCTTCTGGACTTCTCAGACAGAGAGAATCCTAAATATGAGAAAGTAACTTCTCTTTCCATGATTATGATCATCATCTTGTAATCGTTAATACAGGAAAAGGTCATGCTGATTTAAGTGAAGAATACTCTGAGATCCCTATGGAAATGAAAGAAGCAGCCAAGGCAGCAGGAGCAGAGCTTCTCTGTGAGACAACTCTTGACAAAGTGCTTGCAAATATGGATAAGATCGATAATGACAGAGCAATCTTAAGAGCGATTCATTTCTTCAAAGAGAACGAACGTGTAGAGAGAGCTGCAAAAGCAGTTGAAGAGAAAGATGGTGAGACTGTACTGAAGCTACTCAGTGAATCAGGAAAATCTTCCTGGGAATTACTTCAGAACTGCTATCCGATCAAAGCATATACAGAGCAGAAGATTTCTGTTGCGCTTGCTCTTACAGATCTCTTCCTTGAGAAACTGGGCAAAGGTATCTGCCGTATCCATGGAGGCGGATTTGCCGGTGTTATCATGTGCGTAGTGCCGGAAGAAGAAACAGAGAACTATGTTTCCTATATTTCTGAATTTGCCGGAAAAGAGAACGTATATCCAATGAATATCCGCGCAGTAGGTGCAGTACATATTGAAAAGTAAATATGCCGCAAAAGGTGTTACTGAACATAAAATTATGAGCAGCCAGCGAAGCGGATTGTGAATATCTGTTTGACAAATATTGAGTTAGATGTTATCAGGAAAACAGGCAGCAGTAAGGTGGATTGGATTGACATACACTGTACTGCTGTTTTTTGATGGAAGTTTCCTGTTTTGCTTTTCAATGCAAATTCCTGTATTATAATTGTGATAATGTATAATTATGATAAGAATATATGGTGATTTTTTGTAGATAATGCATTTTGTATCTGTTTATCAGAATGTGAAATTTACAGGAATTGCTACAGAATTATCAGGTATCTAACCGAATAAACTGCGGAGCAGTTATTCGATGTAGAGCCGCATAACAAAGCGGATGATTTTTATCCGCTTGACATGAGGGGGAAGGAATAATGAAAAAAAGGTGGACAATGCGGAGGGCACTGCTTGTTCTGTGCATTGCAAGTGTAGTGTTCGCACTTCTTCTGCAGACATTTCTGTTTCATCAGTCCCTGCGCAGACAGATTCGGGCAGAGAGCATTTCAGATCATGAGATTTCTCTGAATAAAATGCAGACAGATCTGTCTAATTTTATCCACACAATACGAGGGGAAATGCTTACGATCTACAGTGAGCAGGATCTTATCGCAGCTATGCGTGAAGCTGCGGAAAAAGATACAGACATGAAGGATTATTACTGGAGAAGCTGGTATTTTGCAAGGAAGCGTTTTACAAAGGAGGATCAGCTTCTTGCCATGTATCTTTATGATACAAAGGATCATCTGATCAGTAGCTACCGCTACAATTCAGTTACATATCCCAAAGATATTTACAGGGCAGAGTATGATGATAATTCAGAACGGGTTTATGATTATGTGCATGGAAAACGTACAGATCTGATGATTTCCGGATATCACAATTCTGCCGCAAAGAAAGATATTGTGCGATTTGTGCTGAAACTGCATAATTATGATGCAGACAGGAATGCCCTGGGGTATCTGGTCTGTGATATTAACAGTGCGGCACTTACTTCTATTATGGCTAAATATGTAGATGTAGAGCAGGTATGTCTGTGGCTGCAGCCATTAAATGACCGGGTGATCGCAATGACCGGGGAGGCTTCAGAGAGTCAGTGCAGAATCCAGAAACAGCTTGCAAAGGTTGTACAAAGTCATTATAAATCCGGTGAACTGGAACAGGAGTATGATGGGAATTATCTGATCCAGGTGTCTCAGGAGAATTATAATCTGGAGGCATTTGTGCTTGTCTCACAGTCTCTTCTCACTGCAACGCAGAAGACACTGATCCGAACACTTCTTATTATAATGGGAGCCATGATCCTTGCAATTATGGTGATCGTATTGTTTGTGTCTCAGTGGATGACAAAGCCTGTAGAAGAGATGAGCAGCACTATCACGCGGATCAAGGACGGAGAAACCCAGCTTCGGGTGCAGCCCGTAGGATGGTCCCAGGAGCTGACTACGCTGGGTACGGAATTTAATGAAATGCTTGACCGTATGCAGGTCATGGCGCAGGAAGAACTGCAGCATAAAATGCTGGTAGAGCGTACGGAATACAAAATGCTGCAGGCGCAGATCAATCCCCATTTCCTCTATAATACACTGGATACCATGAGCGGGATTGCCAATGCTCAGAACTGTCCGATGGTAAGCGGTATGTGTCATTCACTGTCTGCAATTTTCCGCTACAGTCTGAATATGACAGATGAGCTTTCCACTGTGCAGAATGAGATGGCGCATGTGAGAAATTATCTCTATGTTATGGATGTGAGAAATGGCTCAACGATAGCTTACGATTATCAGATTGACAGCGATACACTGGCAGACCAGATGCCGCGTATCTGCATCCAGCCGGTTGTGGAGAATGCACTTACACATGGTCTCAGAAACGTCCGCCGTAAGGACAAAAAGCTTCTGATCCGTTCAGAACATGTGAATGAGAATCTGGTGATCACAGTTCAGGATAATGGTGCGGGAATGGATGCGGAATCTATGAACCGTCTGCTGGATCAGAATGATATGAAACGTGTGGAATCCGGCATTTCCATTGGAATCCTGAATGTTAATGCGCGTCTGAAGAGGCTTTTCGGAGAGAAATACGGACTGCATATTGAAAGTACAGCAGGCGAGGGGACAACTGTGACGATCACAGTCCCGGCTGTTTCTACGGAGAATTCCGGTGATATGGAAAATGTGTAACTGTTCAGTACCTTCACAGTTACGAGCCAAAATGCATTAAAAATCACCTGCGGTGATGGCATTTTGCTTGTATGTCTCGGGATTTTGGTACTTACGTGCCAAACACCTCGCGGGATAGCAGACTACTGAATAGTTACAAATTATTAATGTAAATATCAGGGCATATTCGAATAATCATTTCTAAACTTTTTCAAATATGCTCCGGAAAGGAACTTTTATACTAATGAAAACCAAGATTCAGGATATGACCTCCGGTTCACCGGGACGGTTGATCATTCTTTTTGCAATTCCCCTGATGCTGGGAAATATCTGTCAGCAGCTTTATACAATGGTGGATACCATGGTTGTTGGCCAAGTTGCAGGTGTGGAGCTCTTGCCGCACTGGGTGCTGTTGACTTTCTGATGTGGGTTGTCACAGGAATATCCACAGGACTCACTCAGGGATTTTCCATTCAGCTCTCCCAGTATTATGGGGCAAAGGATTTCGAAAATCTGCGTAAATCTCTGGCTCACAGTTACCGGCTGACCGCATTCATCGCAGCCGGAGTATTGATTCTCAGCCAGTCATTTGCTTCGTTGGTATTAACAGGGCTGCATACACCTTCCAATATTATCGGAATGTCTCTGTTATATCTGCGCATCATTTTCTGTGGAATCCCCGCCACAGCAGCCTATAATATGTTTGCCTCTGCCCTAAGGGCTATGGGAAACAGTAAAACACCGCTGACCGCAATGATCATCGCATCTGTGCTGAATGTCTCACTGGACATCCTTTTTGTGGCAGGCTTCGGATGGGGTGTGGCAGGAGCAGCAATCGCAACTGTGATCGCACAGAGCTTCTCCGCTGTTTACTGTTTCCTGATTTTACGCAGAATTGATATCGTTCATCTGACCAGAGCAGATTTTATGCCTGCCTCCGGCATGAATGTCCGCCTGATGAAACTTGGTATTCCTGTTGTATTCCAGAATATCATCATCGGTGTGGGCGGTCTGGTAGTCCAGTATGTGATCAATGGCTACGGTTTCCTTTTTGTGGCAGGATTTACAGCTACAAACAAGCTTTATGGTCTGCTGGAAATGGCTGCTATTTCCTATGGATATGCCATCGTTACCTATGTGGGTCAGAATCTGGGAGCCGGAAAGATTGACAGGATCAGAAAAGGCGTCCGCAGCAGTATGCTGCTTTCCCTGCTTACCTCACTGATCATTTCTGCTGCCATGTTTTTATTTGGAAAAAATATTCTCTCACTTTTCATCTCAGGTGAACCGCAGCAGACACAGCAGGTACTGGCAATTGCTTTTAAATACCTCTCTATTATGGCTGCCATGCTCTGGGTTTTGTACTTCCTGTACGTGTACAGATCTGCACTTCAAGGGCTGGGAGATACCTTAATGCCTATGGTAAGTGGTATGGCTGAATTTGTCATGCGTATCAGTGCTGCACTGGTCCTTCCCCATTTTATCGGACAGGACGGTATTTTCTTTGCAGAGATTGCAGCATGGAGCGGAGCCACTGTGATCTTATGCATCAGCTATTATGTACGGATGCATAAATATCATTAAGACAAAACAGGCACATAGTCCTGGATATCCGGTATATGTGCCTGTGAAGCGTGTAAAATTATGTAAGATTCTTAATCCATTTATATTTCTTATAATGTTTATAGACCACCGGCAATTTAATGATCTCGTCCAGATTGAGTACAAAGTAGACAACCATAACCGGCAGTTTCAGGATAAATGCGCAGATGCATCCCAGAGGAACAATGATACACCACAGAGTTACAGAATCACACAGTCATTCCAAATTTGGAGTCTCCGCCTGCTGCAAGATTCCTCCTATTGTCATACAGTTTACTGATTTTCCTGCGATGTAATAGGAAGAGATCAGCAGCATTTTTGCAGATATCCGCGGGCTGTCGGGGTGAGATCTACCATTTTGTGATAAATGGGGATAAGGCAATCAGGACAAGGCCTGATACAATTCCTGCAATAATCGCAGTTTTGGTAAGTGTCTCGCCTACCTCTTTTGCTTCCTGCAGACGGTCTGCACCAAGACGGTTTCCCACTATGATACTGCCTGCATTTCCAAGTCCGAGGCAGAAGCATACAACAAGATTTTTGGAAATATTCGCTATTCCATTGGCGGCAACAGCATCCGTTCCCATATGTCCCATGATCACAGAATACATGGAAAAACCTATTCCCCATGCAAGATTATTGATCAGTAACGGAACTGTTTTCTGCCAGAAACGGCCAAATAACTTTTTCTCACAGCTTCTGAGACTGAATTTACAGCTCTGATCCTGCACAATACATAACCAACACTCCACAGGAACTGCACAACTGTTGCAAGTACGGTTGCCAGTGCAGCACCTTTAATCCCCATCTTCGGGAAGCCGGACAGGCCAAAAATGAAAACAGCATTCAATGCGATATTGAGAATTACCATAACCCCATTGATCAGGTACTCATATTTACTGCACCACAGTTCTTCATGATTGCCAGGAAAATCTGTGCAATTCCCGAAAACACATAGGAAATGCCGATGACTCTTAAATACTCACTTCCCAAAACGATCAGAGTTTCCTCATTTGTCAGGATTCTCATGAGCTGTTCCGGAAAGAAAAGGGTTCCTGCCAGAAATACTACTGCAATACATCCACAAATCTTTGTCACAAGGCTGAACACCTGGGAAATACCTGTGTAATCCCCTTTTCCATAATATTGTGCCACAAACATATTCTCGCCTGCCATAAATGCAAACATAAACAGATTAAATACAAAAGTAACCTGTGTAGCCAGTGATACGGCTGACATGGCATCCTGACTTAACTTTCCCAGCATGATCGCATCACATGCTCCGACCAGGGCTGTCATGAACTGCTGAAGAGCGATCGGAAGTGCCAGCCTGACTATTTCTTTTCTTAAACTTCGTTTACGCTCATCCATCATCTTTTTTGCTCCTGTATAAAATATTAGTGATACTCATCAGTCAATTTTCAGAATCATATTCAGGATTCTTCTTGCGCTGAGACGGATTTCTGCTTCAGTAATAAGCCCTTTTTCATATGCTTCTTTTATACGTTCCGGATATCCTGCTGCCATCTTGATATCGTTTCCTGCTTTTGTCTCGCGGTAGTGTTCTCCGAATGTCCACCAATCTGTTGTAACCAGTCCGTCGAATCCCCATTCATCCCGGAGAATACCTGTCAGGAGTTCTTTGTTCTCTGATGCGTGGATGCCGTTGATCAGGTTATAGGAGGACATAATTGTATATGGATGAGCCTCTTTTACAATGATCTCAAACTGTTTCAGATAAATCTCACGGAGTGCTCTCTCTGATACTCTGGAATCAGAATCCTTACGGTTTGTCTCCTTATTATTGGCTGCAAAATGCTTCACACTTGCTCCGATATGCTGAGACTGGATGCCTCTTACCATAGCTGCACCTGTCTTTCCTGCAAGGTACGGATCTTCAGAATAATACTCAAAGTTACGGCCACAGAGCGGGCTTCTGTGAATGTTGCAGGCAGGAGTAAGCCAGATACTGATATTATTTTCTTTTACTTCTTCTGCTCCTGCTTTACCAACTTTCTCTACCAGTTCTTCATCCCAGGTGCTGGCAAGAAGTGTGGCACATGGCCAGGCAGTTGTGTTCACTCCGCATTTCGGAAGAATACGAAGTCCGGCTGGTCCGTCTGCAGTCATCACATTCGGGACTCCGTATTCCGGAAGATTTCCCATTCCAAATGTATTGGCACATCCTGTGTTTGGCTGTCCGCCAAGGAGATTGATACAGTCATCCAATGTCAGGATATCCATAAACTCATCCAATGTCATTTTACCATCTGCTACATCAGGGAAGCGAACTCCCTTGGAATCAAGAAAATCAAGAAAGTCTATTCCTTTTTGTCCTCTTGTATCAGGGCATGGAAGACCGATGGCATATTTATCCTGTCTCGGAAGTCCTTCTTCTTCCACATATTCACGCTGTGGAAGTTCCTCATAAGAACCGTCCGCAAGCATACGTTTCTGAAGATGATATGGCGCTGCTTTCCGGCTTAACTGCTCAGTTACTGTGTCTTCTTTTACTACATATGTAAAGTCGATCTTCGCTGCATCTCTTACATTTGTACCGATATAGATCGCATATTCTCCTGCCTCCAGAACATAGGCTGATCTGCATACTTTACCCAGATCATCGTAGGATGCCATCTGATTCACAGGAATTTTCAGGGTAAGGATCTGACGTTCACCCGGCTGAAGAAGACTGGTCTTTTTGAATGCCCCCAGTACTTTCGCAGGTTTTCCAAGTTTCCCCTGTGGTGCTCCGTAATAGAGCTGGACAACTTCTTTTCCTGCTGTTTTTCCTGTATTGGTTACTTCAGTAAGAACTGTGATCACACCGTTTTCTTCGGAAGCACCAGTCATCTTCCAGTCGAAGTCTGTATAGGAAAGTCCAAACCCAAACGGATAATTTACTCTTTCCGCTGCACCCGGAATTGTTTCAAAGTAACGGTATCCCACATAGATATCTTCTGTGTAATCTACATAGAATGCAGACTCATGGAAGTTTGCTGTGGATGGATAATCTTCCAGATCTTTTGCGTAAGTATCGGATAATTTACCGGATGGATTAACATCACCACAGAGTATATCTGCTGTTGCAAGACCACCTTCCATTCCCCCCTGCCATGCCATCAGTACTGACTGGATCTCATCACAGTCTCTGAACCATTTCGTGTCCACGATACCGCCAACATTCATCACTACGATTACATGTGGGAATGTTTTCTTTACTTTCTCTACCATGCATTCTCTGCATTTGTCAGACAGAAATCACCGTTTTCAAAAATCTTCGCTGACAACTCGGAGTTTCTTTTTTCCTCTCCGTCAAGAACGTATCCATCCTGTGCTGCTTCACATTTTCTGTCCCATCCTTCGCCTGAAAAACGGCAAATGGTAATTACTGCAGTATCTGTATATTCTCGCGCTTCATTCAGAAGTTCATCCGGAAGCTCCGGCTCAACTGTCATACCTGGTACTGCACCATCTGCGTACTGTTTCTGAATGTCTTCCTCATAATATTTTGCAAGTTTATCGAAAACTTCTACTTTTCCCTCATCCTCTTTAATCTTCATGCCCTCATAAAGATTACGGATGTATTCTACAGTTACATCGCCGCTTCCTCCGCCACCTTTTACGTAGTCTACAGTACCCTTACCAAAGAGTGCGACTTTCGTCCCTTTCCGAATCGGAAGTGTATTTTTCTCGTTTTTCAGAAGAACCATTCCCTCTCCTGCTGCCATTCTGGAAAGTGCAATATGTTCTTTACTTCCTGTAACTCTTCGTCCATCTTCCCCAGCGGAAGCACTGGCTGGAAAAAGCTTCTCTGCCATTTTGCCATTATTTTAATCCTCCTTTAATTCTCCTTAGTCAAGCAGATAAAATCATCCGCTTCGCTACTTGCCTGATTTGGTTAAAGTTCTTCTTTCAAAAATGCAAAAGGTTCTTCATCCTGAAGGAAATGCATAGCTGATATGCACACATGATCGCTACATTTTCTTCACGCAGAATCCTCTTTACTTCTTCTCTGTCAGCAAGTACAACTTCAATTTCTTCGGAATCCTCCTGTGCCGCTTTACTGATCTCGCCTTCCGCGTAACCGTAAACAGTCGCGCAGGATTCATCTGTCATGCCAACCGTTGTGAAATAAGGTTTCTCAAATGCAGGATCTACTTTCAGAGGTGTGAATTTCAGTCCTGTTTCCTCGTACATTTCTCTTACTGCACCCTCATGGAATTCTTCGTTCGATTCTACCAGACCTGCCGGGAATTCATAGATGTATCCGCCGATTGCATATCTGTACTGACGTACCAATACAACCCTGTCTTTTTTCTCTCCGTAAAGACTGTAAATAATTACACCATCCGGAGTATTTTTACCTGTTTTTATTTTTAATTCGTTAATACTCTTCGCACGGGATGCCACAAAATATGACACAGGAGTGTTGTGAATGCTTGTTGCATTTAAATGATACAAATTTAAAAATTTACAATCTGTCAGTTTTTCAATATTGTGTATCTGTCCCATAATGGATACTTCCTTTCGCTTTCTATACCTTCGCTGATTATTACAGCCAATTTTCTTCTATCTCTGTTTTTAGTTCGCAAAACATCTGATAAAACTCTTCTTTTGCATCAGCTATAATTCCTAACGCAATTTTCTGATTGTAAGAATGTGTAACATTATTTCTTGCCTGCAATGCACGAAGCCACTGCTCCTCATCTCTTATCATTCCTGCTTTATAGGCAGTCTTCAGAATGATTTTCGGTGAACCTGTTGCTCCCTCTGCATATCCATGAATCTCCAGTATTTCTTTCATCATTTTCCATGACTGCTCAAAACAAATTTCATACAATCCTACGAGTCCGGTAATCACTACATTATCATATGGTTCTTCATAATTATAAATATCTTTCATGTTAGACAGTGCATTGCAGAAATTCTCATATTTTCTCATACAAAATCCTCCCTTCCTTCTCTATAGATTCTCTTAATTCATCCTGCATGTCACGATCAAGATTTACAATATCATACTCCAGAAGAGTACTTGTCTCTTCATCCACATCTAACGCAAACCTTGCAAAATCTCCTCCTGTGACTGCAATATCTATATCACTTGTTCTTCTGAAATCCCCTCTTGCTCTCGAACCAAAAAGAATTACTTTTTCAATATCATATTTTTGCGCAAGGTTTCGGATTTCTTCTATAACTTCCGGTCTGATTCCTGTATCATTCATTTTATAAACCTCACATTCCGATGTTTATATCGTCTGTTTTATCTTACCATATTATCGTATCTTTTTTAAGTCTGTCTGACAATTTCCGTAATTATTTTTTACACATAAAAAGAAGAACAGCCGCAGATTTTTCATCATACGGCTGTTCTTCTTTTTTATTTATTGTACTGCCAATTTATTTATTCTTTATCAGATATAAAATCAATCTCCCTTGAGCACCACGCGGATTCTCTTATAAATCAGGAATACGATCAGGGATGTCAGAGCATATTTGAATATGTTGAATGGGAAAATGATCATTGCTGCAAATGTAAGAAGATTATTTACAGAACTGTGTACTGCACTTCCCATTTCGATAAATGCTTCTACCGGCATTCCAAAAGCCTTTCCATAAGCCGGAAGTAACACGAATGCATTGATAAAGCATGCAACTACTGCTGTAAGTACGGTTCCAACTGCCATTCCGATCACTGCATGTTTTCTGCTCTTAACAGATTTATAGCGGTAGATCAGACCTGCCGGAACTGCAAATGTACATCCAAAGATGAAGTTTGCCACATCGCCTACACCTGCTGTCATAGAGCCCTTTGTTACCAGATGCACAAGAATCTTCACCAGCTCGATCAGTACACCTGTGATCGGTCCCATTGCAAATGAGCCAACCAGTACCGGGATTTCTGAAAAATCCAGCTGATAAAAAGTCGGTGCCAGGAAAGGAAGCGGAAACTCCAGATTCATTAAAATTCCTGCGATAGCGCCAAGCATGGCTATCTGTGTAACGGTTCTCGTCTTACTCCTTGCCATCGCATTTCCATTTCTTAATACCTGTTCACTCATACTGTTTCTCTCCTTTGAAATTATTCTTTATGGATATGTCTCATATCCTGTTAAAAGAAAATTCCACAAGCTTTCTATATAATGAAGATTTTCTTCAACATATAAAAAACCCCGGATCATATCCGGGGTAATGAGCACGTATGGTAAATATCGCGTGTTCTTCTCTCATCCAGACTATACTGTCGGTCCTGGAATTCCACCAGATCAGCCGCCTAAGCGGGTCGCGGACTATAACCGCCGGTAGGGAATCTCAGCTGATGCTGATCACCACAACCCCGAAGAATTTTCTTTTATTTGCGTCTGATTATACTACATACAGATATCTATTGTCAATACAACTATTCCATTACGCTCCTCTATTGACTTTGCTTTTCCAGGCTATTATAATAAATCCAGAAAACGAAAGGAGGTTTTCAATATGAAAACATGGACAAAGAAGTTCCAGAAAATGTTAACACTGATACTTGCCATCTGCCTCGTTACCGGCTACATGGGATTCTCAAATGTGCAGGCAGCTACCGGAAAGTCAGGTACAACCTACTATGATACCTGCATAAATGGAAAAAAAGGCGGAACAATAACAACCAATGGCACAAAATACTATATGTCAGGCACAAGAAAGGCTATATGTAAGGGGAACACTCTGACAATGTATGCGTCATTTAATACTTCCAAAAACGGAATATTAAACAGCCAAAACAAAAAAGCATATATAAAATACGGAAAACATACATTTAAACTTACTTCCAAGACCAAATACTATTTTTCCGGAGGTGAAGCTCCCAACGATTATTGCTCAAATCCGCTTTCATGTCTACCATGAGAAGCATGAATGGATTAGGTCTGCGCATTAAGGTAACCAATGGAAAAGTTGTTGAGATGTCTTTCAATTCATGATACCACAAAAGCCGCAAAGCTGGAAATTCCCACTTTACGGCTTTTGTTTAACTTGTCATTATTTTTTCCGAAACCATTCTTTTTTCTCTGTTCTCACAACCCATCCCTGAGAAGATTTTCATCTCATCAGGCACTTTTCATAAGTCAGACGAATATTTGTAATATTAAAGCAGGAGACTCACTTCATTGATAAAATTTTACTCTGCCTGATCAATATTATCAACCCTACAGCCCGCTAATACAACCATTCCAGGATTAGAAAAACAGGAAATCACTGCCAGACAAATGAAAAATATATAATATCCCGGTATTTTGTAGTTCATAAGTATTGCTGCCATAGTTTTCACCTCGCTTATGTACAATCTTCTTTGATAATTGACGAACTACTGAGAATATGCTTTAATGGATTTAGCATAAATACTTCAGGAGAACAAACATAGTTCTCAACTATGCTTCTACACCAACGATACATGTATCATATCTCACAGAAAGAAATGGGGGGAACACAAATGGGACTTATAGCTATCAGCAGCATGGTATTCTTGGGCGGTATGTATCTG
>ENA-OQIC01000770-OQIC01000770.1-human-gut-metagenome-genome-assembly--contig:-NODE-770-length-13129-cov-2.147516_pt1 | contig 13129 bp, 16 predicted proteins | sample MGYA00242572_ERZ504736 | MGnify/ENA primary metagenome ERZ504736 (study PRJEB26092, sample SAMD00036201) | human gut metagenome | host: Homo sapiens | study: EMG produced TPA metagenomics assembly of... | reverse complement strand
AAGAATTGTTTAGGGACTGCCAGTGTACAAATGGGCAGTCCTTTTTATTTGGAAATATTTAGGAAAATAAGCGGGAATCCTCGGTAATTCAGTTACCGAGATGAAAGCGTAGAATTGTGCATATCTGCACAGTAACGTAAAAAATACAGATAAATAATAGACAGGAGATGATGCATTCATCTCCTGTTTATGTTACAATGAATATGATAAATATGGGAGTTGTTCAGTAATGGAGCAATTTGCAGATATCAGGGTGGATAGAGTGAATATACAGATGGAGGCAGAAGATGCTGACAGAACAGAAATTTGACATTATCTGAAAAAGGAGAGAGAAAATGAGTCTGAAAATTGAAAAGAAAAATGAAGGAACAAAAGATACAGTATTTTTGACCGGGAGATTAGATACAGCAACTGCACCTGAATTGGATACTTTTGCCGAGAAAGAGTTGCTCAATACTCAGGAACTTGTATTGGATTTTACAGGGCTTGAATATATTTCATCAGCCGGCCTGCGTGTTATTCTGAAAATGCAGAAATTTATGAATGTAAAAGGAACTATGAAATTGATTCATGTGAGTGATATCATACAGGATGTATTCGATATTACGGGATTTGCAGACATACTGTCAATCGAATGACTGTGGCTGTAAAGATACAGAACTGCACAGCGAAAAGGAGGATTCTATTTATCTGAACTGAATGAAGGAAGGAGAGGTGGATTTGAAAAGTATTACAGAAGAAGCAAAAATAGAGAATATAGCGGTAATTACAGATTTTGTAAATTCCATACTGGAAGCAAATGGATGTTCTGCAAAAAGTACAGATGGAGATAGATATTGCGATAGATGAGATATTTGGCAATATTGCTATTATGCTTATACGCCAAAAACCGGAGAGGCAACTGTACAGGTTGAAATAAAGAATTTTCCTGAAAGACTGGAACTGACGTTTATAGACAAAGGCATTCCTTATAATCCATTAGAAAATAAAGATCCGGATGTTACCCTGGATATAGAAAAAAGAAAAATCGGGGGCTTGGAATTTTTCTGGTTAAGGAAATGATGGATGAAGTTTCATATGAATATGCAGACGGACAAAATATATTGAAATTAAAAAAGAATTTATAGATTTCATACATTGTAAGTGTATATTGCTATTCATGAACTTTTGAATAACTGCGCGTCGCATTATAGTTACTGTGGAGTGGACAGCAGCGATTTATGTGCTCATATGTTGCAAAATGACAGAAAAGAGGAGTTTTTGCGCATGACAATTCGGAAAATGTATGATATGATGAACTTATAAATATCAATTTGTAACTGTAAAAATATTATATTGTAAAAAAACACACATAATTACCCACAAAATAAGAAATTTAGACGCAAGATTGTTCGAGAAATCAACTTGTCGGCACACTAACAGGAAATATGGGTAGAAAATATCTGTAAGAAATATGTATAAAATAATATGTGATCAGGAAGGAGATATAAATTATGGGATTGATCAAAGCAGCAGCCGGTGCATTTGGCGGAACAATGGCAGATCAGTGGAAGGAGTTTTTTTACTGCGATGCAATAGATAAAGATGTTCTGGTTGTAAAGGGTGAGAAGAGAGTAGGCGGACGTTCTTCCAACAAAAAAGGCAGTGATAATATTATTTCAAGCGGTTCCGGAATTGCTGTTGCAGATGGTCAGTGTATGATCATCGTAGAACAGGGAAAGGTTGTGGAGGTTTGTGCAGAACCCGGACAGTTTACCTATGATGCATCCACAGAACCAAGTATTTTTGCCGGAAGTCTGGGAGAGGGAATCCACAGGACTTTTGATACAGTAAAGAAGCGTTTTACATTTGGCGGCGATACAGGCAAAGACCAGAGGGTTTATTATTTTAATACAAAAGAGCTGGTAGATAATAAATTCGGAACAGCAAATCCAATCCCATTCCGGGTAGTTGACAGAAATATCGGTCTTGACATAGATGTATCTGTGCGCTGTAATGGAGTATATTCTTATAAGATTGTCGATCCGCTCCTGTTTTATACAAATGTGTGCGGAAATGTTGAACAGCAGTATGACAGAGAAGAAATTGAAGTTCAGTTAAAGACAGAATTTGTAAGTGCTCTTCAGCCTGCATTTGCAAAAATCTCAGAACTTCAGATCCGTCCAAGTGCCATTCCGGGACATGTTCTGGAATTATGCGATGCCATGAATGAAGCCCTTACGAAAAAATGGCAGCAGACCAGAGGTCTTGCGGTTGTTTCCATTGCCATGAATCCTGTGACTCTTCCGGAAGAGGATGCACAGCTTATCAAAGATGCACAGAAGAATGCCATTCTCAGAGATCCGACTATGGCAGCAGCGACACTTGCCGGTGCTCAGGCAGATGCAATGAAATCAGCAGCTCCAACACTGCAGGTGCTATGACCGGATTTATGGGAATGGGCATGGGCAGGCCAGGCAGGTGGAGCGAATATGCGAGAATCTCATATCAGATGGGGGCACAGCAGCAGGCAGCACAGCAGCAGGCTGCACAGAATATGCAGCCGGCATCCGGGGCAGGAACATGGAAATGTGAATGTGGTGCAGAGAATACAGGAAAATTCTGCTCTGAATGTGGTAAACCGAAACCGCAGCGGGAAGAGTGGATATGCAGCTGCGGCGCAGTAAATACCGGTAAATTCTGTTCTGAATGCGGAAGCCCAAGACCGACCGGAAAGTGGACATGCAGCTGTGGTGCGGTAAATACAGGAAAGTTCTGTGCAGAATGTGGAAAGCCAAGACAGTAAATACAGCAGGGGGAGGAATGGCTATGTCTGATCTGAGAGAATATAAATGCCCTGCCTGTGGCGGTGCAATAGAATTTGACAGTAAGTCCCAGAAAATGAAGTGTCCATACTGTGATACAGAATTTGAACTGGAGACATTAAAAGAACTGGATGAGCAGATGGAGCGTGAAGCCGGACAGCAGGATGATCTGTCAGGATGGCAGACAGATGCCGGTGGAGAATGGCAGGAAGGTGAGACAGATGGAATGAATGTCTATACCTGTCAGTCCTGTGGTGGTGAGATTATCGCAGATGAGAATACAGGAGCATCAAATTGTCCGTATTGTGGAAATCCCGTAATTATGACAGAGAAGTTTAAAGGTGCATTAAGGCCGGATCTGGTGATTCCGTTCAAATTGGATAAGAAAGCGGCAAAAGAAGCATATTACAGGCATATTAAGGGAAGAACATTTTTGCCAAAAGCATTTCGCAGGGAAAATCATATTGATGAGATTAAGGGGCTGTATGTTCCGTTCTGGCTTTTTGACGGTGATGTTGATGCTGATGTGCGTTATAAGGCGACAAAGGTAAGAATGTGGAGTGACCATGATTATGATTATACGGAGACCAGCTACTATTCTGTGGAGCGAAGCGGAGAGATGACATTCGTTTCTGTACCTGTAGATGGATCAGAAAAGATGGCAGATGATTTGATGGAATCCATTGAACCATTTAAAATTTCAGAGTCTGTGGATTTTCAGACCGCATATCTTTCCGGATATCTGGCAGATAAGTATGATGTCAGTGAAAAAGAGAGCATCAACAGGGCACATGACCGTATGAAAAAGAGCGCAGAGGAAGTACTGGCAGATACAGTGAAGGGTTATGCTTCTGTTGTTCCCGAAAATACAAACGTAAATATTTCAGGCGGAAAAGCACAGTATGCACTGTATCCGGTATGGATTCTGAATACAACATGGAAAGATAAGAAATATATATTTGCAATGAACGGACAAACCGGAAAAATGACAGGAGACCTTCCGATTGACAGGGGAATTTATTTGAAATGGCTTGCCGGACTGACCGCTGTATTTACGGTTGTTTTGTGCCTTGCCGGACTGCTGATTTTTTAGGGGAGGACGAAAGATATGCTGAAGAAAAAGATCATACCTGTATTTCTGGCTTCTGCCCTTACTGTATCAGGTACAACAGGATTTGTGACGGAAGCATTTTCAGAAAATGTTTATGCAGCAGAAGAAGTGCATACAGAAAGGCTGGCAGATTTTGCAGATCTGTTAGATGATGGGCAGGAAGAAGAACTGGAGGCGAAACTGGATCAGGTCAGCGAGGACTACGGCTGTGATGTTGTGGTTGTCACAGAGGAGACTCTGGATGGTGCAGTTCCGCAGGATTATGCAGATGATTTCTTTGATTATAATGACTATGGCATGGGAGAGGACAAGAGTGGTATATTGTTTTTGATAACCATGTCAGAACGTAAGCGGTGTATCTCCACACATGGAGAGGCTATTCAGATTTTTACTGATGCAGGACAGGAATATATGACGGATAACTTTGTGTCATATTTATCCGATGGTGAGTATTATGAGGGCTTTATGAAGTTTGCTGATCTGTGCGAAGAATTTATCATTCAGGCACAGAGCGGAGAACCGTACGATGTAGAAAATCTGCCGGAGGAAACCATCCCTTTTTATATGATATTTCTCATTTCGCTTGTGGTCGGATTTGTGATCGCGCTGATCGTAACCGGAGTAATGAGAAGCCGGATGAAGACTGTACATATGAAGCCGGATGCAGCAGATTATATGAAAGACGGAAGTCTTCATATTAACAGAAGCCGGGATATATTTCTGTATCATCAGGTCACACGTACGGCGAAGCCGAAGGAAGAGAGTTCCGGTGGCGGTGGAAGCAGTACCATACAAGTTCTTCGGGTGAGACGCATGGGGGTTCCAGTGGATCATTTTAACTGACTGGCATGACATATAAAAATCCTGATCTTTTATATTATTTTATGGGATAACCATAAAATGACAGGAAAGATTGGGATTTTATTTTGCGCAAAATTACGGATACCGGTTGCAAGACATCAGAGAATATGATACAGTACAAGGTGGTTTGTTTTGTGTAGAGACAGTTGTCCGGCAAAAAGAAAATAAACTGCGAAGCGGATTGCAAATATCCGCCTGACGATAACAGATTTCTGCACAAAAGAATTATAAAATGAAATAAAAAACAGAAATAATGGAGAGGACATGAAAAAATACGTTGATAATTTTATGCAATACCGGTTTCTTTTGTCAGAACTGGTAAAAAAAGGGATTAAGCTGAAATACAGACGTTCTTATCTGGGAATGATATGGTCTATGTTGGAGCCGCTGCTTACCATGATCGTGCTTACAATTGTATTTGGTACTTTGTATGGAAATACAGACAGGACCTTTCCTGTATATATCCTGACCGGACGACTCCTGTACAGTTTCTTTTCACAGTCCACCAAGGCCGCTTTGAAATCTATACGTCAGAACTCGGCAATGATCAAAAAGGTATATGTACCCAAATATTTGTATCCGCTGTCCAGTGTGCTTTTTAACTATGTGATCTTTCTGATCTCACTGATCGTACTGGCAATGGTGAGTGTGATACTTGGTGTAAAGCCTACGTTCTATCTGCTTCAGGCACCAATCGCACTGATACTGATTCTTATTATGTCATATGGATGCGGAATGATCCTGGCAACAATAGGTGTATTTTTCAGAGATATGGAATATCTCTGGTCTGTAGCACTTATGCTGGTTATGTATACATGTGCGATTTTCTATTATCCTGAAAAGCTTTTGAAGAGTGGATGGGCATGGATACTGAAATATAACCCATTGTATTGTGTGATTGATATTTTCAGATGTTCAGTATTTGGAAAAGCAATGAATATTCATTATTTTGCATATGCACTTATCTTTTCCGTTGTGGCAATGGTGATTGGATTATTCTGCTTCAAGAAGAAACAGGATGATTTTATTCTTTACATCTGAGAACTGAGACAGAAAGCTGCAGGGCAGCGGAACGAATTATTTTTGAAAAATAAGGAGAAAAAATGAGCAAACAACCAGCGATTATTGTTGATAATGTGAGTATGAAATTTAATCTCAGCAAAGAGAAAGTAGACAGTCTGAAAGATTATATTATCAAGTCAATTAAAAAAGAGATTAAATATAATGAATTCTGGGCTTTGCAGAATGTGAGCTTTACAGTGGAAAAAGGAGACAGGGTAGGAATCCTCGGACTGAATGGTGCAGGAAAGAGTACTCTTCTTAAGGTTATCGCAGGCGTTTTCAAACCAACAGAAGGTTCAGTTACAAAACATGGGAAGATGGTTCCGCTTCTGGAACTGGGTGCAGGCTTTGATCCACAGTATACAGGAAAGGAAAATATTTATCTTTACGGAGCAATGCTTGGATATTCCAAAGAATTTATTGATGAGAAGTATGATGAGATCGTGAAATTTTCTGAACTGAAGGATTTTATTGATGTGCCGATCAAGAATTATTCATCAGGTATGAAATCCAGGCTTGGATTTTCGATTGCTACAGTGGTGTCTCCTAAAATTCTGATATTGGATGAGGTATTATCTGTAGGTGATGCGAAATTCCGTAAGAAGAGTGAGAAGAAAGTACTCAGCATGTTTGATTCGGGTGTAACAGTGTTGTTTGTCTCTCATTCTCTGGCGCAGGTTCAGAGAATCTGCAATAAGGCGATGATCCTTGAAAAAGGAAAACTGATCGCTTACGGAGATATTGATACGATTTCTGAACAGTATGAGAAAATGACTAACTGACAGGGACAGACAGAGAAAAAATTTAAGAAGTCAGAAATATCCGGAGGAGTATATGACAAACGGATTAAAAAAAGAAGATTCAGCAGCTTTAAAAGGTCTTGCAGTGTTACTGCTGATCTTTCACCACTGCTACCGTCTTGCAGACAGAATCGAAAGATATCAGGTGGATCTGTGCGGGCTGACAACAGAACAGCTTGTTGCTATTGCGGAATGCTGTAAAATCTGCGTGGCAATATTTGCATTTGTATCCGGTTACGGGCTGATGTATGGATATTCGGCTAAAATGAAAAATAAAGAAAAGTATGCAGTATCAGAATGGATATCCGGACATCTTCTTTCCACTATGTCCGGATTCTGGTTTACTGCAGCTGTATCCTATCTTATTTACTTTGGACTTGGACTTAAGGATCCGAGCAAGTGGGGAGAAACCTTTTATGAAAAAGGATTCGCCGTATTTGCAGATATACTGGGAATCTCCAGACTTTTGGAGACTGAAAGTCTTAACGGGGCATGGTGGTATATGAGTGCTGCGTTTGTATTTATTATATTGCTTCCTCTGTTAGATGGGACGATTGAGAAATTTGGAGGCATATTCTGTATTGCAGTTATCTTTTTGCTTCCGAGAATTTTAGGTATTGGATTTCAGGGAGGCTCAAAGCCATATTCATTTCTTTTGATATTTGTGGCAGGAATGTTATGCTGTAAATATAATTTCTTTCAAAAATTGCATGAATACAGGCGGAAAAAATTAAAATTCATCTGTTTGTCTGCTTTACTGTGTGCCGGCCTTTTCCTGTACCATAAAATCGACCTGAAAATTTTCTGGGAATTTCGGTATGTACTTGTTCCATTCCTGCTGATTCTCTTTTGCGTTGAATATTTGTTCAGGATTACGCCTGTATCCTTGTTCCTTCAGTATCTGGGCAAGCATTCCATGAACATCTGGCTGGTACATACATTTGTGAGAGATTCTCTGGGAAAATATGTATTTGCATTAAAAAAATTCTGGCTGATTCCTGTTGCAGTTCTTGTGATTTCGCTGGGAATCAGTTACTGCCTGGATTTTCTTAAGAAGATTACAGGATATCAGAAACTGATACGGCTGTTAAAGAAAAAGGTGACGGAACATTATGCGGTACGGGAATGATTTTTCGAGAGGATCGCAATAGGATTCAGAGTGGACAATAGTGACGGATGGGAGAGCGTATCATGAAAATACTGCAGATTGGAATGGGAAATGTTGCCGGAGGTCTGGAAGCATTTGTGATGAATTACTATAGAGTTCTGGTGCATATGGATATACAGTTTGATTTTGTGTGTATGTATGATAAAATTGCATATGAAGAGGAAATCAGGAAACTGGGTGGAAGGATCTACTATATTCCAAATGTAAAAAAGAACTATCAGGGCTATATAAAAGAACTGAAAAAAATATTAAAAGAAACAAAATATGATGCAGTACATGTAAATATGCTTTCAGCTGCAAATATTGTTCCGTTACGTGTGGCTCATACAATGAAAGTGCCAAAGATAATTGCGCACAGCCACAGCTCTTCCTGTCCCGGACTGATCAGAAAAATCATGGACAACTGGAACAGACCAAAGATTGCAAAATATGCTACTGACAGGATTGCATGCGGAGAAAAGGCGGGCAGGTGGCTGTTTGGAGATAAAGCTTTCCAAAGCGGTCAGGTTACGTTGATCAATAATGCCATTCAGGCAGAGAAGTTCAGTTTTTCAGAAAAAGACAGAGATTCACTCAGAAAGGAACTGGGATGGGAAAATAAAACAGTGATCGGTCATGTAGGAAGATTTGATATTCCGAAGAATCATGACAGAATGCTTGATATTTTCCAACAGATCGTTTCCGAAAAAAAAGATGTGATGCTGTGTCTGGTAGGTCCAAAGGAAGGTCTGTACAAAGAGATAAAAGAGAAAACAGTGCAGAAAGGACTGGAAGATAAGGTATATTTTGCCGGTAAACAGGAGAATATCCGCAGGTATTTATCTGCTATGGATGTTTTTCTGTTTCCGTCTGTTTTTGAGGGTGTGCCATTTGCGCTTATTGAAGCCCAGGCAAATGGACTTGCCTGCGTAATGTCAGAGGCGGTGTCTGAGGAGGCAGTTGTTTTTCCTGAGAGAGTTAGACGGCTGTCACTTGACAGAGATAATATACAGTGGGCGGCAGCAGTGATGGCAATGAGTTCTATGAATAGAGAAGCGGCTGATCTGATAAAGATGCGGCTGTCAGATGCGCATTTTAACATTGAGACAGAGGCAAAACGTTTGAAAAATTTATATTATCATACGAGGTAAATTACAGATGGACAAGATTGATTTTGTATTGCCATGGGTGGATGGATCAGACTCAGCTGGATAAAGCAGAGAAATGAGTATCTGGGAATTAAAAATGACCAGACACAGGACAGCAGATTTCGGGACTGGGAAAATCTGCAGTACTGGTTCAGAGGTGTTGAAAATTTGCTCCATGGGTGAATCATATATATTTTGTGACATGGGGGCATATCCCTTCCTGGCTGAATACAGATCATCCGAAACTGACAGTTGTAAAACACGAGGATTATATTCCGAAGCAGTATCTGCCCACATTCAGCAGTCATCCCATTGAACTGAATATGCATCGGATCCGAGGTTTATCCGAACAGTTTGTATATTTTAATGATGATACCTTCATCATAAATAAAATGGAACCGGAAGACTTTTTCAGAAATGGTCTTCCAAGAGACTATTGTATAGAAACAGCGTTGGTACAGGATGATATCAATAATCCGTTTGCCTGCATTCTTATGAACAATGCGGCACTTGTAAATATGCATTATTCAAAGAGAGAAGTAATTGGCAGAAACTGGAAAAATGGTTTCATCCTGCATATGGAAAAATGGTATTCAGAAATATGCTGATGCTTCCGTACAGGGAGTTTTCCAGTTTTAAATATTCTCATATCTCAAGCTCTTTTTTGAAGAGTACCTTTGAAGAAGTGTGGAGGGAAGAAGGCGAAGTGCTGGACAGAGTATGCAGGACACGATTCCGTTCTCCGGGGGATGTAAATCAGTATGTGATGAAATACTGGCAGTATATGGAGGGAAAATATGAACCTCAATCACCGAAAATCGGGAAATTTTTTACCATAGGTCTTCACGACCGGCAGATACATGATGTACTCAGAAATCAGAAGTGTAAAATATTGTGTATAAATGATACGGAAAATATAGGAGATTTCAGACAACAGAAAAGAAATATCAAAGATTCTTTTGAGAGTATCCTTCCCGAAAAGTCTGCATTTGAATTATCTTACAAAGATTCCGGAGGCATGTATGACAAAAAGTGCGATTAAAAAATATACGGAAAGGCTGGGCTTTTTCGGAATGATCCTGCACTATATCGGTCGTTTTATGACAAAAACAGAGCAGCAGGTCATTGGAAAGCTGACTGTGCGTTTTGGAAAAGTAAAGAAAAACCGGCTTGTGTTTAAAAATCGGGAAATGATGGACTGCACAGATAATCCGGAAGCTTTTTATGAATATCTTATAAGTTCCGGGTATAATAAAAATATGAGATCATCTGGCTGGTCTCTGAAAAAAGAAAATTCAGAAATCAGAATACCGGAAATGTAAAATTTGTAACTGCTGAAAATAAATATGGATGGAGCAGTCCGCTGGCATATTATTATGGTGCTACAGCCGGATTTTTCTTTTATTCTCATAACAGTGCAGGACTGAACAGGTATCGGTGTAAAGGACAGACAGTTGTAAATCTGTGGCATGGGTGCGGTTATAAAGATGCAGAGCAGGGAAAGAAAAAACAGAATATAAAGCCTGATTTTGACTATGCACTTGTTCCCGGACCGGTATTTGTGAAAACGAAATCCGGACTATGGAACTGCGAACCGGACAGGCTGTTAATGATGGGATATCCCAGATATGACTGGATGCTGCATCCGTCAATGAGTAAGGATGAAATTCTGGACAGTCTGTTCGGATGGAAAGGGAAAAAGCTGTTCTGTGGATGCCGACTTCAGAAAAGTGATCTGGGAGGGTGTGCGGAAAATGAAATTGAGCTTCCCTGTCAGCTTCCGGCAATACAGGATATGAACGAGCTGAAAGAACTGGACAGTTATCTAAGGGAGCAGGAGATTATTCTGATCATAAAGAAGCATCCGCTTCAGACGGAATGGGATGAGAATGAACAGGAGTTTACCAATATACGTTATGTTGCGGAAGCCCTGTTGGAGAAAAAACAGATAAAACTTTATGAACTGATAGGGATCAGCGACGGTCTGCTCTCTGATTACTCGTCAGTGGCAGTAGATTATCTGCTGTTGGACAGACCGCTTGGATATGTGCTTACGGATTACAATATATATAAAGAAAAAAGGGGATTTGTATTTGAAGATCCGCTGGAATATATGCCGGGTGAGAAAATCTATAATGCCTGTGATATCAGAAAATTTATGAAACATCTGACTGATGGAACAGACAGTTACCGGCAGGAGAGAGCAAAGAATCTGAAACAGATGCACAATAAAACAGAAAACTATTGCAAAAGGCTTGCAGATTATTTACAATTGTAGCTGTTATATGAATGTGAAGAGAACAGTTATCTATTAATGCAATAAAACAGGGAGAATGTAATGGAGAAAAAATAGGATATACACAGGGAACCTTTGATATGTTTCATATAGGACATCTGAACCTGATCAGAAATGCAAAAAAACATTGCGATTATCTGATTGTCGGTGTGAATGCGGATGATCTGGTAGAGTCATATAAAAACAAAAGACCGATCGTTCCGCTGGAAGAAAGGGCAGAGATTGTACGGGCCATCAGATATGTTGATGAGGTGATCGTGACGACAACCCTGGACAAAAAGCAGGTATGGGAAAAAGTCCACTTTAATGAAATCTATATCGGAGATGACTGGAAGGGCAATGCACGTTGGGAGAAGACTGGAAAAGAAATGGAAGAGCTGGGCGCTAAGCTGGTATTTCTGCCATATACCAAAGATACATCCTCAACGATGCTTCGTGAGAAATTAAAAGAATTCTAGGGAGCCAGATATGAAAAAAAGAATAAAAAAGAAAATAAAAAAACTGAAAAAATCCATTAACAAGATCAACAAGGTCAGAGTTCAAAAGGGAAGAAAAGCCATGTTGCAGGAGACATGGGCAACTGTGACCTATGGATTATATGATAATCGCAAGATCAGACGCCTTAAGAAATTCCCCCCTGCACTTGTAGAGAATAGAATGCTCTTTGAAACAAATGATGATTTTACGGATAATGGTCGTGCTTTGTTTGACTATCTTATTGAGAAAGGATACAACAAAAAGTATGAGATTGTATGGCTGGTCCATGAACCGTCTAAATATAAAGAATATCAGTTTGAAAATGTGAAATTTGTGCAGAACTTTAAGAAAGGTTCCACGATCCGAAGAGCAGAAGCATATAAATATGCACTGACATCAAAATATATTTTTTACACCCAGGCTTTTAACTGGATTGGTATGTCGAGAAGAAATCAGCTCTTTATCGATCTCTGGCATGGCTGTGGTTACAAGGCAAATAAGAACGGGCGTAAGGTTTTCTTTGATTATTGTCTGGTACCGGGGGACATTTTCATTAAGACCAAAATGGAATTTTTGGGTGTACTTCCAAAAAACTGCTCTCGTTTGGATATCCCCGTTATGATATGATGCTTAAGGGCAGTGAACGTGCAGATGAATATAAAAAGAAACTTCTGAAGGAAACAGACAGCGAGAAACTGATCCTGTGGATGCCAACCTACAGACATGCTTCCAGTGAGCGTCTGAACGAGGAAACCTTAAATAATGAATTCAATATTCCTATCATTGATGATGCAGATAAGCTTCTGGAACTGAATAAGTTCTGTAAGGAGAATCATATTCTTATTGTTATCAAGAAGCATTACCTTCAGGTACCTTATGATTTTGGTGAGAATGTCCTTACCAATATTGTTTATCTGGAGAACGGAGATCTTGCGGATAACGGACTGCAGCTTTATGAGTTTATCAACTGTTCGGATGCGCTGGTTTCTGACTATTCTTCTGTTGCGATTGATTATCTGCTGTTAGACAGACCGCTTGGATTCACACTGGATGATTATGAGGCTTATACGGAATCCAGAGGATGGGTGTTTGATGATCCGCTGGAATATATGCCTGGCGAACATATGTATAATATGCAGGATTTTGAGAATTTCATCCTGGATATTAAAAACGGAAAAGATAATTATAAAGAACAGCGTGCCAGTGTAAGAGCAAAAACACATAATGTGTGTGACAATTACTGCCAGCGTGTGTTGGATTATTTTAACATTACAATGTAATGATATTATAGCAATTCCATAAATTACTGCAAACAATCCAGTCCATCATAGCGTGAAGTCCTGCGTCAGATATCTTTGCCGTGCGTCAGCACGCCTGCAGATATCTTCCTTGTCCTTCCACACTCTGCTGAACTGTCTTGATT
>ENA-OQIC01000769-OQIC01000769.1-human-gut-metagenome-genome-assembly--contig:-NODE-769-length-13147-cov-1.840630_pt1 | contig 13147 bp, 14 predicted proteins | sample MGYA00242572_ERZ504736 | MGnify/ENA primary metagenome ERZ504736 (study PRJEB26092, sample SAMD00036201) | human gut metagenome | host: Homo sapiens | study: EMG produced TPA metagenomics assembly of... | reverse complement strand
ATTACTATAGAACCCGCACATCTTTGGGTTGAATTGATGTAACAATAAATCATAGAACGATAAAATGAATAAACGACATTATGAACATACGTTACCCAATATACGAGGGAGTTTATCGAATACTTACTTCTGTTCTCATAACGCTCCTAATGCCAATAATCCATAAAACACATACTCCACATCACTACTATCTTCCAGCAGTGTCGCCGAGAAACCACCCGAATCCAACCAATGAGCCTCAATAAAATCATGAACTGGCCTAACGGGTCGTATATCATAGCATCCCATAAGAAAAAGGGTCGTAGCCGTAGAAAGAAAGATCCGGAACAGGAGCTCCTCGTCCAGCTTTGAAACCACCGGTCTCATCCTGCGTATCCCGTAAATAAAAAAGATCGTCGATCGGCTTATAGCCCTCCAATTGTCCGATAATCGCAAGGGCTGCGACCGTAGCGTTTGTCGTAGCGACCTCCCGATCCCGCAAATTCGAGTAGCCTCCTCCTTTTACACGATAAGACCTTAGCTTTTCCAAGACGGCCTTTTTTTCGTTTTCCTTATTTTGTGTATCTTCCAATAAAGACATCCAAATAAACCGGGTATAAGGAGACCATATGTCATCATGAGGCAGGTCCATAAAAGAAGTAAGACTCCTAATCGGCATCGGACGCATTGCCCCCAATAGAAAACGGAACTTTCCCTCTTTCATCAACCGATGTAGCAATACACAACGCATATAGGCTGCGTAATGAACCAAATCCAACGACATTACAGGCTGCTTTTCCAAATAAGATCTCCTTTTCTCCATACTCAAATCAATGCCCAATACGTATGACAGAAGCCAGCCGAACGAAGTATAGTACAAATCAACCTCTCCACTTTTGTTTACGAAAGTATCCCCTCGGTCTTCTGGGATTCGACAAAGCACGATAAACGCAGAAGAGCCTCACTTCCCAACCGCTTTTTCCCTCCGTAAAGGGTATGCATCAATCTTGTTGATATCGTAGTTTTCATCTCAAACAGTCATTTATTTCAAGATTCGTTCGGTTACCCGGAAAAGAAGTCGTTTTAACTCCACATTCTTGATCTCATGCAAAGCTGTCAACGCAGCTTGATGATATGTATCTGCCATCTGCCCGACCCGTTCAAGAGTCGTTCGCAAAAGCGGCTTATTCTCCGAACGGCCTAAGAAAGCCTTCAAATTCTCACATTCCAAAAGGGAACGCGTAAATACAGGTTCCGGATTTTGCTCACAAAGCACGGCTAATACGGCAGAGGGCCTTAACGCTACCGGCCGGTCATCCTTAAAATCCTCTATATCATCCAATAACTGATACGCGATACCCAATGCCCGGGAATACTGATGAAAGATCCGACGAAGCACCTCGTCATCACCTGCGCAGATCAATCCTAATACCAAGGATACCTCGAAGGCAGGGACTGTCTTATTACAGAATATTTCCAATACCCAATCCAATGTCAAAGGGCGAGGGGAAACGCTCCATTCCAGTTCCATTCCTTGTCCTTTACAAAGCGCTATATGCGCATCAGCAGCCACCGCTGTTAGTGCTCTCGCATCACACAGAGATAAAAGCCGATAGCCTTCACCCAATAAGATATCACCGACATTAATCGCTATAGGCACACCATACAAAGCATTTATCGTTGGTTTACCGTACCGCTCCTTATCATTATCTTGTATGTCATCATGCACTAAAGAGGCTTTATGGAAACATTCCACCGCAATAGCGGCCCGCTGTACATCGTCCGGAACCTCAGCCCCCCGGTCAAAGCCAGATAAGTAGCCGCCAATAAATAAGGACGCCATCGCTTGCCTTCACCGCCCATCCATTCTAAGGCGACCGAAGAGGTTTGGTCTTTAGCCGGAGAGAAATGGCCTGCTAAATTCTCTTTCGAGAACCATCTTTTCAAATCCGCTCGTAATCCATCATAATCCAACAGCCTAGCCTCATTATCCGAGCGCATCCCCATCATACGAATCACATATTCATAATCAACATGGGTATCCTTACATCCGGACGTATTTAGGGGTATAGCCAAGCCCGGAACAGCATTACTGATAAGCAAGGGAAAAGCTTTTTCCAAGGAATCCAAACAACTTACCCCGATCACTGAATCAACTACCCGATTCTGTATCAAGCCTACCACGGAAGTAAAACCTTCCGCTACAATACTCATTATGCCCAGACTTTCCGCTTTATCTTGAAGATCGGGAATCGAACAATGACTACATCGATGGCATAAAAGACCTAATTCATCAATTTCCGCCTGGCATTTAGCAGAATTACTCAAACACTTAGGTAGTAGTAATACACGTCTCTCATAGGGAATGGAAGCGACCGTTTCCTTCCATACTTGATTATGGATCTCTACCATCAGCCACCCTCTTACCTCTACGTCTAGTGCATACTCACGAATCAATTGATCCGCGAAGTTCGACAAATCGTCCAAGGACAGTGGGGGCTGGATCGTTAAATCGTCCACAAATGCTTGAATTCGATTACGCAATTCATCCCGTTCAGCATAAGATGCCGGTATGTTATGTATCAGTTTGTTTTCCATGCGTACTCAAAGATTAACCGTAAGCTCCAAATCCAAAAAAGTATTTCTTCTTCAAGAGTCTGTAAAAAACATTCTGCTCGGGAATCTCCTCCCCTTCCATATCATGACCGGGAACCGGGTTCATTTTCTGATATTCCTCCCTTACCGTACCCCGAGTCGTAGTATCTATCGCACCCTGTTGTTCCAAGAATCTCCACATTTTTCCGGGATCTTCCAAAAGGATACAGCCTCTGGATGTCTCGGCTGTCATTTTCCGCAGATCCGCCAAAAACATTGAATCACGGAATAGCTCCACCAAGTTTGAGGCATCCCCATTAATAAAGTCCCTAGCCATCTGTAAAGGCGGGCAAAACTCGACCGCCCCCGACGGAGATATATGATGGCTCATACCCGTCGCCGCCGGACATAGGGCTTTTCCCTTATCATCCCAATAAGTATCGATAATAAACAAGGCGCATCCCTCCGTTGCTCGACAATAAACCGACGGAAATCCCTAATTTGCTCCTTAGTCAACGCATTCTCCACATTAGGAACCGCTCCCACCGGACGATAGATATAATACCACAAATAGAGCGTACCCTCCCTAGCCATCCGTTCGATATGGGCCCGACTCACCAAATCCTCATAATTACTCCGGCATATACTGGCAGCTACACCGAAAATCAAACGGGCTTTCCGACAGGCACGCACTCCACGGATCGTACGATCCAATACGCCATCTTTCCCACGGCGGATATCGCTCTCGTCTTTCAATCCTTCGATACTGATCAGAGGAGTAACATTTCCCATCTTTTTTAAGCGAAAGGCCACCTCTTCTGTCAGCAAAGTAGCGTTGGTAAACAATTGGAAGTAGCAGTCCGAATGTTTCTCCATGGTTTCCAACAGACCTTTATACATCAAAGGCTCTCCTCCCAGTATCCCGAAAAAATAAGAACCTTGTCTTTTACTTTCGGTTATAATACCATTCAATTGGGCTATAGAGAGGGCTTTCCTGCCACCGGCAGAGACCCAACAACCGCTACAACTCAAATTACAACTCTCCGTGATGGATATCATCACGAATGCGGGGAAAAACGGAGCGCCTAATGCTTGTCGCTTCTCAAATGCGGCCATGTTCCCGAAAATTACGCCAAACCGAAATTGTACCATGAAACTTCCATATCAGACGAGGCGAACATTCCTTGAATATCCGTGAAGAGGTCCTTGCAGTCGCTATGTATTCGTTAAATCTCATTGATTATCTTTTTCAAGAAAGAGACACCGGCTCTTCGTTGTGCCAAACGTGCCCGAAGTGTATCCGCATAAACCGTTTTCGCATCGATGGAAACCGCCAATTCCTCATCCTTCAAACCCCCATTGATCGGAGATTTCTCATATTTGGGAAATATAATCGCTTTATTCGGGCACATCCGGCACAAGCCGGACAATTATTCTTACAATTCTGGGGCTGTTTTACAGTTACGACACCGTCTTCTATCGTATAAACACCGAACAGGCAGAAGTCATGGCATTTACCGCAGTCCGTACAACGTTCTTTATCCAATGTAGGATACCAAGCATCGACACCAATCTTGACCGGAAAAGAAGATACCGACTGGCGAATAACCTCCTCTTCCTCTATTTCTACGGGACTAACCTCATATGCGAATCCGAAAGAATCCAAAATCGCTTCCATACCCTCATTCCGGATATCCAATACACGAGAAGTTTCCATTCCCACGGAAGCGAAAAGGGAACGGATCGCCCTCGGATAGCAAGCGATAATCGTGGATGAGGCGACATCCGGCAAATCCGATGTTCTCTCCCTCACTTTCTCACATAGATCAGGCTCTACTACCACATCATATCCTTCTTGCCTTAAAAAGGCCGCCACCTTTACCACTTTCTCCTTATCTATAAAAGAGCGGGAGGCACAAGTACAAATCGTAACTCTATTATTATATAGCATTTCCATCAAGTATTATTATTCGTCTTTCGCAATATTACAAACAATATCCAAACACTAGTACAGCATCCGGCGCAAGGCGAAAAATTGAGTACTTATCACGAAAAAAGGCGATTTCCGTACCATACAGAAACCGCCTTCTTGTCAACATCACATCAAGCTAAGGTTACACTCATTTATTATCAGCCAAGTAAATATCCGTAAATGTCACAGCGCCAGTTAATCGGTTATTATTATTAGTAACATTCAACAATGTGACATACTTACGATACTGATTATCGCTCAAAGCACTTTTCATCAATTTCAGATTTCCATAAACAGCTTTCTGCAATCGCTCCTCCTGACGTTTCGTGTCTCTACTCAAGCTTTCCTTTTGTTGTCCTTTAAAATATTCATTAATGTCATATACCTCATCCATCTGAGATGGGGTCAAATCCAAATAAGAACTTAATTTGCCGAACTCTACCGCAAACGGTTCTTTATTACCATTTTCATTCACACATTGCGCTTTCGCAAAACTTACTGTAGCACTAATACCTAAAATCGCTACTGCCATAAATAACTTTCTCATAATACCTAAAATTTACCTATTAAAAAATCAATAACATAACAAAACAACCAACCAATCCTAATCAAGATAGCCTAAACATTCTTTCGACTTCAGACTAATCCTTTTACCAAACCATTAACCTATTCTATAGTATGATAACTTTGAGAAATATCAACTTACATATCATCAATACATCTCTTTGTTTCTGTTACAAAGATGGTGAATTATATAATAGATAGTTTCTAGTTTATGACGAAAGGGAAAAAAACGGGATTCAACACGAAAACAGCAAAAAATGCCGATTCTTAATGAACCGGCATTGATATTAAGTACTATTCTTGACTGACTATCCAAGACTTAAACTCGGATGCTTTATTTTTACTAATATAAATTCGCTCAGGGACTTCTATATCGAGAGTGACTAATAAACGGCTATCAAACCAAATCGTAATATCCTTTACACTGTCACGGGAAATTATAAACTGTTTATTCGCACGAATAAACTCCGCCGGATTCAACGAAGATATAATTTGTTCCAATGTTTTAGCATACGGATACGAACCTCCATTCCTTAAATAAATATAAGTATTCTTATCCGCCGTATAGAAACAAGATACCTCATTCAAACCAATAGGCAATAGTTTATCCTTGACAGGTATCAACAATTTATCCTTATATTTCGGGCTTAAAGACAATTGCGTTAATTGAGATAAATAGTGTAAGACATCCTGTTGGTTCCATCTACTGAATTTCTCTAATGAGCGGTTTAGTTCCTCTGGTTTTACGGGTTTTAATAGATAGTCTATACTATTCACCTTAAACGCATCAATCGCATACTGGTCGTACGCTGTCGTAAAAATAATCGGAGTCTCCACCTCTATCTGATCAAAGATCGCGAAAGCGGAACCATCCGACAAATGAATATCCATAAATAGCAAATCCGGTTTCGGATTGGCTTGCAGCCAACGAACCGTTTGCCGGACACTCTCCGTATTCCCCATTATCTCTATGGAAGAATCCAAGCTCAGTATCATATCTGCCAAATTCTCATAGGCGGCAGTCTCGTCTTCTACGATCAATATTTTCATATAGCATTATTTTAAAGGAAGATAGACCTTGAACATTTGTTCATCTGATTCTACCCTTATTTGTTTATCCATTAACAGTAAAAAACGGTTTTCCAAATTCTTTAGTCCAGTCCCATTTGTATCGGGAGGTGTCAACTTTGGATAAATAGGGTTCGTAACGACTAATTCCATTCGCTCATTCAACTCTATCCGTATATCCATTCGATGATCACTATCAATAATATTATGTACGGTAGCATTCTCCACCAAAGGAAGCAAAGAAAGAACCGGTATCCGCAAATTCCACTTATCTTCGGGAATGTCGATCGTAAAAGTCAGCTTATTGGCAAAACGCACCTCCATCACATGGCGGAAAGCTCAATGAACATCAATTCCTCTTTCAAGGCAACCAACCCTCTTTTATCACTCTGTAAGATATAACGGAAAATATCAGATAACTTTGTCACATAAGATAACGTATGCTCATCGTTCTTTTTCCGGATCAAGGAGGAGATCCCATTCAAGGCATTGAAAAAGAAATGAGGATTTATTTGGTTAGCCAAAGCATCGCACCGACTCTGCAAACTCTCGATGCGCAACTTCTCTATCTCTTGCTCTTTTTCCCGTTGCTTGGTGAAAAGCATCGATATATATCCGATAAAGGTACACAACAGACAAGTAACAAAGAACTGGAAGATCAAGATACTTCCCATGCAATCCGTCTTACGAGTACAAAATGAGATCCCGAAAGATATCGTCGCATAAAACAGATAAGCGATAAAGGAAAACAAGAAATTCTTCCATAACCGTTTCGTAAACAATGATGTCTGGAGCTTACCCAGATTATAGCGAAGCAACAGATAGATGAACGTCAAGAAAAATAGAAAACGATACGTGAAAAACGCAAAGAACCCAAAGTACTCGGACTTGCTCAGAAAACTCAACTCCCAAGGTATCCACGCAATATTCGTATAGATAATAAAGATTGCGCTAATCAAGCTGACCAGCGGGAGCTTACGTGAAATAGATGTCTCAAATGAACTCATAAATATCCTATAGTTTTTCAAAATACAAAGTAACATCAATTTTTCACGACTTCTCTCATTGTTTGAAGCAAAACGAAAAAAAGAAGATTGAAAACGAAAAAGCAACCTGCTATCCGACAGGAATCTTTAATACCTGACCCGGACGTATATCAGGACTGGACAAACCATTCGCTTTCTGTAAAGCCGCCGTACTAACCCCCGGATACTTTTTCGAGATAGAATACAAGGAATCTCCGGATCGTACCTTGTAAGACACAAAGCCTTTCTGGTCCGTGGCAGATGAGGCTGGGTTATCTTTTTAGCCGAGGCTGAAGCGGTAGAAGACCTCTCCGCAGGTTTCGCTGTCGTTTTAGTCGAAGCCGAGGCAAAAGCGACACCCCCATTATCTACATATAATCTTAACCGTTTTCCTTTCGCTACCCGGTTGGAGCCTAGCCCGTTCCATTTACGGATATCTTTCGCTGTCACTCCATAGCGATTAGCGATCGTATAAAGATTCTCACCACTCAATACCACGTGGGTGATTTTTTCCCGGGTCGCACCACTTGGTAAAGAGCCATTAGAGTTATTCGCAGAAATGCAATTCGCCAACAGTTCCTCGATCCGATGCGTATAGACCGTATCTTCTTTATCGATAAAAGCATAGGTTTCCGCCGCAGGTAGTTTCAAGACCGAAGGGCGGGTATTACCCGGAACGATGTCTCTTTTATATTGTGGATTTAACGCACGCAACGTCTCAATATCTACTTGCAATAGATCCGATACTTGCTGCAAATGTAGGGCATTATTCACCATGACCGTATCCGTGGCTAACGGCAAGCTGGTTTGCATCGGACAGATGTTATGCTCGCAATAATAATTCATGACGTAATTGGCGGCGATAAATAAGGGGACGTATGAACGAGTCTCTTTCGGTAAATAAGGGAAGATATCCCAGAAGTCCGTCTTGCCCCCCGAACGACGGATCGCTTTATTCACGTTGCCCGGCCCGCAGTTATAAGATGCCAACACTAAATTCCAATCCCCATAGATAGCGTACATATCCTTGAAATACTTACAAGCGGCCTCGGTCGCTTTCAAGGGGTCCCGGCGCTCGTCCACCAAGCTATTAATCTCCAAGCCATAGCTCTTACCCGTAGGAAGCATGAATTGCCATAAACCACAAGCGCCCACACGAGAGAGGCTACCGGATTCAAGGCACTTTCCACGACGGCGAGATATTTCAATTCAATAGGCAGGCCATGCTCATCCAACACCTGCTCGATTATCGGAAAATAAAAGTCCGCCATCCCCAGCATATAACGCACTAAATTTCGTTTACGCTCCGCATATAAGTCAATACAATCACGCACTATATTATTATAGGGCAAAGCGATCACGCTGGGAAGCCTAGACAGGCGGTCGATATAGACCGAATCCGGGAAATAGACATTCTCGTCGTCATCATGGCAAAAGTCCTCTCTTTTTGAGAAATATTGCACATGCCAAGTACGGAGCAAACTATCCACGTTCGCATCCAAGCTTTCCGGAATCAATCCGACCTCAGACTCCAGCGAGCTTAAGGTATCTTTTTCCTCAATTCGGGTCTCTTCCTGCGCATAGACCAATGAGACCAAACAATTTAAACAAATGAGTGCTAGCAGGTATCTTTTCATGTATATCAGAATTTTAGACTGCAATTCAATCCGTAAGTACGAGGCGTGACACTCGTCTTCGGACTAACAACCGGCTCCAAATGCAAGGATAAATCCGGTGATATATCAAAATCGAATAACTGGGCATCCACGTAGGCATCCACGATACTCAACGCATACACCCCGACCGTAATAATTATACTCAAGTCCCTATATCGACGAAAATAATCCTTCTGTCTTTTCAATTGATCCTTGAAATTTGAATTATTAATCGCATCCTCAGGAGCCATGGAAGTCAAGTCTTGCCAACTTTTACTCCAAGCATCCGGATTTTCCAGATTCTTAGCGGCATCATACATGATATCCTTATAAGCCGTCGAATAATCCTTATAATTCTTATTATTCCAAGTCACGGCATACATACATCCCATCAAGCCACCGTAAACGATTGGTAATTTCCAATATTTCCGGTTATAGATCTGTCCCAGACCCGGAACTAAGGCGAACAAGACCGCTTTTGTCGGATTCGGCTTAAAAGCCAGCTTCATCTTCACTTCCGGTACGCCCACCGAATCGGCCGCCATCAAGACGGCTTGCACGGTAGAATCCGGGGCAGCTACCTCCACGGAATCGGAAACTATAGCAGGAACGGCTTTCTCCGTCTTATCCTCCTGTGCGTTACCCATCCCGGCATAGCACATGAATCCGATCAAAAGGAGTATGATTCGATTTCTCATTTCAATTTATCCAGTAACCCGATCAATTGCTCTAACTCTTCTTCCGTGGCGAAAGGAATCGTAATTTTACCTTTTCCCTTCTCATTGCAAGTCAACTGGACTTTCGTATTGAAGTAACGGGACAAATGATCTTTCAGCAATTTAAACTCTTCCGGAAGTATCGGCTTACGATCCGATTTTTTCTTTTCCGGCAATTCCGGTTGTATTCCCTCGGCTATATTACGCACCATCTCCTCCACGTTACGAACGGAGAGTCCTTGAGCCAATATCTGCTCATATAAAGCTAATTGAATCTCCGGATCATCCACCGGGATCAATGCCCGGGCATGTCCCATATCGATCTTCTTGTCCTTCAATCCTACTTGGATCTCGGCGGGAAGTTTCAACAAACGAAGGTAATTGGCGATCGTAGCACGCTTCTTTCCAACCCTTTCGCTCAACCCCTCTTGGTCAAGCCGTAATTATCGATTAATTTTTGATAAGCTAACGCGATTTCGATAGAGTTCAAGTCCTCTCGTTGGATATTCTCTATCAAAGCCATCTCCACCACGTTCTCGTCGGCCGCCGTCTTAATATAAGCGGGAATACGCTCCAAACCTGCTTTAAGCGACGCACGATAACGCGTTCGCCAGAGATGATCATATATTGCTCGGGGCCGATTTCCTTCAACGTAATCGGCTGTATCACGCCTAACGAGCGGATAGAGGTAGCCAACTCCTCCAAGGTCTCTTCCTCAAAGACGGATCGAGGTTGCTCTGGATTAGGCTGGATCTTGCTTAACTCGATCTCACTAATAGACGATGAACCACCTGTCTTCAGGTCATCCATCGTAATTAACGCGTCTAATCCACGGCCTAACGCCGATCTTTTTAATGCTGCCATAATCCTTTATTTTTTTCAACAATCTCCTGTGCCAACTGCATATGTTGATAGATCCTTTCGAATCCGCGTCATACAATAAGACAGGTTTACCGTAACTGGAAGCCTCGCTCAACTTCACGTTTCGTTGGATCACGGTAGTAAATACCAAATCGCGGAACGGACGTTTCACTTCCTCATAAATCTGGTTCGCCAAACGCAGGCGGGAATCATACATAGTCAAGAGGAATCCCTCTATCTCCAGTGCCGGGTTCAGCTTTGATTTGATAATCTTGATCGTGTTCAACAGCTTACTGATACCTTCCAAGGCGAAATACTCGCATTGTACCGGGATAATCACCGAATCGGCGGCTGTCAAGGCATTCACGGTTATCAATCCCAAAGAAGGAGAGCAGTCGATCAAGATAAAATCGTACTTCTCTTTCAGCGGTGTCAATATCTGCTTCAATATCCGTTCACGATTCTCCAAGTTTAGCATCTCGATCTCCGCTCCCACCAAATCGATATGAGAGGGGATGATATCCAGTCCTTCCACTTCAGTCTGTGTGATAGCGCCACTCGCGTCCTCACCGTTCACCAGACATTCATAGATAGAAAGTTCTACATTACGTATGTCCACACCCAGACCGGATGAGGCATTCGCCTGCGGATCAGCGTCTACGACCAGCACCTTTTTCTCAAGAGCGGCCAATGACGCAGCCAGATTAATCGTGGTGGTTGTCTTCCCGACTCCACCTTTCTGATTTGCTAAAGCGATAATCTTTCCCATACTATACCTAATTAATTCGAGGGCAAAACTAAACATTAAAAACTGAAACCAAACAGGGTTCAATCAAAACAATGCTTGTTTTGTTGATAAATCGCCCTAACTGTTGATAACTCGCAAATATAAGCAGAATAAATCAAATAGAGGGTTATAAGGCTGGTATATAGGTGTTTTTTTGGAAATGATAACGAAGTTTTAAGTTACATACAGACCCATCCCATCCTTCGGGCAATGTCTTGGAATATATTTTTATCGCAGGAAGGAACCTTTATCGTATAGATCTCAGACCGTGATTCCACATGAAAATATCCCTTTTCCGGAAGCTTTCCTCCGGCAAGGCCTTTCCCTCAAAAGACTGTAGCTCATAATGATTATCATTATAAGACACATTGAAATATTCATTGTCATTCTCCGGATTCAGATAAAGAGTCCTTAAATCGATCCTTCCTCCCAAATAATCATCCAGCCTAGAGGATGAAATCTTAATACCCGTATACCTGCATCCAGCCCCATCATCGAAAAGCAGGCATAAGTATTGCGTACCAAAAGAATCTTTAGCCACAAGGATTTGAGGCACACCATAAAACTCTAGGATCCTATCTAAAAACAAATTAGTCATAACATCATTACCTTTGCCTTATTTACATCAAAACAATAAGATCGCCACCAAGAATAATGAGCCACACCGAATGTCTTTTTAATCATGCCATCTTCTTTGCGAGAAGAAATCCAATGATTTCACAGGATCTCCTTCCGCAATTCTATAAAATACCCCACTACACGCCATAGCATCCGAAGGTGGACATAAGTCCGGTAGCTCCTCAAACCATTTCCTTTCTTCCATGATATCGCAAATATAAGCAGAATAAACAATATACCATATCAAGAATCCCATAAATATGACTAACGAGAAACCATAGCTAAACCACGTTTACCATTTTGACAATTTGTAATATCAAGTCCCGGAGAATCGATTTTTCCGGGCTGATGGACAGTTCATTCTCAAATACGAGAAAAAATTTCAGCAATCATTTACATGACAGCGTCTTATCGAAAAACGGCCTTTCATTCTAGCGGAATTCATTCATTGTAATTCATATTTAGTGGGTTGCTTGAGGGGGTTTATGGGGTTAGAACTGGGTCGTAACAAGGTTATGATGCCCATCCACAAGTATCAACAACCCTATTCTTGACTATTCACGATGCCCATCGGCACTACCGGCGTTGCCCAACCGGCGACCTATCGCATAGGCTTTCACCACTTATCACGTACAAAAAGGGGGCTTTTCAATGAAAAATGCGTTTACAGTCATCCAGCCTCTGCTATTTTACGCTCTCCACCGAAAAGGGATGTCACACATATAGACATTTATTTATCAAAAAGAAAGAATAACAGGGCAGTAGAGCTAGAACCTGCACGAGTAGTCCTTACAATCCACGCCGGTAGTCGCATATGACAACACCGATACTCACACAAGGTGCTCATGAGAAAAGTATCTTAGTTTCATCGCCCCATACGCCTAAGATACTTCGCCAATGAACTTAGGATACTTGCTCAATGAAACTAAGATACCTTGTTTTTATATTTAAATATGAAACACTCGTAGGGGAACGCACAAAAGCCCCGCCGAAGTACATCGACGGGGCTCTATCTTATGAACTGTGTCTTTCCTTACGGAAATCCGGTCAGTTTTCTACTTATTTAACGATTGTCTTAACAGCCTCTTCACCATCAACAGCTACAGCTACGATACCAGCAGGTACAGCGATAGTTGCGTTGTCTGAAGTAAGAACTGTCTCAGCAACAACCTTACCTAAGATGTTAGTGATAACTACTGACTTACCAGCAGCGCCTTGAACAGTTACAGTACCGTTACCAGCTACTACAGATACACCTTCAACATTGTTGATGTTATCGTTAGATGTTACCATATCATCAGCATCAG
>ENA-OQIC01000768-OQIC01000768.1-human-gut-metagenome-genome-assembly--contig:-NODE-768-length-13187-cov-5.494257_pt1 | contig 13187 bp, 17 predicted proteins | sample MGYA00242572_ERZ504736 | MGnify/ENA primary metagenome ERZ504736 (study PRJEB26092, sample SAMD00036201) | human gut metagenome | host: Homo sapiens | study: EMG produced TPA metagenomics assembly of... | reverse complement strand
TAAAAAAAGGTGTCATAAGCCGTACTAGCTGTACAAACGCCTTGATATATCAACGTTTATTCTTTAGTACAGTAGCTTTTGCACTGTACTAGGGTGTACCAAAAATACTAAGAAACAGATAAAGCAGAAAGGACAAAACACAAATGAAAATTAAACTATTTAACCGTGAGTTAGTTGTTGACGGATATTTCAGCAATGGCATAACGAAAACTAGACAAGAAAATAATGAGGAATTAGAAACCAGAGTAAATGAGTTCATGGCTGACAAGAAAGTAAGCAATGTACAGGCTTATGGCGATAATATCATGGTTACATATGAGGAGGTAGAATAACATGACCGAACAAGAATATATTAGCTATTGTGAGAAAGAAGTAACACGCCTTGAGGCTAGACGCTACCAGTTCATGGGGGCAACATGGGAAGAGTTAGGCAAAGGCGACCATATGGTTATGCTAGAGGTTGGCAGTAAAGTAATGAACGAAGATAATTCTGTTAACCTATATGAATTACACAGAGACAAACACACACGTTTCAAGGTGTGGAACATGGTAGCAAGAACAGCATTACACTATGATAAGAAGTTCCCAACAGATGACAGACTACAGTTGTTCACTGACACCCTAGAAGAGCACTTTAATAACATGGTTAACAAAGAGCTAGAACATGCAGACATGAATAGAGTTAGTCAGTTGGTTAGCGAGTTTGAACATGAGTTATCAAGTGATGAACTTGAGAGACTTAAGACTGATATTGTATTAGTTGGATTGGTTTAATACTAAGCGGAGAATGTGTCAATGTATTTATTGGAGGAAATCAAAGGACAATGCTTGATAGTGTTGTCCTTTTGCTTATATTATAATGTTGATAAGCAAGTTAACACAGACAACAAACACAAGAGCTTTACTGTATTGGTAAGGTTCTTTTGTCTTAATGTTGGCAAATGTTGGCATGAAATCATAGTGTACAGTCACCAATAGAGCAAGCAGAGAGACAGAGTGAGCATGTATCAGCAATCACACTGAACACCGAACGAAGTCCGAGAAACAGCCACGGCGAGGGATAAAAATGGGTGTATAATCGTTCGAAAATACCCCTTAAATTTTTATCGGGGTATCGTATTGTTCGGATATAACAACGCCGCCCTTTTTTGCGCGTGATTTTCCCTTTTTGAATTTTTTAGAACGTCCTAGAACCCGCCTAAAAGCCCGTGTATGGCGCGGTAAAGGTATTTCATATGTAATTACATTCAAGCTTATTAAAAATGACCCCCGCCCCTATCTCGTGTCAAGGAGAGCCACCACAAGGTGTTGTCTTGTATCACGCACCATTTTTCAGAATTTAAAGGGGTGTCATGTAACCTTGAAAAGCCTTATTTTGATTGTGTTTAGTTTACCAGTTAACTTTCTATGTGTTCCGCTTTTAGATTGCTACTGATATTGCTTTTTGGTATACTTGAGACGTGGGTGTTTCTCCATTTTCCAATTATTCTTGACGGCATTATTGAGGCTGACGAAACTTTTTTCGCCATCTCGTACAAGGGCAATCATAGCAAGAGTAAGACATTTGCTATGCCACGCAAGGCTCATAAGCGTGGTCATTCTACACATATCAGAGGCTTGTCCCAAGAAAAGGTATGTGTTCCTTGTGCGGTTAATAGGAATGGCTTGTCTATCTCCAAGATTACGAATACTGGTAGAGTTTCTACAAGAGATTTACATCATATTTATGATGGTAGGATTAAGACCAATTCCACTCTTGTTACGGACAAGATGAACTCCTATGTGAGATTTACAAATGCCAATGGCATTGACCTTGTGCAGTTAAAGACTGGCAAAGCCAAGAAAGGCATTTATAATATCCAACATATCAATAGCTACCATAGCCAGCTAAAGAGTTTTATGCGTGGCTTTAACGGTGTTTCTACCAAGTATCTGAACAACTATCTTGTGTGGAATAACCTTGTAAATTACGCCAAAGAAAGCGACATGGAGAAAAGGAACATCTTCTTAACTTTTGTTTTGGCAACATTGAAAACTGCTAAATGCAGAGATTTATCAAACAGACCAGCAGTTCCTCTGGTCGCCTAATTAGAATTTGTGGAGATGATAAGATGGTCAATATAACAGATGTAAAACAGATTCTTCAATTTGCAATAGATGCGGAGATTAAAGTCTTTCTTGATGGTGGCTGGGGTGTAGATGCTCTTCTTGGATATCAGTCAAGAGCCCATAATGATATTGACATTTTTGTAGAAAAGAACGATTATCAGAACTTTATAGAAATAATGAAAGCTAATGGCTTTTATGAGATTAAGATGGAATATACAACATTGAACCATACTGTATGGGAAGATTTGAAAAACAGAATTATTGATTTGCATTGTTTTGAATATACGGACGAAGGTGAAATTCTTTATGATGGGGATTGTTTTCCGGTAGAAACTTTTTCGGGTAAAGGAAGAATTGAGGAAATAGAGGTTTCCTGTATTGAACCATATAGTCAAGTAATGTTCCATCTGGGATACGAGTTTGATGAAAATGATGCACATGATGTGAAGTTATTGTGTGAGACATTTCATATCGAAATTCCAAATGAGTATAGATAACTGCAAATAACAGTTTGTAGGGGAGTTCTGATACTCCCCTATAAAAATGGCTATTTATCAACTGTTTGTTGTGACATAGCCAAATAAAAAAGCCTGCTCGGGCAAGCAGGACAACACACATAAAAAACTTATTCATATTATACCACAATCGCTTACAGTGCTACAATAAGAACATGGATACCTTTTTTTATGCAAATAAAAAGCCGTGGAATAAACCACGGAGGAAAATCACAATATATCTATCTAAGTACACTACTATTATAGCATAAGCGGTTATTAAAATGATTAATATAAGGCGCTGAATGTAGTAAAAAGTAGTGCTTTTTCTGTTTTTTTTACGAATAGATAAGTAAGGAGGTATCGTTATGTTATATTATGATGAATTTAAAGAGGCAATCGAACGTGGTTTTATAAAGGGAGATACTGTTCAGATTGTAAGAAAGAATGGGATAGTATTTGATTATGTTCTCCCTAATGAACCAGTAAAGCCCCATGAGGTTGTCACCATTGAAAAGGTAGCAGACGTTTTGGAAGAGCTAAAAGAATGGTAACACAAAAACAGCCCGAACATTTTCACTATATTATAAAAAGCACCTGCTAAGGTGCTATTTTTTTCTGCCTGCTGAACTCGTAAATTTTAATGTGTTTTAATATGTAAGGTGTATTAAATTAGTATTTTCGTATATTGACGTATTTTCATAACAACAATAGCAAAACATTGATATAATAAGCTTTATTTATATTTATGTTAGTTGGCGCTATTGTTCCAACATAAATTTATGTTATAATAAAGTGTTATCAATAAAGGAGTTTCATTAGCTCCTATTTGAAAGGAAAGAAAATGACTAGTAAACAACCATTTTATATTACAACACCTATTTATTATCCATCTGGTAAGCTTCACATTGGTTCAGCTTATACAACAATTGCTTGTGACGTTTTAGCACGTTACAAACGCATGATGAACCACGAGGTTTTTTATTTGACTGGTCTTGATGAACACGGTCAAAAAATTCAACAAAAAGCTGAAGAAGCAGGAATTACACCACAAGCTTATGTTGACGGTATGGCTGCTGACGTTAAAAAACTTTGGGAAATGCTTGATATTTCTTATGATAAATTCATTCGTACAACTGATGATTACCATGAAAAAGTCGTTGCTGATGTTTTTGAAAAATTGTTGGCACAAGATGATATTTATTTGGGTGAGTATTCTGGTTGGTACTCAGTATCAGATGAAGAATTTTTCACAGAAAGCCAATTAGAAGAAGTTTTCCGTGACGAAAATGGAAAAGTCATTGGCGGGATTGCACCTTCTGGACACGAAGTAGAATGGGTTTCAGAAGAATCATATTTCTTACGTCTTGGAAAATATGCTGACCGCTTGGTAGAATTTTTCCATGCATACCCTGATTTCATCCAACCTGATGGTCGTATGAACGAAATCATCAAGAACTTCATTGAACCAGGTCTTGAAGATTTGGCTGTCAGTCGTACATCATTTACATGGGGCGTTAAAGTGCCTTCAAATCCAAAACACGTTGTTTACGTGTGGATTGATGCGCTTCTTAACTACGCTACGGCACTTGGTTATGGTCAAGAAGAACACGCAAACTTTGATAAATTCTGGAACGAGGGAACAGTTTTCCATATGGTTGGTAAAGATATCCTACGTTTCCACTCAATTTACTGGCCAATTATGCTCATGATGTTAGATATGAAATTGCCTGACCGCTTGATTGCCCACGGTTGGTTTGTCATGAAAGACGGTAAAATGTCTAAATCTAAAGGTAATGTGGTTTACCCAGAAATGCTTGTCGAACGCTATGGACTTGACCCACTTCGTTATTACCTCATGCGCTCACTTCCAGTTGGTTCTGATGGAACATTTACGCCAGAAGATTACGTTGGACGTATCAATTATGAGTTGGCAAATGACCTTGGAACCTTCTTAACCGCACGGTTGCCATGATTAATAAATATTTCGGTGGCGATGTTCCAGCCTACGTTGAAAATGTCACAGCATTTGATGCTGATTTGGCAGGTGTTGTCGAAGAAAAACTCGCTGAATACCATAAACAAATGAATGCTGTTGACTACCCACGCGCACTTGATGCGGTTTGGAACATTATTTCACGTACAAATAAATACATTGACGAAACAGCTCCTTGGGTTCTTGCAAAAGATGACGCTAAACGTGATGAACTGGCAGCAGTAATGGCTCACTTGGCAGCTAGTCTTCGTGTGGTGGCTCACCTTATTCAACCATTTATGATGACAACATCAAACGCTATTATGGAACAACTTGGTCTAGGAAGTGACTTTGACCTTGAAAATCTTACCCTTGCAGGCTTCCCAGAAGGTGTTAAAGTTGTTGCCAAAGGAACACCAATCTTCCCACGCCTTGACATGGAAGCTGAAATCGACTATATCAAAGCTAACATGGGTGGAGCAGCAGTTGCGACAGAAGAAAAAGAATGGAATCCAGCAGATGTTGAGCTAAAAAATGAAAAGAAAGCTATCAAATTTGATGACTTTGACAAAGTAGAAATCCGTGTCGCAGAAGTCAAAGAAGTATCAAAAGTTGAAGGTTCTGAAAAATTACTCAAATTCCGTCTTGATGCTGGCGACGGGGAGGACCGTCAAATCCTTTCAGGAATTGCAAAATTCTATCCAAATGAACAAGAACTCGTTGGTAAAAAATTGCAAATCGTTGCTAATCTGAAACCACGTAAAATGATGGGCTTGCTTAGTCAGGGAATGATTCTATCGGCTGAACATGATGGCAACTTGACTGTTTTAACCGTTGACCCAAGCGTACCAAACGGTAGCCAAATTGGTTAATAGTTGTCACAAAAGATAATGAAAATACTCAGTACCTATAATGGTAACTGGGTATTTAACTTGTCTTTTTATGAAAAGAAATTCGCAAAAATGAAAATAAATTTCAAAAATGACAATTAGTTTTCATTTAAGTTTCCTTTGATAATTTTTAATGGCGAATTTTATTATGGTGAATTAGAATCGAGAAAAACAAACATGACTTTAAAAATCTTATCACGAGAAGATTATGAACAAGTGAGTGCCACATTTAAAGAACGTTCGTTTATGCAATCTGTTGAAATGGCGGATTTGCTTGAAAAACGTGGGTTTGACATTACTTTTCTAGGTTTGGAAGCAGATGGAGCTATCCAAGTGGCGGGTGTTTTGTACAGCATGCTGATGACAGGCGGACTTCACATGGAAATTAATTCGGGTCCTGCTTCGACAGATACGGCTTATCTGGCTGAATTTTACAGAGAATTACAAGCTTATGCCAAGGAAAATGGGGCGCTTGAACTGATTGTCAAGCCTTACGATACTTATCAAACATTTGATAGTCACGGTGAGCCAAATGACGACGAAAAGCCTGAACTGATTACGTGTCTGACAGAACTTGGCTATCACTTTGATGGTCTGCAAACTGGTTATCCTGGTGGCGAACCAGATTGGCATTATGTCAAAGATTTGACAGGATTGACACCTGAAACGCTGCGCAAGTCATTTAGCAAAAAAGGACGTCCGCTAGCTAACAAAACAAATTCTTTTGGTATTAAAGTGCGTCGTCTAGAGCGTGATGAACTCCACATTTTTAAAGAAATTACAGCATCAACTTCAGAACGTCGCGAATACGTTGATAAACCGTTAGATTATTATGAAGCTTTTTACGATAGTTTTGGTGATAAATGCGAATTTATGATTGCAACGATTAATTTCCAAGACTATCTTAAAAATCTTCAGTCTAGCCATGAAACGATTGCTTCTGAACTAGCTGTTTTAAATCAAAGAATTGCTGACGGTGTTAACTCAGCTAAGGTCAATAAACAAAAAGCGCAGTTGGATAAACAAATTGCAACCTTTGATGTTCGTATCAAGGAAGCCAAAGAGCTTATTGAGAAACATGGTTCAGAAGATGTGGTTTTGGCAGGTAGTCTCTTTATTTACACACCACAAGAAGCTGTTTACCTCTTTAGTGGCTCTTATACGGAATTTAACAAATTCTATGCGCCTGTCGCCCTTCAAGAACATGTGATGACAGAATCATTAAATCGTGGTATTCATTTTTATACTTTCCTTGGTATTCAAGGGATTTTCGACGGTAGTGATGGTGTTCTTCGTTTCAAACAAAACTTTAATGGCTATATTGTCCGCAAAATGGGAACATTCCGTTATTATCCACGTCCAATACTGCATAAAGTCATAGCTATAATCAAGAAAGTTCTAAGACGATAATTATAACGAGCTTACGAGCTCGTTTTTTGATATACTAGACTTAGTAAAATCAAGGAGAGAGAAATGACTTTTGAAGAAATTTTGCCTGGTTTAAAGGCTAAGAAAAAATATGTCCGCACAGGCTGGGGTGGCGCTGAAAATTACGTTCAGCTATTTGATACGCTTGAGCAAAATGGCGTGGCATTACCAGTAACACCGTATTTTCTCATCAACGTTTCAGGTGACGGTGAAGGCTTTTCCATGTGGTCGCCGACCCCATGTGACGTTCTAGCGACTGATTGGGTTGAAGTCCATGACTAAAGTTCTCATCACAGGCGTTAGTTCTGGCATTGGACTCGCACAAGCACGACTTTTTTTGAAACATGGCTGCGCGGTATATGGCGTTGACAAATCGCAAGCGCCTCAGATTCAAGATGACAACTTTCATTTCTTGCAGTTGGACTTGACGACGGATTTAGCTGCGCTGTACGATTCTGTTCAGGACGTGGATATCTTGTGTAACACCGCTGGAATTCTCGACGCTTACAAGCCTTTGCTTGAAGTATCAGACGACGAATTGGAACGTGTTTTTCAGACCAATTTCTTTGCGACAGTCAAAATTACACGCCACTACTTAGCCAAAATGGTGGAACGACAATCTGGTATCATCATCAACATGTGCTCAATTGCGTCATTTATCGCAGGTGGTGGCGGAGCAGCTTACACCGCTAGTAAACACGCTCTTGCAGGCTTCACGCGCCAGCTGGCACTTGACTATGCTAAGGATAAGATTCAAATTTTTGGTATCGCACCAGGTGCGGTTAAGACAGCCATGACAGCTAGCGATTTTGAACCAGGAGGATTAGCTGACTGGGTAGCCCAAGAAACACCAATCGGACGTTGGAGTAATCCCGAAGAAATCGCTGATTTGACAGAATTTTTAGCATCAGGCAAAGCAAGCTCCATGCAAGGCGAAATCATCAAAATCGACGGCGGCTGGAGTTTGAAGTAGTTATTGGTTATTTGCGAGCGTAGTAAATAGCATATTTAGAAACGAGATTTTAGCAACGGGTAGATAAACAATTCGGCATTGCTTCAAAGGTAGAACAATGAAAGGGAGGCTTCAAAATGAAGAGGAGAAAACCATAGTGGAAAATTCTGTCAAACGGATTGTAAGAAGAAGTAAGACAGAAAAGAATAGGAGATAACCATGAACGCACAAGAACTTTGGAACAAGTATAAGAAAATCAACCCATCAATCGGAGATGTCATTGACGCTTGGCAATTTGGGCTAGAAGCTGATTTGTTAGCGAAGCTAGTCCTTGAGGGCACAAAAACGGCGACGGCATCAGCTTATGACTTATATGCTGTTGATAATGACCCGCTACCTGAAGTTGGATTTTATGATGTGATTTTAGATAGCAAAGACCAAGCAGTTTGCATTATTCAGATTAAAAAAGTCTCTGTTGTACCTTTTAAGGAAGTCTCGGAGAAGCATGCTTTTAAAGAAGGTGAGGGTGATAAATCGCTTGCTTACTGGCGAGATGTTCACGAAGCATTTTTCAAACCCTATTTTAAAGAATGTGGGTTGACATTCACACCAGAAAGCTTAATCGTTTTAGAAGAATTTGAAGTGGTTTATCCCACAGTTTAGCAAGATACGATAGGAGGAAATTCATGAAATTAGCCATTTTAGGAACAGGAAAAATTGTTGACGAAGTGTTACCGGTTTTAAAAGAAATCAATGGCATTGAGTTAAGTGCTATTTTATCAACACCACGAAGTCTTGAAAAAGCACAAAAACTCGCTGAAATTTACGGCATTTCTCAAGCAAGTAGCGATTATGATAGCATTTTGGCAAATCCAGACGTTGACACCGTTTATGTGGCACTTCCAAACCACTTGCACTATGATTATGCTAAAAAAGCACTTCTTGCTGGGAAACACGTCATTTGTGAAAAGCCATTTACATTGACTTTAGCAGAATTTGAAGACTTGGCCAAAATAGCAGAGCAAAACAATCGTATTTTGTTAGAAGCTATTACCAATCAGTACCTTGGCAATTTTGCAGCTATTAAAGACAATCTGGCTAAGCTTGGTGATATTAAAATCGTTGAATGTAATTATTCACAGTATTCTTCACGTTACGACGCTTCAAACGTGGCGAGATTGCGCCTGCCTTTGACCCAGCAAAAGGTGGCGGAGCACTGCGTGACCTTAATATTTACAACATTCATTTGGTAATTGGCTTATTTGGTAAACCTGAAAAAGTACAGTATTTGGCAAATATGGAACGTGGTGTGGATACCTCAGGTATCCTAATCATGGATTATGGTCACTTTAAAGCTGCTTGTATTGGTGCCAAAGATTGTGCAGCAGAGATTAAATCAACGATTCAAGGCAATAAAGGCTCAATTGCTATTATCGGCGCTACGAATACCTTGCCAGAATTAGCTTTAAGCTTGAATAATCAAAGCATGACAATGATTAATGAAAATACCCTAAATCACCGTATGCACGATGAATTTGTTGCTTTCCAAGCCATTATCGAGCAAGAGGACATGACGGCTACAAAATTGGCGCTTGAGCATAGTCGTGCCGTTATGGAAGTCTTGGATGCAGCCGTTAACAGCTTGTAATGGTTAGAATGTGCACCTTGATTGCCATAAAATTAAGCTCAAAATAAGTAAATGTGATATAATGGAGTAGCTTGTGTGAGAAAAATAAAGGAATGTAACCTTGTTTATCCCACAGAACTACTCTATTTTTTAAGGAATTAGTTATGTCAAATTATGCAATTATTTTAGCCGCTGGTAAGGGAACACGTATGAAATCTGACTTGCCAAAAGTCCTTCATAAAGTTTCTGGCATTACAATGTTAGAACACGTTTTTCGTGCCGTATCAGCTTTGAATCCAGAAAAAAATGTGACGGTTATTGGGCATAAAGCCGAAATGGTTCGTGAGGTTTTAGCTGACAAATCAGAATTTGTCATGCAAACAGAACAACTCGGAACTGGTCATGCGGTCATGATGGCAGAAAATGAATTGGCTGGTCTTGAAGGTCAGACCCTTGTTATCGCTGGTGATACACCGCTTATCACTGGAGAAAGCTTGAAAGAATTAATTGATTTTCATGTTAGCCACAAAAACGTTGCCACAATTTTAACAGCGACAGCCGAAAATCCATTTGGTTACGGCCGTATCATTCGTAATGAAAACGGCGAAGTGCTTAAAATCGTTGAACAAAAAGACGCTTCTGAATTTGAACGTCAAGTCAAAGAAATCAACACAGGAACTTATGTCTTTGACAATAAACGCCTTTTTGAAGCGCTTAAAAATATCAACACTAACAACGCCCAAGGGGAATATTATTTGACTGATGTTATTTCAATTTTCCGCAATAATGGTGAAAAAGTCGGAGCTTACGTGCTTCATGATTTTGATGAAAGTCTTGGTGTTAATGACCGTGTGGCACTTGCGACAGCAGAAGACATTATGCGCCGTCGTATCAACAAAAAACACATGGTCAACGGTGTGACTTTCCAAAACCCAGCAGCAACTTACATTGATGTTGACGTTGAGATTGCACCTGATGTGATGATTGAAGCCAACGTTACCCTCAAAGGAAATACTAAAGTTGGTTCAGGCTCTGTCTTGACAAATGGTACTTATCTTGTTGATGCAACAATTGGTGAAAATGTCGTTATCACAAGCTCAATGATTGAACAATCTGTTGTTAAAGATGGTGTAACCATTGGACCATTTGCTCATGTTCGCCCAGATTCAACACTTGAAAAAATGTTCACATTGGTAACTTTGTTGAAGTAAAATCATCTATCGTTGGTGAAGATACTAAAGCAGGACATTTGACATACATTGGTAACGCGACCGTTGGAAGCGAAGTTAATTTTGGTGCTGGTACAATCATTGCCAACTATGATGGTCAACATAAATTTAAAACAACCATTGGCAACAATGTGTTTGTTGGAAGCAATTCAACAATCATTGCGCCAGTTACTTTGGGAGATAACGCTTTGACAGCAGCAGGTTCAACGATTTCTGATGATGTTGAAAAAGATGCTTTAGCGATTGGACGTGGTCGTCAAGTTAATAAAGCAGGCTATGCGCTTAACAAACCACACCACCCAAACAATAAAAAGTAAGCATATTTTAGGAGGTTTAAATCATTAAGCTGTATTATGACATGGGCGATTTCTGCTTATTGTTCAGAGGGGACAGTATCAACTTGATTTGACCTCTTTTTAATGATTTTTTAGGGACATTATGGCAATTGACCGTGTAAGAATGGCATTTCTTGCTATTTTGTAGTAAAATTTATTTGGGAATATTTTTAGGGAGAATGCTTAATATGGCTTTTGAAGAAAAAACGCTCAAACGAACAGAAATTTTTGATGGGCACATTTTTAAAGTTGTTGTTGACGATGTTGAATTACCAAATGGTTTAGGTCAAGCTAAAAGAGAACTCATTCTTCACCGAGGAGCTGTTGCTGTTTTAGCGGTGACTGATGAGAATAAAATTATTCTGGTTAAGCAATATCGCAAGTCAATCGAAAAAATTTCTTACGAAATTCCAGCAGGCAAACTCGAAATTGGTGAAAACGGCTCTGAACAAGATGCCGCTGCGCGTGAATTAGAAGAGGAAACAGGATACTCTGGCGATTTAAAACAAATTCATGAGTTTTATACTGCTATTGGTTTTTGCAATGAAAAAATTAAGTTATATCAAGCAACTCATTTGCAAAAAGTGCCAAATCCACGTCCGCAAGATGATGACGAAGTCTTAGAAATTCTTGAATTAACCTATCAAGAATGTATGGATTTGGTGAAATCTGGAGCTATTGAAGATGCTAAAACAATCATAGCCCTTCAATATTATGCTCTGCATTTTGGAGGATAGACAAAATGGGAAAACCACTTTTAACAGACGAGATAATCGAACGTGCTAACCGTGGTGAAATTTTTTATGATGACCAGTATCTAGAGGATGACGAGGAGACAAAAGTTATTCGTACAGACCTTTATGACACCATTGTGCCATATGAAGAAGAGGAAGAAGAAACCCAAGGATTTCTGGATAAATGGAAAGATCGTAAGAAAAAAGACCAATACGTTTATAAAAGTCGTCGCATTGAAAATGCTAAACGTAGCAAGTTTCAACGAAAACTTAATCTAATCATGTTTGTGGTTATTGTTTTATTAATTGCACTCTTTTTCGCGGTGTTTAATCTCTAATTAAAAAAGTTAAGAAGGAGTAAGCAAGAGTTAGAAAACTAACTTGGAGAATCATCTTAGTTGAAAACTCTTGTATTTTTGTGATGAAAATTGGAATTATTGCAGCAATGGAGCAGGAATTAAAGCTTCTTGTGGAACATTTGGAAAACAAAGTTGAACATCAAGTTCTAGGGAATACTTATTATGAAGGTAAACTTGGAAATCATGATGTTGTTCTTGTCCAATCAGGTGTTGGAAAGGTGATGTCAGCGATGTCTGTAGCTGTTCTTGCCGATCATTTTGGTGTTGATGCTCTTATTAACACAGGGTCAGCTGGTGCTGTTGCTACGGGTTTAAATATTGGTGATGTTGTCGTTGCCGATAAATTAGTTTATCATGACGTTGATTTAACAGCTTTTGGCTATGATTATGGTCAAATGTCAATGCAACCTCTTTACTTTGAGTCAGACAAAGGCTTTATTGACACTTTTGAACAAGTCTTAAACAAAGCTAACGTCGCTAGTAAAATTGGTTTGATTGCAACTGGGGATTCTTTTATCGCTGGCCAAGATAAAATTGATGCCATTAAAGCAGCATTTCCAGAAGTTCAAGCTGTTGAAATGGAAGGTGCTGCGATTGCGCAAGCTGCCCACAGTTTGAACAAACCATTTATCGTTGTTCGTGCCATGTCTGACACAGCAGCCCATGATGCCAATATTACATTTGATGAATTTATCATCGAAGCTGGTAAACAATCTGCCAAAATTTTAATGGCATTTTTGGAAAAATTAGCGTAGTAACAGTGACTAAGGGATTATTTATTATAGTTAACACTTTACTCAAATAAATCAGATATATGGAAGTAAAATAAAAATAAGTCTGAGACAAGAGTAACTCAAAGCAAAAAGCAACAGCATCAAAACTGTTGCTTTTTGCTTTGTAGCAAGACTATCTCATGTATCTTCACTGTAACACAAATCAAACAAACTTACCATTAGAAATTGCTTCTTGTTTGTCTACTCACAAGGGTCTTTTCTGGACGGAAAATCGAAAAAATGATGGTTGAAAACTTGGCATGCCCTATCGAACAGGTCAAC
>ENA-OQIC01000766-OQIC01000766.1-human-gut-metagenome-genome-assembly--contig:-NODE-766-length-13208-cov-4.612874_pt1 | contig 13208 bp, 15 predicted proteins | sample MGYA00242572_ERZ504736 | MGnify/ENA primary metagenome ERZ504736 (study PRJEB26092, sample SAMD00036201) | human gut metagenome | host: Homo sapiens | study: EMG produced TPA metagenomics assembly of... | reverse complement strand
CCAGATGTTCTGCAGCATTAAAACGCCTCTTTGCATCCGGGATTTCTGCTAATTCTTCCCATACCTGCACATAAATCCCAATCAGATAGCTGACAGCAGAACGGTAGATCTCCAGTGTCTGGCGGATCGGGATATTCTGTTTTCGTAATTCTACGCCATAGCTGGATATTATCTGCATTTTTATTTTTCCCTGATAACTCTTTTCTCAGATTCTGTTGTTTTTTCTACTACCCATGGCTATATTTTAGCACATATAGTGCTAAAAATAAACATATGTTTTCCTTTGGGTAAAAAATTTGCGCGTCTAACTCATCACTAAGTAACGAGAATGCGACGCGCAATTATTCAAAAATCGTTCGCATTTGCGCAGGAAGACATTTGGATCCGATACCTACGGTCCACAGATACCAAACCTTTTTAATAGAAGATACTCATAAATATCCTGATCAGGATATCTCTGTCATATATGAAACTCAGGATGCAATCTTTCTTAATGATCTGAAGGGCCGCCTCACCAACCTTTGTATTGCACACAATGGTGAGAGCCAGAAAGATAATCCATATTACTATAAGGAATTTAACTGCCCCCAGCAACGCTCCTGCTACCTTGTTCATGCCATGCAGCACAGGTAATCTCGCCACAAGATTCAACATCCATGTGATGCTCCTCACCATAATCGTCGATATCAGCAGAGAAATCAGGAAAGAAATTCCGTTCACCGCCATTCTCGCCAGATATTGGGCAATATAATCCGAAAATGTAGTTACAGCCAGATACTGGTAACTGTCAGAATTATTATTCTGAACCAGTCCATTCCTCAGCAGCTCCGGGAAATTCATTTCATTTATAAATTCAGTCTGGCTTTCTCCACTGCCTGTCCATGTGCTGTATTCCTCTCCTACAAACTCCCGGCAGCTTTCCTGTACTTTTTCATAAATTGATGTATTTTCCCGAATAAACTCATTTACATAAGGATTTATAAACCACACGATCGCCATCGACAGAAAAACACATACAAGCGAAACCAGTTCTTTTATCAGTCCCCGCCTATAACCTCTGACACATGCAGCCGCCAGAAAAAGTATCGTAATGACTCCGGCCCACGTTAAAGCCATTTTCATCCTCCTAACTAAGTTTTATTATCTCTACACCGCTGTCCAATACCAGAAGATATCTGTTCATTCCGATTTTGAAGAAATCTTTGATCGTTCCATCCACACTGCCAAGATATTTCTGTACTCCTCTGCTGTTCATTACACACATCTGGGAACTGTTGTACATCAGAATATTTCCACCGCTTAATTTAATCGTCGTATATGGAATATTGAAGTTTTCTTTGAATTTCAATTTGCCATCTGTAGTATAAACTTCCATTGTATACTGTTTGTCTTTACTGTCATTCTTAAACACAAGACCAATCATATCATTATCATAAAAAGTACTGACAATTTCTTTATCTACTTTTACTGTTTTTACTTCCTTCGGAATCTGGCTTCCATGATAAATTGTAAATCCATTATCTTTAAGTGCTACAGACCGGTTATTATCAAGATACTGGATCTGCGGAACTACCACGCCTTCATACTTATATCCACTGACAATTCTGTCATCCTCGTTCTGTCCTACATCTCCAAAATTGTAAAATGCCACATAACTGGTCGTATCACTTCCATCTACGACTGATAGGTTACCATCATGATCACTCCGTCTTCAGATACAGCAATATCAAGGGGATATCCCGGATCATCTATCTTCGTCTGATTTTCAGCAATCAGACTTCCATCTGTACCATAAAAATCAATCCATGTATCATCTCCGCCATCCAGGATTGCCGCAACAAGACCGCTTTTGGATACTTTTGCTTTGACAATACTGTAAGAAGTAGTTACACTGCCTGTTTTTCCGGATTTATCATAAATCTCCAAAGTTGTTCCATCTTTATCCGCAATCACCGCACGAGTTCCATTGACATCTGCCACAGGATTCTGCATCTGATAGGTTTCACTCCATAATGTACTCATCTTATCAGAAACAAGCGAAACTCCGTCCGGACTGTATCGAAGGATATTTCCGTCCATTTCAACATAATTTGTAGAAACAATATCCTCCTGCTCACTTGTCTGGACTACTTTATAAGTATGATAACTTCTCTTCTCTATGTAAAATCCCACAGCCGTTACAGCAGCAGCTATCGCCACCACTGTAATAACTGTCTTTTTCACTACACTTCTTTTGTGGCGGGACAATCTGCGCTCATAATCATCTGCATATTCCTCTTCAGCTCTCTCCCGAGCTTTCGCTTTTCTGTTTCTCTCTGCCTGAAGCTTTTTCTTTTTATGTTTTTTTATTATTTTCTTAAATGTATTTGCCATTTTAGCCTTTACCTTATTTCTCACTTTCATTTTGTTGATTATCAGGTTTCATTTTTTGCCATTTATTATAGCACAGTTTTCTAAGGTAATACAATTACTTGTCCCGGATAAATGATTTCGTCCGCTGACATCCCATTCAATTTGCAGATTTGGCTTATGGCTTCGATACTTCCGTATCTGTCCATACTTATCTGAAAAAGAGTATCGCCGGGCTGAATCACATATGACTCATGGGCTTTTCCCGCTGCTTCGCTGTTTTCCTTCTGCACAGCTTCCCTGACACGTTTCTGTGCTTTACGTTCATCTGCTTCCTGCTGGTAGATTTGTTCGGTTTTATCTGCTTTTTCTGTCTTTACATCCGGAAGCTGTTCTGTTTTGTCCGATTTTTGTTCTGTATCTGTCTGCTCTGCTGATATTTTTTTCTCTGAAGTATTGTTTTTCTTTTCAGAATTTTCTTTTTCACTGATGCTTTGATTATTCTCTTCATTATTCTTTTTATTCTTTCCTGCATCATTTTGTATAGTATCTGTCCGGTATTGTTTATGCTGTCTGACATCTTCATTGTTCGAAGTCCCGACAACAGGAGACGGAGTTATCTCCTCAACGATCACTGAAGAAACCGTCGCACTCTCCTTTTCGTTCTGTTTTACATTCTGGTAACTTCTGTAAAAATTGACACCCACTGTCAGCACTGCAATTGCCAGACATGCAGTTAATCCATATGAAAAAACAGAAGGAGCTGCCGGCTCCTTCCTGGTTTCCTTTTTATCTGCAATTATTTTGCGAAAATCTTTCACAGCCTGATCTTCATATTTTTCCTGAGGTTCCGGCTGAAGTTCTTCATTTTTGTCGATCATGTACGTCTGCATACCGGGATTTTTTTCATAATAAAGATAATACCCTCCCAGACGCACCATTCATTGTTTTCATAACGGAAGAAAGCATCTTCCCTTTCCTGAGGTTCCATAAGCATCAGGACTTTTTCTCCTCCAAAATGTTTCATGTGTACTTTTGACATCACTTCCGATACTTTCAGGAGAAGCTGAGGCTGTGAAAAGAACCATCCCACAATCTCCTGATCTTCGAAGTACTCCTTCTGGCTTCCTGTATCTGCTTCCATTGATTTTCCGAAAATCGATATGATCAGGTGCTGCCTCCATCTCCTCCGCTATAATAGCACCTTTGATAAACAGATAAGCTGTCTGAGAACGCCATTTAAGATTTCCTGTAAGAACTGCCACTCTGGTTTTTGCTTCTCCCAGAGAGTCTTCCGTTCTGGCAAGTCTTACCAGAAATGTGTACACATAGTCCTCCATATAAATCCTGTAATCTTCGGCTGCCAGGCCGATCTGGCGTATATTTCTGGGTAATCCAAACGGTTCCTCACCATTTTGTCCTTCCTGAGATTCGTCCTTATAGATTACTTCTATCATCTCTCATCACCCCTTCGGGTATCAGGATAACACAGATAAATTGCAGATTTTATCACATTGTAAGAGGAATTTACCAGAATTTGGCGACAGATTTTGCACAGTGCATATTTTTATCCCGGTAAGGATATGATGTTATCAGAAGCCTCTTCGCAGCTTGTTGTTATGAAGCAAAGGGACTATAGCAATTAAAAGATATAATCAATAATGTGCTCTCGAAATCTTTTTGTGCAGGTACAATAGAGACTCTGCGAGTACATAATACGATCAGGGAGGTTTTATGGTATTTTATGTGGACTCACAGAAAAGCAGTTCTGCTGAGGAAATCGCTTTTCTTTTAAATAAATGTATTCTTCAATATCCCGGCAGATGGTCGGAACTGGTTTTTCTGTGTATCGGAAGTGACCGCGTGACAGGAGACTGTCTCGGTCCCTATATCGGACACCAGTTACTTGAACATCTGAATACGGACACTCATGGCGTTTATGTTTACGGTACCCTGAAAAGCCCCGTACATGCTTTAAATCTTTCCAGAATTTCCCGCCAGATCAAAATTCTGCATCCCGAAGGTCTGGTTATTGCAGTGGATGCCTCCCTTGGACAAAAAAAGCACCTGGGGTATGTGACCATCGCAGATGGTGCACTTTACCCAGGTGCTGCAGTTCAGAAAGAACTTCCTCCTGTTGGTGATATCCATATCACAGGGATTGTAAACATTGCAGGTGTACTGGAACAGCTAACCCTTCAGACTACCCGCCTGTCTACGGTAATCTCTCTGGCAGATACCATCACACAGGGAATCGTAAATTATACAAATTCTTTGATCTGTTTGTAGATGCCTTCTGCATCAAGACCATATTTCTCAAGAAGAGCTGTGGCAGGACCGGATTCTCCGAATACATCATTTACACCGATACGTTTTACAGGTACAGGTGCTTTCTCAGACAGGCATTCGCATACTGCTCCGCCAAGTCCGCCGATTACTGAATGCTCTTCTACAGTTACAACCTTTCCTGTTTCTTTGGCTGCTGCAACTACAAGTTCTTCATCCAGAGGCTTAATCGTATGGATATTGATTACTTTTGCATCTACGCCGTCTGCCGCAAGCTTCTCTGCAGCTTCAAGAGCAGGAGCTACGCAGAGACCGTTTGCAATGATCGTAAGGTCTTTTCCTTCACGAAGGACAATACCTTTGCCTAATTCAAATTTATAGTCCGGTCTGTCATTGATAACCGGAACTGCCAGACGTCCAAATCTCATATATACAGGACCAACATGCTCATAAGCTGCTTCTACCATAGCTTTTGCTTCAATATCATCAGAAGGGCAGGCAACAACCATTCCCGGAATTACTCTCATAAGAGCAAAATCCTCACAACACTGATGGGTAGCACCATCTTCACCTACAGAAATTCCGCCATGAGTAGCGCCAATTTTTACATTGATCTTCGGATATGCAATAGAGTTACGAACCTGCTCAAAAGCACGTCCTGCTGCAAACATTGCAAATGTGCTGGCAAATGGAACTTTTCCTGTAGTAGCCAGACCTGCGGCAATGCCCATCATATTACACTCGGCAATACCACAGTCAATATGACGCTCCGGAAATTCTTTTTTGAATACGCCAGTCTGAGTAGCTGCAGCAAGGTCAGCGTCCAGAACGACCAGGTTCTCATGTTTCTTACCTAATTCAACCAGCGCAGCACCGTAGCTTGCTCTTGTTGCGATCTTCTTTACTTCTGACATAATGCTTCACCTGCCTTTTCTAACTCTTCCATTGCCTGTGCATACTGCTCGTCATTCGGAGCTTTTCCATGCCATCCAACCTGATTTTCCATAAAGGAAACACCTTTTCCTTTTACAGTTTTCATAATGATAGCTGTAGGCATTCCCTTAGTAGCTTTTGCTTCATCAAAAGCAGCTCTTAACTGATCCATATCATTTCCGTCTGCAACGTTAATCACATGGAAGTTAAATGCCTCAAATTTCTTATCAATCGGGTATGGAGAACATACTTCATCAACCTTACCGTCGATCTGAAGTCCATTATTATCCACAATCACTACAAGATTGTCCAGTTTTCTGAAGCCTGCAAACATAGCAGCTTCCCAAACCTGGCCTTCCTGAATTTCGCCGTCGCCTAATAAGGTGTATACACGATAGCTTTCATTGCTTAATTTGGCAGAAAGCGCCATACCAACTGCTGCAGAGATTCCCTGTCCCAGAGAACCGCTGGACATATCAACACCCGGAATATGTTTCATATCCGGATGTCCCTGTAAATAGGAACCCAGATGACGAAGAGTCTTCAGATCTTCTTTTGGGAAAAAGCCTCTTTCTGCAAGTGCAGAGTAGTATCCCGGTGCTGTGTGGCCTTTGGAAAGTACGAAACGGTCACGATCAGCCTTCTTAGGATCCTTTGGATCAATATTCATTTCTTCAAAATATAAATAAGTGAATACATCTGCTGCAGACAGAGATCCGCCCGGATGTCCTGCTTTTGCAGAATGTAATGCAGTAACGATGTCTTTACGGACTTCGTTTGCAATTTTCTGAAGTTCTAATTTTTCCATTGTGGTAAATTCTCCTTATTCGCCGAATACTGCTTTATAATCTTTCTGGAATTTCTCAATACCTGCATCTGTCAGAGGATGTTTTGTCATCTGTACGATTACATTGTACGGAACAGTTGCAATGTCAGCACCTGCAAGTGCACAGTCTGTTACATGGATCGGATTTCTTACGCTTGCTGCGATGATTTCTGTCTCGATTCCTGCCACTTCAAAAATCTCAGCAATCTCGCGGATCAGATCAACACCTCTTGTAGAAATGTCATCCAGTCTTCCAAGAAACGGAGATACATAAGTAGCACCTGCTCTTGCAGCCAGAAGTGCCTGGTTAGCAGTGAAGATCAGAGTAACGTTTGTCTTGATTCCTTCTGCATGAAGAACCTTAACTGCTTTCAGACCTTCTACTGTCATAGGAATCTTAACAACCATATTCGGATGAATGGCTGCAATCTCACGTCCCTCTTTGATCATTCCTTCTGCATCTGTTGTAGTAGCTTTTACTTCACCGCTGATCGGTCCGTCTACGATAGATGTGATCTCTTTGATTACTTCCTTGAAATCTCTTCCTTCTTTTGCGATAAGAGACGGATTTGTGGTAACACCACAGATTACACCCATATCATTAGCTGCCTTAATATCTTCTACTTTTGCTGTGTCAATAAAAAATTTCATGTTCTTAACCCTCCTGATTTTTGCTTGTCATAATCGTTCATTGATCTGATGGTTTCATTATAACAGACTTTACATTCAGGTCAAGCGTGGCAAAAGATTATTAATAATTTCTTTATTAATAATCGCATGTCTTATTAATTCTTTATTTTTCAGTCAAAGCATATATTCGTTGTTATCAACATGCAATATACAATATGTTTTATAACCATTTCTTTTCGTAACTGTTCGCTGTCTTTGCTGTTGCAGGAAACCTCCGTCAGAAATCATTTCTGATATCGGATTTCAGCCGCACATCCTGAAATTTTGGTACGTTTCCAGAAAATGCCTGCCGGGTAGATATTCGCAATCTACCTCGCCACACAGCTCTATACCAAATAACTGTTCTGCAGTTTCGATAAATTATTATTAATAATTTTCATTCGACGTATTTAATTATTTTTTTTGGTTCTGACATACCCCGTAGTGCGTCTCGCTATCAGCTTGGGGGTATATTCAATATTATAGAGACTGACAGGAGCAGAATCTGTAAGAAAGCGGTCCTGCTCATCGATTTTGCGCAGTATAATATCACAGGCATCTCTGCCTTTAAGGGCTACGAAATGATCGATCGTAGTAAGAGAGATCTTCCGTATTCCCGAATAAAAGATATTATCGCACCCAATCACCGATACATCCTTGGGTACATGAATCCTTGCTTCATGGAGAGCATCCAGCGCACCAATAGCCATCATATCATTCTGGCCTGCAATAGCTGTAAATTCCCTGCCTTCATCCAGAAGCTCCATAGTAAGCTCATAACCCATCGAATATTCCGAATCCATCCGTGGGATCTGCATATCGATAGCTTCATCCGCAGCCTTAATGATCACATGATCCTTCAGGCCTTCTTTCTCAAACTCTTTCACAAAACCATTTACACGTTTTGTTCTCTGCCATTGTCTCCTTGTCAGGGGCGGAGTGATAAACGCTACATCTCTGTGCCCCAGATCAAGCAGATGTCTTGCCATCATCCTTCCCACAACTGTATTATCCTGATTAATGGCATCTATAGTTGTAGTTTTCTCTTTATTACTGATGATAACCAGTGGGATTGTCTGCGCCAGTTCCTCTACCTGCTGCTGAAAATCCGGATTTGGATTACAGCAGTAGATAATGCCAAGTGGCTCTATTGTACCCATCATGCGCAGATACTTCTCCTCCAGACGGGGATCTCTCTGTGTATTACAGATAAAGACACCATATCCCTGCTTGTTCGCCACTGCTTCAATCCCCTGCAGAAGCAATACATAATACGGGCTTGTAAGCGTAGGGCAAAAAACAACGATCAGCTTCTCTTTCCGGCTTTCTTTTCTGTTCTTTCGTCCGGGAAGATGATAGCCTAATTCTCTGGCTGCCTGCTCTACCTTCTCCACTGTTTCTCTGGAAAAAGAAACATTATATTTCTTATTCAGGACCATGGAAACAGTTGCCTGGGAGACTCCTGCCCTCTTTGCCACGTCAGAAGAAGTTGCTTTCTTTTTAGACAAAGTGATGCCTCCTTTTCCGATGATCTTTTGTCAGAACAGTAACCTTAAAGCTCCACACGCCCCTCAAGAGCACGTAAAAGAGTCACTTCGTCAATATATTCCAGATCTCCTCCTACCGGAACTCCGCTTGCAATCCTGCTGACTTTGATCCCGGTAGGTTTGATCAGCTTACTGATATACATTGCCGTTGTTTCCCCCTCCAGACTGGAATTGGTAGCAATAATCACTTCCTTTACCTCATCCTTTGCCAGACGCTGCATGAGTTCTTTCAGTTTGATATCATCCGGCCCGATTCCAAGCATTGGAGAGATTGCACCATGAAGAACATGATAAACGCCATCAAACTTGCCTGTTTTTCATAAGCTGCAAGATCTCTTGTATTCTCTACCACCATGATCACTGAATGATCACGCTTATCATTGCTGCAGATGGGACAGATCTCTCTGTCTGTCAGAGTACAGCAGCACTTGCAATACTGTACATTCTCTCTGGCACCGGTAATGGAAGAGGTAAGCTGCTCTACCTGATCCTTTGGCATATTCATGATATGAAATGCCAGTCTCTGTGCTGATTTCGCACCGATTCCCGGAAGATGGGAAAGCTGCTCGATCAGCTTATTGATATGACTGCTGTAGTATTCCATCAGAATGGAAGACCTCCGCCAAGTCCGCCCAGACCACCTGTCAGTTTAGACATAACAGCTGTAGATTCTTCTTCCACTTTGCGAAGTGCTTCGTTTGTAGCTGCAACGATGAGATCTTCCAGCATTTCGATGTCATCCGGATCTACAACTTCCTCCTGAAGCTTTACTTTTGTCACCTCTCTCTTACCTGAGATAGTTACCTCTACAGCTCCGCCTCCTGCAGTAGCCGTAAATTCTTTCTCTTCCAGAGCTTTCTGATTCTCTTCCATCTGACGCTGCATTTTCTGCGCCTGTTTCATAAGATTATTCATATTTCCCGGCATACCCATTCCCGGGAATCCTCCACGTTTTGCCATTTGTGATGTCCTCCTTGCTATTTATTGCCTTATTATTTACTGCCTTTTCCTATAAGGAGAATATTTATTCTCCTTTTTCCTCATCAGGATCCTCCTCTATCACAACATCCATGTGGATATTATTCTTTATCGCCTGGTCCACTGTGATATTTGCCAGATTTGTATGCTGATGCTTATCTGCCACCAGCATCTGGATCTCTACTGTTTTTCCTGTCTGGGCAGTGATAATGTCCCGAAGCTCTTTCTTCGCTTCCGGATTGTCCACATAGGACTGCCCCAGAAAATCCTGAAATTCCACATAAAGAACAGGTTCTCCTGTCTCACTGTTATACTTCGGAACAGATTTCTGAAGCATCTGCTTGAACATCCCTGTCGTCTGTCCTGTGATCACTTTCCAGCCTGCCACGATCTTCTGCAAATCTTCCGGTGCAGCTTTCGCCGGTGCTTTGTTTCCCGCCGGTTCCTGAACTGCTCCGGTTTCTGCCGGCATTTTCCCTGAACCCTGCTGCACGATCACCTGCTGTACCGGACGTTCATCCATCCGCTGTTCCAGCACACGCAGTCTGTCCAGAACAGAATCCAGATTAGTCTCCATTGCAGGACGGCACAACTTGATCAGTGCAATCTCCACGAGAACCCTTTTCTGGGTTGCATATCGGATCTGGTTGGACAAATCCGAAAAAATACGGATATACCGCATCAGCGTCTCCACATCCAGCATGGTGCTCTCTTCTTTCAGAAGCTTCATGTTGTCGGATGAGACATCGATCGCTTCCTCCGGATTCTCAGAAGTCTTAACGAGAAGAAGATTTCTCATATACCAGGTAAAATCTCCCACAAACTGGCTCAGTTCCCTGCCTCCTACGATCAGTTCCTCCAGGATATGAATGGAACCTGTCACATCTCCCCGGATTACTTTTCGCAAAAGCTTGCTAAACACTTCGGTGTCAACGGCTCCCAGAACCTCCAGAACTTTATCATAGGTAAGTTCCTGTCCAAGATAAAAAGCAATACACTGGTCGAGAAGGCTGAGCGCATCTCGCATGGAACCATCTCCCGCTTTCGCTACATATCGGACTGCTTTTTCCTCAGCTTCTACACCTTCAACTTTGAGCAGTTCATCCAGTCTGGCCGCGATAGTGTCTATGGTGATCCTGTGGAAATCATATCTCTGGCATCTGGATAAAATCGTAATCGGAATCTTGTGCGCCTCTGTAGTTGCCAGGATAAACATAACATAAGACGGTGGTTCCTCCAGTGTTTTCAGCAGGGCATTGAAGGCACCTGTGGAAAGCATATGAACCTCATCAATAATATATACTTTATATTTACCTTCTGTAGGGCGGTAAGAAACCTCTTCTCTGATCTCACGTATATTATCCACACCATTGTTGGATGCAGCATCGATCTCGATCACATTCATTGCAGTTCCTGCCTGGATTGCCTTGCACATGGCACATTCATTACAGGGGCTGCCATTTACGGGATGCTCACAGTTGACTGCCTTCGCCAGAATTTTGGCTACTGTTGTTTTACCGGTTCCTCTGGTGCCGCAGAACAGATACGCATGGCCGATACGGTTATGCTTAATCTGATTTGTCAGAGTAGTCACTATGTGATCCTGACCTTTGACATCCGCGAAATTATCCGGTCTGAACTTTCTGTAAAGAGCAGTGTAACTCATGAGTAAACTCCTATCGTAACTATTCAGCACCCCCACTGTCAGCAGCGCGCCAAATAGTTATCTCTATCTTATTATCACAGCCGCCGCGGAAAAAATTCCCGCGGCGGTCTTTTTTACATCCATATCTTATATGAAAAAGTATCTGTCAGTCAAGTACTGTTTCACTTAATCAGTCACCAAAGCTGATACCAATCTGTTTGGCAGCAACTACAAGCTGATCTTTCGGTGATACCATCTTAAGCTTACCTGCACACTCTTCAAGAGGTACACGTTTAATTTTGCCGTTTACCACGCCGATCATGATGCCATATTCACCATCCATGATCGCCTGCGCTGCACCTGCACCGATTCTTGTGGAAAGAACGCGGTCATACGGACATGGTTCTCCGCCTCTCTGTGTATGTCCCGGAACTGTAACGCGGACTTCGCTTCCGATCTCTTTGTAGATCTGGTCAGCAATCTCATAGGAAACGGACGGATATTTCTTTGCTCGGGCTTCCAGTCTCTCTTTGTATTTCTTTTTAGGAAGTTCTGCGTCTTCTTTGGAAATCGCACCTTCTGCAACTGCAAGGATTGTGAAACGCTTGCCTGCTTTGGCGCGTTTCTGGATTGCTGCGGTAACTTTTTTGATATCATATGGGATCTCAGGAATCAGGATGATATCCGCACCGCCTGCAACACCTGCATGAAGTGTCAGACTTCCTACCTTGTGTCCCATGATCTCTACGATAAATACACGTCCATGTGAAGATGCTGTCGTATGGATACAGTCAATGGCATTTGTGGCAATGTTTACCGCACTCTGGAAACCAAAGGTCATGTCTGTGCCATAGATGTCATTATCAATAGTCTTTGGAAGATGGATAATGTTCAGTCCTTCTTCTCTCAGAAGGTTTGCTGTCTTCTGTGTACCATTTCCGCCAAGGATCACAAGGCAGTCCAGGCAGAGTTTATAATAAGTCTGCTTCATTGCTTCAACCTTGTCCAAGCCATTCTCATCCGGAACACGCATCAGTTTGAATGGCTGTCTGGATGTTCCGAGGATTGTGCCGCCCTGTGTAAGGATTCCGGAAAAATCTTTGGATGTGAGCATACGGTATTTACCATAGATCAGTCCTTTATATCCATCATCAAATCCATAAACTTCCAGTTCATCCAAATTGTTGCTCAGTCCCTTTACTACTCCTCGCATGGTAGCGTTAAGTGCCTGACAATCACCGCCGCTGGTAAGCATACCTATTCTTTTAATCATGATAGTATCCTCCATTTCTGTGTTTTAAGAATTATCCATATCCATACATACAAGACATGTTGTGTACTCTGGCATATCCATTTCCAGAATAAAGATAGTTTATTTCTGTTTATTATATAATATTTATCGTTTTCATACAATAGTGTTAGAAAAGTTTTAGTTACTGTTCACTCCGTTCCCAGTAATAAGTTTTACTATAATGATTCACTATTGACAAAACAGCCTCCTGCCTATATAATCAGAAATGCGCAGCCGGGGAGATAGCGGTGCCCTGTACCTGCAATCCGCTACAGCAGGGGTGATGCCAATCCGAGGCTTGTATCCTGTGGAGCTGCCCTCTATAAGTGGCGTTGACGTTTGGGTCTTACGCAACAGGAATCTGTGAACCGTGTCAGGACAGGAATGTAGCAGCACTAAGCAGAAGCTCTTGTGTGCCGTAAGGGTGCCTGGGCTGAGTTAACTGTAGAGGTAACGTCTGTGGGACCATTCCGAAGTGCGGCGCGCAAAAAAGAATATTCATGATGTAGCTCATCATATAAAAAAGCATTCAGAATTTTATCTGTTGATAATTTTCTGAATGCTTTTCTTATTTTTGTGGTTTACAAAAGTCCATATATTAACAGAAGACAGGAAAGAGCCTTATACAATTTCCATCAGATAAAGAATAATTAATCCTCTAACTGCCTGTACCTGACTTTGATT
>ENA-OQIC01000765-OQIC01000765.1-human-gut-metagenome-genome-assembly--contig:-NODE-765-length-13216-cov-1.277103_pt1 | contig 13216 bp, 22 predicted proteins | sample MGYA00242572_ERZ504736 | MGnify/ENA primary metagenome ERZ504736 (study PRJEB26092, sample SAMD00036201) | human gut metagenome | host: Homo sapiens | study: EMG produced TPA metagenomics assembly of... | reverse complement strand
TGCGTGCTCAGGGGCTTTGATGTGGGAGGGCTGACCGTGTTCTTAAACTTTTCCAGACAGTTTAGCCGTCCCATCAACGAGATATCCATGCAGGTCAGCAATGTATTCTCAGCCCTGGCCGGAGCGGAGCGCGTATTCTCGGTGATGGATGAGGAGCCGGAACCGGCGGACACCATGGACTGTGTGGTGCCAAGTCCCATGGTTGGCCATGTGGTGTTTCATCATGTTACCTTTGGCTACGATCCGGATAAAACCATTCTAAGGGACATAAACCTCTATGCCAAACCTGGCAGAAGATTGCCTTTGTAGGTTCTACCGGCGCTGGAAAGACCACCATTACAAACCTGCTGAACCGGTTCTATGACATCCGGTCAGGAACCATCACCATTGACGGGGCGGATATACGCCGCATTTCCAGGGACGCCCTGCGAAACAACATTGCCATGGTTCTCCAGGATACCCACCTGTTTACAGGCACGGTGCGGGAGAACATCCGGTACGGCAGGCTGGACGCCACGGACGACGAGGTCGTCCAGGCGGCCAAAACAGCCTCCGCCCATTCCTTCATCACGCGTCTTCCCCACGGATATGATACCATGCTGGAGGGGGATGGGGCCAATTTAAGCCAGGGACAGAGACAGCTTCTCAACATTGCCAGAGCAGCCATATCCAAGGCCCCTGTGCTGATTCTGGACGAGGCTACCAGCTCTGTGGATACCAGGACGGAAAAACACATTGAGCACGGTATGGACCGGCTGATGGCGGACCGCACCACCTTCATCATTGCCCACCGGCTTTCCACGGTGCGGAGCGCCAACGCATCATGGTTCTGGAACACGGGGAAATCATAGAGAGGGGGACCCACGAGGAGCTTTTGGAGATGAAAGGACGATACTATGAATTGTATACAGGCATGAAAGAACTGGAATGATTGCCATGAAATTAACATATAAATTAAAATAATAACGAATAAAATCTGTATTGTATACAATCTTTATTTATGCTATACTTAGTTGGTGTATTCCGGCGGGGCAGGCAGCCCCACCGGTCATACCGGACGCTGGAACTGGTCCGGCCGCACAAAGGAATAAAAGAAAGAAAAGAGGGAGAGAATCCATGGGTTTGGCGACTTTTATAGGCGGCATCCATCCATATGAGGGGAAAGAGCTGTCAGAGAACAAACCGGTACAGGTCCTGATGCCAAAGGGCGACCTGGTGTATCCGATGTCACAGCACATTGGTGCACCCGCGAAGCCTCTGGTAGCAAAGGGCGATCATGTACTGGCAGGCCAGAAGATTGGAGAAGCAGGCGGTTTCATCTCTGCAAATGTAATTGCTTCTGTTTCGGGAACGGTGAAGGCCATTGAACCAAGGCGTATGGCTAACGGAGCAATGGTGCCCTCCATTGTGGTTGAAAATGATGGAGAATATAAGACGGTTGAGGGCGTAGGAGAGGACAGGGACCCATCAGGCCTGTCTAAAGAGGAAATCCGCAACATTGTGAAGGAAGCCGGTATCGTGGGTCTCGGCGGAGCAGGATTCCCCACTCATGTAAAGCTGACTCCGAAGGATGAGAACGCCATCGAGTACATACTGGTCAACGGCGCAGAGTGTGAGCCGTACCTCACCAGCGACTACCGGATGATGCTGGAAGAGCCGGAGAAAATTGTAGGCGGCTTAAAGGTCATCCTTCAGCTGTTTGACAATGCAAAGGGTGTTATCGGCATTGAGAACAATAAGCCGGAGGCATCAAGAAACTTACCGAGATGGTAAAGGACGAGCCGCGCATCACGGTCTGTCCCCTTATGACAAAGTATCCGCAGGGAGGAGAGCGTTCCCTGATTTATGCCGTTACAGGCAGGAAGGTCAACTCATCCATGCTTCCCGCAGACGCAGGATGCATCGTGGATAATGTTGACACCGTGATTTCCATTTATATGGCAGTGTGCAAGTGCACGCCTCTGATGAGAAAGATCATCACGGTCACCGGGGACGCGGTGGCGGACCCCAGGAATTTCAGCGTAAAGCTGGAACCAATTACCAGGAGCTGTTGGATGCAGCCGGCGGTTTTAAGACGGAGCCGGAAAAGGTTCTGTCAGGCGGCCCCATGATGGGCCAGGCCATATTTGACCTGAATATCCCGGTAAGCAAGACTTCGTCCGCCCTGACCTGCTTCACAAAGGACCAGGTGGCTGAGATGGAGCTTCCGCATGCATACGGTGCGGAAAATGCGTCAGTGTATGTCCAAGCCACATCATCCTGTGATGATGATGCAGGCCGCCCTCAGGGACGACTGCGAGACATTCGAGAAGCTGAACGGTATGGAATGTATGGAGTGCGGAAGCTGCACCTACATATGTCCGGCCAAGAGGCCTCTGACTCAGCATTTAAGGAAATGCGCAAGACAGTTGCGGCTAACCGCAGGAAGAAAGGGTAGGAGGGGACATAAGTCATGAGTAAATTATTAAACGTATCATCATCCCCGCATGTGAGAAGCCATGAGACCACCCACAGCATCATGCTGGACGTGGCCATTGCCATGTTGCCTGCAACTGCTTTCGGTGTGTATCATTTCGGCATGCATGCGCTGCTGGTGCTTATAGTTACGGTTGCAGCCTGTGTTTTAAGTGAGTATGTATATGAGAAGCTGATGAAGAAGCCAAGCACCATCAGCGACTGCAGTGCCTGGTCACGGGCCTGATTCTGGCACTGAACATGCCTCCGGAGATTCCGGTGTGGATTCCTGCTCTGGGCGGAATCTTTGCCATTATCGTGGTGAAGCAGCTCTACGGCGGCCTGGGACAGAACTTATGAACCGGCTCTGGCAGCCAGATGCTTCCTGCTGATTTCCTTTGCGGGAAAAATGACAAATTTCAGCTACAGCGGGTTTGACGGTGTGTCCGGCGCGACCCCCTGGCAGTGCTTAAAAGCGGCGGGACCGTGGATGTTCCGGCCATGTTTGTGGGAAATATCCCGGGCACCATCGGAGAGGTTTCCGTGATTGCCCTTTTAATCGGCGCAGCTATCTTCTGGCAAAGAAGGTAATCTCCATCCGGATTCCAGGCACCTACATACTGACGGTTGTGGTATTTGCCATCCTGTTCGGAGGCCATGGATTTGATTTAAATTACATTGCAGCCCATCTGTGCGGCGGCGGCCTGATTTTCGGTGCCTTCTTTATGGCAACCGACTATGTGACCAGCCCCATCACGCCAAAGGGCCAGATTGTGTTCGGTATCCTGCTGGGCGTGCTCACAGGACTGTTCAGGATTTTCGGCGGCTCCGCAGAGGGCGTGTCCTACGCAATTATCATCAGCAACATCCTTGTTCCGCTGATTGAGAAAGTAACCCTTCCCAAAGCATTTGGAAAGGAGGGCAAGTAAACATGAGCAAATCAGGATTTATGAAAGACGCGGTGATTCTCTTTGCAATCACCCTGGTGTCAGGATTTCTTTTAGGCGGTGTATACCAGCTGACCAAGAAGCCCATTGAGCTGGCTACCATAGCGGCCAACAACAAGGCATACAAGGCGGTGTTCGCAGAAGCCGAGACCTTTGATTCCGACGAGGCCCTTACAGCAGCCATTCCGGCCTGCAACGAAGCCCTGGCCGGCATGAATTTCGGTGGTGTGGAAGTGGAGAACGTGTTAAAGGCAGTGGACGCAGGCGGCAGCCAGTTAGGCTATGTCATCACCTCCCTGTCCAATGACAGCTACGGCGGCGTGGTGAAGCTGTCGGTGGGACTGAAGGACGACGGAACCATCACAGGCATCGAGTTCCTGGAAATCAGCGATACTCCCGGTCTGGGATTAAAGGCAAAGGAACCGGCGTTCAAAGACCAGTATGCGGGAAAGAATGCACCTGAGCTTTCCGTCACAAAGTCAGGCAGCGCGGACGATACCCAGATTAATGCCATCAGCGGCGCTACCATCACTTCAAGTGCAACAACAAATGCAGTCAATGCAGCTTTATATTACCTGCATAACTGCATCCAATAAATAGGAGGTGGGAACATGAATAAATGTACAGAACGTTTATATAACGGTATTGTGAAAGAAAACCCTACCTTCGTCCTGATGCTTGGTATGTGTCCGACACTGGCTGTCACCACATCCGCCATCAACGGTCTGGGTATGGGACTTTCCACAACCGTGGTTTTACTGTTTTCCAATATGATTATCCCTGCTCTGCGCAAGATCATACCCGACAGTGCGTATTCCGGCGTATATCGTCATCGTTGCATCCCTGGTCACCATGGTGCAGCTGCTGCTTCAGGCATATGTGCCAACCTTTACTCGGCTCTTGGCATCTATATACGCTGATTGTGGTTAACTGCATCATCCTCGGCCGTGCGGAATCCTACGCATCCAAGAACGGTCCGGTGGTATCCACCTTGACGCTTGGCATGGGCCTTGGGTTTACCCTGGCTTTGACCTGTATCGGTCTGGTCCGTGAGATTCTCGGTTCCGGCGCCATATTCGGGAACGTGGTGGTCCCGGAGGATTACCATATCGCCATCTTTGTGCTGGCTCCCGGCGCGTTCTTTGTACTGGCTATCCTGACAGCCTTCAGAACAAGTTCAAGGCTCCTTCCGCCACCAACGGTTCCTCGCCACAGTCCAAGCTGGCCTGCGGCGGCAACTGTATGTCATGTACCGGTTCTGCCTGCATGGCTAACCATGAGGTGCTGGAGACGAGGATGCGTCAGGCTGAGGAAAAGGCTCTGGCGGCAAAGAAGACAGCTGTAGCAAAGAAGGAAGCAGAGCTTAAATCGGCTACTTCCAAAAAAGAAAATTAGGAGGGTGGATAGATGAAAGAGTTATTATTAATTGCCATTGGTTCCGCTCTGGTTAATAACGTTGTTTTGAGCCAGTTCTTAGGACTCTGTCCATTCCTCGGTGTTTCAAAGAAGGTTGAGACCTCAGCCGGCATGGGTGCGGCCGTTATCTTCGTTATAACCATAGCATCGGCAGTGACAAGCCTGGTTTATACCGGAATTCTTGTGAACCTGCACCTGGAATACCTGCAGACCATCGTGTTCATTCTGGTCATTGCGGCCCTGGTTCAGTTCGTGGAGATGTTCCTCAAGAAATCCATGCCGTCACTGTATGAGGCCCTGGGTGTGTACCTGCCTCTGATTACAACCAACTGTGCGGTGCTGGGTGTAGCCCTTACCAATGTACAGAAGTCATACAGCTTTATCCAGAGCGTTGTGAACGGCATTGGTATTTCCGTTGGCTTTACCATCGCTATCATCATGCTGGCCGGTATCCGTGAGAAGATTGAGCACAATGATGTACCGTATTCATTCCAGGGATCACCCATTGTTTTAATTACCTCAGGTCTCATGGCAATCGCATTTTTCGGATTTTCCGGATTAATTTAGAAGGAGGAGAAGGAAAATGGTTACAGGTATCATATTAGCGGCAGCGGTTGTAGGTATCCTTGGTATTCTTATAGGAATCTTCCTTGGCGTTGCCAGCGAGAAGTTTAAAGTACAGGTAGATGAAAAAGAGATTTTGGTCCGCAACGAGCTTCCGGGAAACAACTGCGGCGGCTGCGGTTACGCGGGCTGTGACGCCTGGCAAAGGCCATTGCGGCCGGTCAGGCGGATGTAGGGGCCTGTCCTGTGGGCGGTGCTCCCGTAGCTGAGAAAATCGGCGAGATCATGGGAGTGGCCGGCGGAGCTGCCGAAAGAAGGTGGCTTTCGTCAAGTGCGCGGGAACCTGCGACAAGACAAAGGTGCAGTACAACTACTACGGCGTGGACGACTGCAAAAAGGTGTCAGTGGTTCCGGGTGCGGGAGAAAAGGCCTGTGCCTATGGATGTATGGCTACGGCTCCTGCGTGAAGGCCTGTGCCTTTGACGCCATCCATGTGGTGGACGGCGTGGCAGTGGTGGATAAGGAAAAATGTGTGGCCTGCGGCATGTGCGTGGCCTCCTGTCCGAATCATCTGATAGAGCTGGTTCCTTATAAGGCAGAGCATCTGGTACAGTGCAGCTCCCACGACAAAGGCAAAGATGTAAAAGCTGTCTGTGCGGCCGGCTGTATCGGATGTACCCTGTGTACAAAGCAGTGTGAGTTTGATGCCATCCATATGGAGAACAATCTGGCTGTCATTGACTACGAGAAGTGTACCAACTGCGGCAAGTGCGCAGAAAAATGTCCTGTCAAGGTTATTGTTTAGGCGAGATAAAAATATCGGAATGAAATAAAAAGCTGTCCCTTCCGGGTGATGAACCGCGGAAGGAACAGCTTTTTTGCTGCATTTGTATGTTATTTTTTCTTTCTCTTTTTAAAAGCCGGTGAATCAAAGGACTGGTCGTCGGGCAGGACCTTCTTAGTGGTGGCCTCCACCAGATTATCGTAGCAGGAAAAGATGGCGTTTATGTCCCTGGAGTCCATCCTTGGCGTCAGGAGGGATACCAGAGGAACGATAATGAGTCCACAATCATGGAGACGGCGCCCGCATTGATGGGGGATGCGATATAGTGCAGGAACATATTTGAAACAGTGATTCCGATGCCGGTGGCAAAGCTGGCCCACACAGCAGCGGGGGTGGTCCTTTTCCAGTACAGACCGTAGAGGAAGGGGGCCAGGAAGGCTCCGGCCAGGGCGCCCCAGGAGATACCCATGAGTTGGGCAATGAAGTCAGGCGGATCCAGGGCCAGCACAACGCTTAGGACGATGAACGCCACAATCAGGCACTGCATCAGTACCAGCTGGGTCTTATCCTTCATGTTCTTCACAAGACAGCCCTTGATGAAGTCCAGGGTCAGGGTGGAGCTGGAGGTCAGCACCAGAGAGGAAAGGGTGGACATGGATGCGGACAGCACCAGCATGACAACAATTCCAATCAGCAGGTCCGGAAGCCGGACAGCATGGCCGGGATAATGGTATCATAGGCCACGGACCCATTTCCATTATAAATGGCAGGACTGTCAAAGAGCCGGCCGAAACCGCCCAGGAAATAGCTGCCACCGGAGATGACAACGGCGAACAGGGTGGAAATCACCGTACCAGTGGCAATGGCTTTCTCGCTTCGGATGGTATAGAATTTGTGAATCATCTGGGGCAGGCCCCAGGTTCCAAGGGAGGTGAGAATCACCACGCCCAGCAGGTTCAGGGGATCCGGTCCGAAGAAGGAGGTGTAGGCTCCGGGCTGGCCCAGGGTAACCGGGACCTCACTGGGAATCTGCGCCAGCCTGCCCACAGCGGCGCTAAAGCTCCCTGGCCGTTCAGGACGCTGAGGATGACGGCGGCAATGCCGGCCAGCATGATGATACCCTGAATGAAATCATTGATGGCAGTGGCATATAACCGCCCAGGATGACATAGACGGCAGTCAGGACAGCCATGCCCATTACACAGACACTGTAGGGAATATCAAAGGCCATGCCGAATAACCGGGACAGACCATTGTAGACAGAGGCTGTGTAGGGTATGAGAAAGACAAATATAATCAGGGAGGCAACAATCTTCATGCCCTGGCTGTGGAACCGGCTGCCGAAGAATTCCGGCATGGTGGCCGAGGAGAGATGCTTGCTCATGACCCTGGTCCGCCGCCCCAGGATGACCCAGGCCAGCAGGCTGCCGATCAGGGCATTGCCAATGCCAATCCAGGTGGAGGCCAGGCCGTATTTCCATCCGAACTGACCGGCATAACCGATAAATACCACAGCGGAAAAGTAGGAGGTGCCATAGGCAAAGGCGGTGAGCCAGGGCCCCACGCCCCTTCCTCCCAGAACAAAGTCATTGACATTGGTGGCATGGCGACGGGAATAGAATCCCACTCCCAGCATGATGGCAAAAAGATAACCAGCATCAGCAGTTTAACAGTCATTTGAATATCCTCCGCATACACTTTAATAATTAAAACTTCTGAACTTTAATGTATCAAAGTACAAGGGGATTGTCAAAGGGTATTTCTTATTTTTGCCTACTTTGCTATTTTGACGGAACTTCGTGAAAGAGAATGAGGTGCAAATGCCATTTTTTTGTTAAAGTGGGGGATGACTGTCAAATTTCGACAATAAATGTAAAATCCAAAGATGGATATAAAATGTAAAAAATGAATAATTAAGGTATAAAAAGATTTACATAATATAAATTACAAAAATAGGAAATCATGTAACATGTTTAAAAATTAATAATACTGTAACATAAATGTAAAGATATGGCTGGCGAAATGCACAAAATAAAGGTGCAGACACCTGGAAAACCATAGTAAATATATAAAAAATATTACAAATGTTTCAAAAGTAAGAAAAAATGTAACAAAATTATTAAATCTCCATTGACGCGAAAAGTCAAATCCCATATAATTAGCCATACATCCCGGAAAAACATGCACAAAGTGGGAGATACCCACTGCATAAAATTTGAGAATGGTACCCGTGCAGAGTTGTGCGGGACCAGGAAAGAGGAGTATGTATGCTTACATTACATTCATTCCTTCGTTCGGTGGTTCTCTTTGTTAAGTCACTGACTGTGAAAGTGACAAAGCAGATGTACCGTTCCTCATCTGTGGTAATGGCCGGTATGATGGTAGTGGCCATCATAGCATTTTCAGCCAATGGGTTTGGCGGAGGGGAAGAAACGCCCTTGCGGCGCCCATGACAGAGGAAAGTGATGCCATTGACAAGCAGGAAGAGGAAAACGAAGGAAGCGGTCTGGTTACTGAAGCAAAAATACAATTCGGACTTTTAAATACAGACAGCGAAGGCCAGCATCTGGCCGGTGCGCTGCTGGAAGCGGATGTCCGAGAAAAACAGAGAAAGCAGGCAGCGGCACAGACCCAGATTGAGACACTTCAGAAACAGATATTAAAGGAGAGACAGGAAGAGGAAGCCAGGAAAAAGGCGGAGGAAGAACGCCGGGCAGCCAGAAGGATTAAATATACGGATGAAGATTACCAGGTGCTCCTGCGCATTGTCCAGGCGGAAGCAGGCATCTGCGACCCCAAGGGGAAAAATTTTGGTTGCGGATGTAATCATTAACCGTGTTTTGTCGGGAAAATTCCCGGACAGCGTAAAGGCGGTTGTATACCAGCCATCCCAGTTTCAGCCGGTATCCAACGGCACCATCAACACGGTAAAGGTCACAGCGGAAACCATTGAATGCGTGGACCGTGCCCTGGCCGGTGAAGATTATTCCAACGGAGCCCTGTATTTTATGAACAGAAGGGCATCCGGCAGTGCTGCCTCCTGGTTCGACAGGCGGCTGACCTACCTTTTTGCCCATGATGGACATGAGTTCTTCCGATAATCAGATAAAAAAGGATTGAGTTTCCTGCGGCTTTAGGTGTATACTAGGAATTGGAAAATCGAAATGCCACAAAGGAGAATGGAATATGATTTTTGATGAGAAGAAGAACCTGGACTTTTACAGGAATTTAGGGATTGAAGCAGATATGCCAAGGCCGTGGATTTCCTTCAGAATACGGACCTTGAGGCATTGGAGCCGGGAAAGTATGAGATTGACGGCAAAAACGTGTATGCCAATGTAACAGCCTACACCACCATCCCGTGGGAGGAGGCTAAATATGAGGCACATGAGCATTACACCGATATCCAGTACGTGATTGAGGGCAGCGAGATTATGAGCTACGCGCCGGTACATGAGATGACTGTAAAGGTTCCATATAATCCGGATAAGGATGTGGTATTCTTTGAGAACACCACCCCCGGACTTAGGGTTGTGACCGGAGCCGGACAGTATCTGATTTTTAACCCATGGGATGCCCATAAGCCAAAGGCTGCCAACGGAGAGCCGGCACCTATTAAAAAGGTGATTGTAAAAATTAAAGAGGATTAAAACGCATCATAAAACGCGCGGTCAAGAAAGCGCGGGAAATAGCGCGGGAGGAAAGTCCGGCTTGCTGTATTCCGAATCAGCGGGCCGGACTTTTTTCTGCCCTCAGAGCTTCCTTTCATGTTTGCTAATATTTTTGTTAATTGAAATATTGACTTTTAATTCACAAAATGAGATAATGAAAAAGATTTCGATAAAATGAAAGAGAGGTAAATGAATGATGGCAAATGTAGATTTGAGTCAGTATGGTATTACCGGAACCACAGAAATTGTTTATAATCCTTCCTATGAGATGTTATTTGAAGAAGAGACTAAACCAACTCTGGAGGGGTATGAAAAAGGCCAGGTAAGCGAACTTGGTGCAGTGAATGTCATGACTGGTATTTACACAGGTCGTTCCCCTAAGGACAAGTTCATTGTCATGGATGAGAACTCAAAGGACACTGTATGGTGGACAACGGACGAGTACAAGAATGACAATCATCCGGCCAGCCAGGAAGCATGGGATACAGTAAAGAAGATTGCCCTGGAAGAACTTTCTAACAAGAGACTGTTTGTTGTAGACGCATTCTGTGGAGCAAACAAGGATACCCGCATGGCAATCCGCTTCATTGTTGAGGTTGCGTGGCAGGCTCATTTCGTAAAAAACATGTTTATCCAGCCAAGCGCAGAGGAACTGGAGAACTTTAAGCCGGATTTCGTTGTATATAATGCTTCCAAGGCAAAGGTGGAAAATTACAAGGAGTTAGGCCTGAACTCCGAGACAGCCGCTATGTTCAATATTACCAGCCGCGAGCAGGTAATCGTGAACACATGGTACGGCGGAGAGATGAAAAAAGGCATGTTCTCAATGATGAACTACTATCTGCCTCTGAAGGGCATTGCATCCATGCATTGTTCTGCCAACACAGATATGAACGGTGAGAACACCGCAATCTTCTTCGGACTTTCCGGAACAGGAAAAACCACTCTTTCAACAGACCCCAAGCGTCTTCTTATCGGTGATGACGAGCACGGCTGGGATGACAACGGCGTATTTAACTTCGAGGCGGATGCTATGCAAAGGTCATCAACCTGGATAAGGATTCTGAGCCGGACATCTACAATGCAATCAGGCGTGACGCTCTTTTAGAGAATGTTACACTTGACGCTGACGGCAAGATTGATTTTGATGACAAGAGCGTGACTGAGAACACACGTGTATCTTATCCGATTGAGCATATTGAGAAGATTGTCCGTCCGGTATCAGCTGCTCCTGCTGCAAAGAATGTTATCTTCCTGTCAGCAGATGCTTTCGGCGTACTTCCTCCAGTATCCATCCTGACTCCGGAGCAGACACAGTATTACTTCCTGTCCGGATTTACAGCAAAGCTTGCCGGTACAGAGCGCGGCATCACAGAGCCTACACCTACATTCTCAGCCTGCTTCGGACAGGCATTCCTGGAACTGCATCCAACCAAGTATGCAGAGGAGCTTGTTAAGAGAATGGAGAAGAGCGGCGCAAAGGCATACCTGGTTAACACCGGCTGGAATGGAACAGGCAAGCGTATCTCGATTCGCGACACCCGCGGCATCATTGATGCGATTCTTGACGGATCCATTGCAAAGGCTCCAACCAAGCAGCTTCCATTCTTCAACTTTGAGATTCCTACCGAGCTTCCAGGCGTAGATCCTAAGATTCTGGATCCCCGCGATACATACGCAGAGGTATCACAGTGGAGGAAAAGGCAAAAGATCTGGCACAGCGTTTTGTCAAGAACTTTGCAAAATATGAGGGCAACGAGGCTGGAAAGGCACTGGTTTCCGCTGGTCCTCAGTTATAATCATAAAAATCATCTTTCTGCCCCGCGGCAGAAGGACAGCATGATAGAGGGAGAACCGGATGTCCGGTTCTCCTTTTCATACAGTCCAGGTGCCCAATGACTTTCCCTGGAGCTGACATTTCTTAATATTTTATACTGTTTCTTAAGTCTCATTTACGTCCATTGAAAGGCTGTTTTTTCATGATACCATGAAACCATAAAGGAGGATGGGTTATGAAAAATGGAAAAAGAAGCGTACATGGACGCTGGCAATGACGCTGGTTCTTCTGGCACTGCTCTCTCTGTCTGCCTGCGGCAGCAAGCTGTCCAATACGGCAGCCACGGCTGAGACCATGGCTGCAGGATATGCTATGGATGTGAGGGAAGCAGCGATAACCATGGCCCTGCGGGAGAAGACCTGAATGGGTTAAAGGCTGAGAGCGGAAGCGGTCTGTCACCCTCGCCGGACATCGGAAGTCCGGGGGAAGCAGGCAGGAAGCTGATACGGGATGTGAGTATGAACGTGGAGGCCAGGGACTTTGACGGTGTCCTCTCCCAGATTACAGATCAGGTAGGGGAGCTGGGCGGTTATGTGGAATCCTCTGACGTGTCGGGAATCAGCGTCAATTCCTATGGCGGCAGCCAGCAGCGCTATGCGGACATCAGGGCCAGGATTCCGGCTGACCGGCTGGACCGCTTTGTGGAGACTGTGGAGAGCGCGGGGAATGTGACCAGCAAGCAGGAGCAGGTGACGGATGTGACCCTGCGGTATTCGGATGTGCAGAGCCGCAAGAAATCGATGGAGATAGAGCAGGAGCGGCTTTGGGCTCTGTTGGAGAAGGCGGAGTCCCTGGACGCGGTGGTGGCGCTGGAAGCCCGGCTCTCAGAGATCCGCTACGAGTTGGAGTCCTACACATCCCAGCTGCGTCTCTATGACAATCAGGTGGATTACAGCACGGTATCCATCAATATGAGGGAGGTAAAGGACCTTACTCCCACCGCGCCGGACAGCATTGGAACCAGGATACAGAAGGGCTTTAACCGGAGCCTGAACAATCTGGGGGAGGCGGGAACCGATCTGATTGTATGGATTGCCTCCAACAGTCCCATCCTGCTGGTGCTGGCCGTCATCATCGCGGCGGTTGTCCTCTTTGTCAGAGGGTTAAGCCGAAGGATGCAGGGCAGGCTCCGCTTCCTGAGCCGTTCCTCTAATTCTCGCGGTAAGCATATGGGAGAGAAAAAAGGCAGAAGAGACCGGAAGGTGCAGGCGGCGGAAGAACAGACGGAAAAAGCGGTGGAAGAGCAGACAGAGAATCGGAAGACGCTGGAGGAACAGACTGAGAAGATGCAGAAAGAGAAAGAATAGCCGGGCTTGTGATCCTGTCTTTTTATAGCGTATACTTATAGTAATAATCCATTCAAAGCCATACAAGCCCCAGTGAAAGGAGGCACCCCATGCGGCTCACCTATCTGCACATCCATAAATTTTTTAAGTCGATACGGGAGCATGGGAAAATACGCGATATTTGACCCGGGGGCGCTGATTTTTTTGTAGGGAAAAAAAAATAATACGGGGGGAAAAACCCTCAATTCTGGATGCGG
>ENA-OQIC01000764-OQIC01000764.1-human-gut-metagenome-genome-assembly--contig:-NODE-764-length-13226-cov-1.638904_pt1 | contig 13226 bp, 19 predicted proteins | sample MGYA00242572_ERZ504736 | MGnify/ENA primary metagenome ERZ504736 (study PRJEB26092, sample SAMD00036201) | human gut metagenome | host: Homo sapiens | study: EMG produced TPA metagenomics assembly of... | reverse complement strand
TCATCGTTCTCGTCCAACAAAACGCCTTTTTTCTCGAAACAGAACATCAATGTCACCTCAAAATGTTTCGCCAACGCTTTAGCGGCTTCTCCCGCTATCGTATCAGCGTTCGTATTCAACATATGGCCTTGCTTATCATGTGTAAGAGGAGCCAGTACCGGCACGATACCTTGATGAATAAGAGAGGCTAGCAAATCAGCATTCACCTCTTTCACGTCGCCTACGAAACCATAATCCACCTCTGCCACGGGACGTTTATCCGAACGCATCAAGTTCATGTCCGCACCGGTCAAGCCTAAAGCATTTACGCCCAACGCCTGCAAGCCCGCTACGATGTTTTTATTCACCAACCGCCATAGACCATTGTCACGACCTTCAAGGTCTCGGCATCCGTAATACGGCGACCGTTCACCATCTTGCTCTCGATCCCTAGTTGAGCGGCAAGCTTGGTAGCCGAGCGTCCTCCCCCATGCACCAAGACCTTATATCCCTCGATAGCAGCGAAATCGTTCAATAATTGACGAAGCGTTTCTTCTTCCTCAACGATCTTCCCTCCTACCTTTATCAAGACTAGTTTTTCCATACTTAATTCTTTTTTATAAAATTTTCTCGCCAAAGTTACTAAAAAAAAGAAAGATTTGTATACATTTGCACTCGCAATGCGGTAGTAGCTCAGTTGGTAGAGCATCAGCTTCCCAAGCTGAGGGTCACGAGTTCGAGCCTCGCCTACCGCTCTATCAGGCATTAGGCGATTATCCAAATAAGGATGGTCGCCTAATTTTGTTTTATCTCCTCAATGCTCCTTCTAAAAGCAACGTCCGTTTCTCTAGCTAGAAACTAGAGTTTTGTGCAAGGGAAACTTCTGTTTCCTCATAGGAAAACTTTTGTTTCCCTAGAAGAAACTAAAGTTTCTTAAAAAAAATCCGTAAAAACTGCAACACTCTTATAATCAAAGACGTAACCAAGTTTCCTTTTCCCTTTATAATAAAAACAAAGTTATCTCTTTTCTCGACATAAAGCCATATGTTATGCTTAAACGATCTATACTGTTTAAGAAAAATAATCTACCTTTGCGTCAAATAATCAAGAAGAGAATGACAAAAAGCATATTTCTATTCCTGCTGGGGATTCTTTCCCTATCGGCGATAGCGCAACCCAAACTGAGCGAGGAAGCCCGTATCAGTCTGATGACCAGCGCACCGTACGATGAAGAGGTATTCACCGTGTACGGGCATGCCGCTCTACGCATATACGATCCCAAGCAAAATATAGATTATATATTCAATTACGGTATATTTGATTTCTCCAAACCTAATTTTATCTACCGATTCGCTAAAGGAGAGACGGATTATAAACTGGGAGTAGCCGATTTCCAAGACTACGTGATCGAGTACCAAATGCGGGGCAGCGATATCACGGAGCAAGTATTGAACCTCACCCAAGAAGAGAAAGAGCATATATGGGATGCCCTGCTTATTAATTACAGGCCGGAAAACAGGGTATATCGTTATAACTTCTTCTTCGATAATTGCGCTACCCGCCCTGCCGCGATCTTGGAAAAGGAGATCAACGGGAGCGTCGATTATCAGTATCCCTATCAATCCCAGACCTTCCGGGATCTTATTAATTATTGTACCCGAAACCATCCGTGGCTCACATTCGGATGCGACCTAGCGCTAGGCAGCCCCTCCGACCGGGAGGCCACCCAGCACGAGATGCTCTTCCTCCCCCCTTATCTAAAAGAAGCGTTCTCTAAAGCCACCATCACGGGCCCGGACGGGACAATCCGCCCATTGGTGAGCGAGACCCACGTGATCGGAGCCGGGGAAGCCGACGAGCCGGAAAAAGATATCTGGGATTTATTCACCCCTTTAGTCTGCGCTTGGCTTCTGCTCGGAATCGTTTTAGGGTTTACTTGGATCGAATGGCGCAAAAAAAATACTTCTTGTGGGTGGATTGTGTCCTTTTCTCGGTAGCCGGAGCCGGAGGTGTCATCCTCTTCTTTCTTAGCTTCATATCCGTCCATCCCTGCACGTGGCCGAACTGGTCTTTGGTATGGTTACAGCCGCTCGATTTGATCGCTGTTATTTTGTTTTGCGTAAAAAGCTGAAGAAGGCTGCATATTACTATCATTTTATTAACTTTGCGGCGCTTACGCTGATGTTACTGGGATGGTATTTCATTCCGCAACATCTAAACAGTGCCTTTATTCCGCTTGTAGCCTCGATTTGGGTTCGTTCGGGTTGGGGTGTTTACAGAAATATATGGAGAATCGGATGAGAAAAATTATAACGTCACTTATCGCTATCCTCGTGGTAACAAACCTCGAGGCGCAGCAACGTACCCCCAAATTGGTTGTATGTATTACTGTGGATCAGCTAAGGGGCGACTATATAGAATACTTTTATAATACATTTGGCGAACGGGGCTTCAAGCGTTTGATGAACGAGGGGTTGGTGTACAACAATATCCGCTTCGAGTTCTCGGACATAGACCAAGCCAGCGCGTTCGCGACTCTTTTTACCGGAAGCAACCCTTGCTTCAGCGGTATCGCGGGGGAGAAGACGTTTGATTTCGAGAAAGAGAAAGAGGTCTCGATCTTAAATGATCCTGAATATCTGGGTAATTACACGAAAGAGAATTATTCGCCCAAGAATTTATTCAGTTCCACGATCGGCGACGAGTTGAAAATCGCCTCTCAAGGAAGAAGCGACGTATATTCCATCGCCCCGGATGCCGAGAGCGCCATCTTCCGCCGGACATGCGGCGAACGGAGCTTTCTGGATGGATAACACCAACGGGAAATGGGCTACCACGACGTACTATAAGGGAATCCCTTGGTACGTAGACCGCTATAATAACGGCCCGGAATCCTTGGCGTCACGCTTGGAAACCATGGTATGGACTCCTACCCTTCCGATGGAGAAATACGATGCCTTTCCTTACGTATTGGATGATCTTCCTTTCCGCTATACGTTCAGCGAGAAGTTCGCGAACTGCTATCCGAACCTGAAGACCTCGCCGTTCATCAATAAGGAGATCAATCGCTTGGCCCTCCAGTTCCTAGAGTACGGAGGGTTTGGTACACGCAGTTGCCCGGATATGTTGTCTATCACGTACTACGCGGGCAATTACCGGGGTACGATGAGCAAGGAATACACCCGGGAGATTCAAGATACGTATTATCAACTCGATCAAGATATCGAGAAGCTACTGGATACGATCGACAAGAAAGTGGGCTTGGCCAATACATTGGTAGTCTTCACCGGTTCCGGTTATTATAAAAGCGAGGAGTCTTATCCGGACGGCCTGATGGTGAACGGTGGCGAGTTCCACCCGAAACGTTGTCTGGCCCTGCTTAATATGTACTTGATGGCCATTTACGGCAACATACCAGTGGGTACAAGGATACTACAACAACCAGATCTACTTGAACCGCAAGGCGATAGAAGACGCCAAGCTGGATTTGACGACTTTACAGAACAAGGCCGCCGAATTCATACAGGAATTTAGTGGCGTACAACTCGTCACCACGGGCAGGAGCTTGCTTACGGGCGACTGGAACGAGGGAACCGCCAAATTCCGTCAAGGTACGCACCATTGAGACGGGGCGATCTGATCATCGAGTTGCAACCCGGTTGGAAAGTAAACCTCGACAATCCGAAAGAAAAAGTCAAGATTATACGCAATAATGCTGTTATCACCCCGCTGGTATTTATGGGCAACGGGTTGAAACCCCAACATATCTACCGCGAAGTCAAGGCCACTGAGGTAGCCCCCACGGTAACCCATGTGCTAAGAATCAGGCCACCAAACGCTACTCAAAGCCTACCGCTTTGGGAATTGAAAATTGGTAATTGAGAATTAAAATTATCATAGAAGGGAAAGGTAGGTGGTTCCCCCCTAAGTATTTTATCTGAATTCAAACAACAAAGTAATAACAGACGATGATTGCTCATTGACAATCGGAAGTTGAACTCTCAATTTTCAATTTTCAATTTTCAATTATCAATTATCAATTAACATAAGAATCATGGGATTTAATGAGTTTATGACGAAGCTGTTCGGCAATAAGTCGCAGCGTGACCTTAAAGAAATCACACCTTACGTAGATAAGGTAAAGGCCGTATATCCGTCAATCAAGGCACTCTCGAACGACGAGTTGCGTGCGAAAACAGATGAGATCAAACAACGTATCCAGACTACGTAGCCGAGGAGAAAGCGCAAGTGGAAGAGCTTCGCAAAGGCATCGAGGATAAGGAACTGGAAGAACGTGAGGCGATCTGGGCCGAGGTAGATAAAATCGAGAAAGCCATCACGGACAAGATGGAAGTGGTACTGGAGCAATCCTTGCCCGAGGTATTCGCCATCATGAAAGATACGGCCCGCCGTTTCGCCGAGAATGAGGAAGTGGTAGTTACCGCTAACCAATTCGACCGGGATCTGCCGCTCGTTTCGACTTTGTCCGCATCGAGGACGATAAGGCGATTTACGCCAATCACTGGAAAGCCGGTGGAAACGAGATCACATGGGATATGATCCATTACGACGTTCAGCTATTTGGTGGCGTCGTTCTTCATAAAGGTAAGATCGCCGAGATGGCGACCGGTGAAGGTAAGACCTTGGTGGCTACCCTTCCGGTATTTTTGAACGCCTTGACACGTAACGGTGTACACGTGGTAACCGTGAATGATTACTTGTCAAAACGTGACTCCGAGTGGATGGGACCGCTTTATATGTTCCACGGACTTTCCGTAGACTGTATCGATAAGCACCAGCGAACTCCGAGGCTCGCCGTAAGGCTTACGAGGCGGATATTACGTTCGGTACGAACAACGAGTTCGGTTTCGACTACTTGCGTGACAATATGGCGATCAGCCGAAAGACTTGGTACAACGCAAGCATAACTACTCCATCGTCGATGAGGTGGACTCCGTATTGATCGATGACGCTCGTACGCCGCTGATCATCTCCGGACCGATCCCTCGTGGCGAGGAACAATTATTCGAGCAATTCCGCCCGAACGTGGAGGTTGTCGTGAACGCGCAGAAAGACCTTTGCTCCAAATTATTGATCGAGGCCAAGAAGAAAATGGCTAGCGACGACCAGAAGGTCGTTGAGGAAGGCTCTATCCTTCTGTACCGCTCCTTCAAGGGATATCCCCGCAACAAGGCGTTGATCAAGTTCTTAAGCGAGCAAGGCGTAAAAGCTCAAATGTTGAAGACGGAAGAATATTTCATGTCCGAGAATATGCGCCATATGCACGAGGCGACCGATGAGTTGTATTTCGTGATCGACGAGAAGAACAACAGTATCGAATTGACGGATAAAGGTATCGACCTATTGACCGGTAAGACGGACGACCCGACCTTCTTCGTACTTCCCGATATCACTTCCCAATTATCTCAATTGGAGAACATGACAGGAACCGAGGAAGAGAAACAAGCTCAAAAGGACGAGATCTTGGCGAACTATTCCGTTAAGAGCGAGCGTGTACATACCATCAACCAGTTGTTGAAAGCTTACACCTTATTCGAGAAGGATGATGAGTACGTGGTTATGGACAACAAGGTTATGATCGTTGACGAGCAGACGGGTCGTATCATGGACGGACGTCGTTATTCCGATGGCCTGCACCAAGCGATCGAGGCTAAGGAACGTGTAAAGGTAGAGGCCGCTACACAAACATTCGCCACGATCACCTTGCAGAACTACTTCCGTATGTACCATAAATTATCCGGTATGACCGGTACGGCGGAGACGGAAGCAGGCGAGTTCTGGGATATCTACAAATTGGACGTAGTAGTGATCCCGACCAACCGACCGATCGCCCGTAACGATATGAACGATCGTATCTACAAGACAAAACGTGAGAAATATAACGCTGTTATCGAGGAAATCGTTCAGCTGACGGAAGCAGGCCGTCCGGTATTGGTGGGAACAACATCCGTAGAGATCTCCGAGCTATTGAGCCGTATGCTTACGATGCGTAAGATCCAGCACAATGTATTGAACGCTAAGTTGCACCAGAAAGAGGCCGAGATCGTGGCTTGGCGGGTCAAAAGAGTACGGTTACGATCGCTACCAACATGGCCGGTCGTGGTACCGATATCAAGCTGTCCAAGGACGTGAAAGACGCAGGCGGTTTGGCTATCATCGGTACGGAACGCCATGAGAGCCGTCGTGTAGACCGTCAGTTACGTGGTCGTGCCGGACGTCAGGGAGACCCGGGTTCTTCCGTATTCTTCGTTTCACTGGAAGACGACTTGATGCGTTTATTCGCTTCCGAGAAGATCGCCGGCTTGATGGATAAGCTTGGTTTCAAGGAAGGCGAGGTTCTGGAGCACAATATGCTGAGCAAGTCCGTAGAACGTGCCAGAAGAAGGTCGAGGAAAACAACTTCGGTATCCGTAAACGTCTGTTGGAATACGACGACGTGATGAACTCGCAACGTAACGTAATCTACACCCGCCGTCGCCACGCCTTGATGGGAGAGCGTATCGGTCTGGACGTATTGAACACGATTTACGATACTTCTACAGCTATCGCCGATCAACACGCCGAGGACTTCGAGGCTTCAAGTTAGAATTGTTCAAGACATTCGCCATGGAAAGCCCGTTCACGGAAGACGAATTCAAGAGCATGAAACCGGAGCAACTCGTAGAGAAATTGTTCGAGGAGGCATTGAAGACTTATAAACGTCGTATGGAACGCATGACGCAAGTCGCTCACCCGGTCATCAAGCAAGTGTACGAGAATCAAGGAGCGATGTACGAGAATATCATGATCCCTATCACGGACGGCAAGCGCATGTATAATGTATCTTGCAACCTGAAAGAGGCTTACGACACGGAATGTAAGGCAATCGTTAAATCCTTCCAGAAATCAATCGTATTGCATATGATCGACGAGGGATGGAAAGAGCATCTACGTGAGATGGATGAGCTGCGCCACTCCGTACAAAACGCTAGCTACGAGAACAAGGATCCTTTGTTGATCTACAAACTTGAATCTTACAACCTGTTCAAGACAATGGTAGACAACATGAACCGTAAGACAGCCGCCATCTTGATGCGTGGACAGATCCCGGTACGTGAGGAGCCGACCGAGGAGCAACGCCAAGCCATGCAAGCCCGTCAAGCGGCCGTAGCCCAGCAAGCAGCCCAAGCGATCGCCGAGGAAAGAGCCCGTCAACGTATCGCCGTACAAGAGGCCGCCCCGGAGAAGCACGAGGATATGAGCCGTTACCGCACGGAGAAAACAGACTTGAGCGGAAACAACACCCAAGCCGAGGCACCTCAGCCGAAGCAAGCTCCGGTCCGTGCCGAGAAACGAGTAGGACGCAATGATCCATGTCCTTGCGGAAGTGGCAAGAAATACAAGAACTGCCACGGACAAGGTTTATAAGGAACAAGAAATAAGATAAAAAAGAGGGACAGAATACCAATCTGTTCCTCTTTTTTGTATATTGCAGGCATATAAACCCATTAAATGCTACCATTATGATTATTGGAATTCCAAAAGAAATCAAGAACAACGAGAACAGGGTAGCTCTTACTCCCGCCGGAGCCAAAGAGTTGGTGAAAAGAGGTCATACCGTGTATGTGCAACACACGGCTGGTATAAACAGTGGTTTCGCCGATGATGCCTATGTGGCGGCAGGGGCCCGGATACTCCCGTCCATTGAGGATGTATATGGAATTGCGAGATGATCGTAAAAGTAAAAGAACCGATCGCCAGCGAATATCCCTTGGTACGCAAAGGACAGCTTGTCTTCACCTACTTCCATTTCGCATCCGACGAGGCTCTCACCCTTGCATGATAAAGAGCGGCTCCATCTGTCTGGCTTACGAGACCGTGGAGAACCCAGATCATACGTTACCCCTTTTGATTCCTATGAGTGAGGTGGCCGGACGCATGTCCGTACAGGAAGGCGCTCGTTTCCTTGAGAACCGCAAGGTGGCAAAGGCGTATTGCTAGGTGGGCGTGCCGGGACGTGAAACCGGGTAAGGTATTGGTTTTAGGCGGTGGCGTGGTAGGCCACAACGCCGCTTGATGGCCGCCGGGCTAGGTGCCGATGTCACGATTGCCGACATCTCGCTTCCCCGCTTGCGCTATCTGTCCGAGACGATGCCGAAAAACGTGAAGACGTTGTTCTCTTCCACGCATACGATCGAACAGGAATTACCCACTACCGATTTAGTGATCGGCGCCGTATTAATCCCCGGAGCCAAGGCCCCGCACTTGATCACCCGGGATATGTTGAAGTTATTAAAACCGGGCAGCGTATTGGTAGACGTAGCCATCGATCAAGGCGGTTGCTTCGAGACCTCCCACCCGACTACGCACGCCAATCCGGTTTATGAGATAGACGATATCCTCCATTACTGCGTAGCCAACATTCCGGGAGCGGTCCCGCAGACTTCCACATTAGCCTTGACCAACGCTACCCTGCCGTACGTGATCAAGCTTGCCGACAGAGGTTGGGAAAAAGCCTGCGAGGAAGATCCGGGCCTAGAACTAGGATTAAACATCGTGGAAGGAAAGATTGTCTACCCCGCCGTAGCAGAGGCTTTTCCTTCACTCAAAGCATAAGTTCCAAAGAATCTTTCATTAGTAGGGATTGCTTGCGGCAATCCCTTTTTTATGTTTTCTATTTTTATTGTTTTCTAAAAAACGTAAAATATCTTGGCTCCTTTTCCCGCACACCTTAACTTAGAGCACAAAATCAATTAAATTTAATAATTACCATGAAGAAAATTGTTTTATTAGTGGCTTTATGCCTATGTGTCGGAAACCTATTCGCACAAGACGCTGACAAATTAAGAGATGAAGGTGACGCTGCTTTGAAAGCAAAAGATTACGCTACCGTCGTAACAAAATACGGCGAATACTTGAAACAAAACAATTACCAAGACACCGCCCGTATCTTCAATTGCGGATACGCCGCTAATCAAGCGAAGAACTACGCCGAGGCCGCCAAATACTTCGACATGGCCGTTAAGATGAACTACAACGTAGACGACTCTTATGTAGGCGAGGCTATGGCTTACCGTAACTTAAACAATTCCTGACTACGGTAAAAGAGGGATTAAAAGTGATTCCCGATGGAAACAAGAATAAGACCAATCTGGAAAAGTTGCTTTACGGTTACTGCATCAAACAAGGACAAGCCGCCCAAAAGAAGGGAGATCTGGCCGGTGCCGAGAAAATGTACAAAGAGGTCCTAGCCGTATCGAACAAGGATTACCAGAGCAACGCTTACTACAGCCTTGGCGCCATGCTGTATGGCAACGGAGCGAAGATATTACAGGCCGCTACCCCGATCGCTACTTCCGAGCCGGATAAATACAACGCCGAGAAAGCGAAAGCCGACAAAGACTTCAAGCAAGCGAAAGAATATTTGACAAAGGCTGTCGAACTCGACCCGAAAGACGAGAACTCCAAGAAGATCCTCGCTTCTATCAACGACATCCTGAAATAAGAAAGAGGACATTTATTCATACAAAAAACCTCCCGGATCACATAGAAAAGTGATCTGGGAGGTTTTTTGTATCTAGTTGTAGAGACATACGCTACTTGAAGAAGAAGCGGAAGATGTCATTTCCATTCGCATAGATCAATAAAGCGAACAGGATAAACATACCTGCCATTTGGGCATACTCTAGGAATTTATCGCTCGGTTTGCGACGGGCCACTACCTCATAGATCAAGAACATCACGTGTCCGCCATCCAAGGCCGGAATCGGCAAGATATTCATGAACGCCAAGATGATAGATAGAAAAGCCGTACGTTCCCAGAAAATCCGCCAATCCCAGACAGACGGGAACAATCCGCCGATCGTACCGAAACCGCCCAAACTGGAGGCACCTTCCTTCGTAAACACATATTTCATGTCGTTCACATATCCCTTCAAAGGTATTAATACCTAATTTAATACCGGCGGGGAACGACTCGAAAAAGCCGTATTCGCGGGTCACGGTCTGATAGAGATCCGTAGGCAACATCACGCTACGCCAATTTTCCCGGCCGAGTCCGTCCTCATGGTCAAGGACTCCAACTGGCCGTTCCGGTAGAAATCTACCGTCACCTCTTCGCCCTTATTCTCTAACAATAACCCGGAGGCATCATAAAACGTCGGGGTAGCCACACCGTTAATAGCCACCACGCTATCCTTCGGCAGCATGCCAGCGAGAGCCGCCGGGGCATTCTTGTCGGGAAGCTCACGAACAACCATCGGGATACGCAAAGGATCGGCGAAGCTTTTCCGTCACGCATGCAACGTTGCATCATATCCTCCGGTATGGAGATCACGGTCTCCCGCCCGTCACGGAGCACCGTCACGGTCTTCGCCTCCACCACCTTGCGGAAACTGTCGCTACCGAAACGCTCCAACTCCTCATTGTCCGCTCTCAGCAAGATATCACCGTCCTGAAAACCGACGTTCTGGAACGTCTCGCTATAATTCATACCCATCTTCATGTTCTTCAAAGGCAAGTACGTATCGCCCCACGTAAACAAGATCATGGAATAAATAAACAAAGCCAGCAAGAAGTTGAACACCACGCCCGCTACCATAATCATCAAACGCTGTCCGGCCGGCTTGGAGCGGAACTCGTAAGGCTTGGGCGGCTGGGCCATCGCCTCCTTGTCCATACTCTCGTCGATCATACCGGAGATCTTACAATATCCTCCCAACGGAAGCCAGCCTACGCCGTATTCCGTGTCACTGTTTTTCGGCTTGTACTTGAATAGCGAGAACCACGGATCGAAGAAGAGGTAGAACTTCTCTACCCGCACCTTGAAAATCCGGGCAAAGATAAAATGCCCGAACTCGTGGACAATCACCAGTATCGATAAGCTCAAGATAAGCTGTAACGCCTTAATCAAAAAAGTTTCCATCTACTATTGTTTGTTCTGTTTTAAATTATTTCAAAATAACTCGGCCGCCAACCGCCTAGCCTCGGTGTCGGTAGCCACGTAATCCTCATACGAGGGATTGACGATAAACGAGGCTTTCCGCATGGTCTGCTCAATCACGTCGCTCATTTGCAAGAAGCCGATACGATCTTGCAGGAAAGCGGCCACCACCACCTCATTGGCGGCATTCAAGATACAGGGTATATTCCCTCCTTGGCGGGCCGCCTCGAAAGCGAAAGCCAAGTTGCGGAAACGTTCCATATCCGGCTCCTCGAACGTCAAGGTCGAATATTGGTTGAAATCCAGACGGGGCGCCATGCTCCTCATACGTGTCGGGAACGAGAAAGCGTAGGCGATCGGCAATTTCATGTCGGGAATTCCCAGCTGGGCGATCACGGCGCCATCCTCAAACTGCACCATCGAGTGGATCACCGACTGCGGGTGCACCACCACCTGTACCTGATCCGGCGTGACATCGAACAACCATTTCGCTCGATCATCTCGAAGCCTTATTCATCATCGAGGCCGAGTCTATCGTGATCTTCGCCCCATCGTCCAGTTCGGATGCCTCAAGGCCTGCGCCTTCGTCACGGTAGCCAGCTCCTCCAGCGTCTTCTGTCGGAACGGGCCGCCGGAAGCCGTCAGCAAGATCTTCTCGATCGGATTATCGTACGCACCTGTTAAACATTGAAAAATGGCCGAATGTTCCGAGTCCACCGGCAAGATAGGCACCTTATGCTCGGCGGCCAGCTTCATGATCAGCTCGCCGGCCACGACCAAAGTTTCCTTATTCGCCAAGGCGATCGCCCTTCCCGCCTTGATCGCCGAGATCGTCGGTCGCAAGCCGGAATAGCCCACCATCGCCGTCAGCACCATATCGATCGGCTCCGACTGCACCATCTGGGCGATAGCGTCGGCACCCGCCCATACCTTGATCGGCAGGTCTTCCAAGGCCTCTTTCAGCTCGGGATATTTCCGCTCATTGGCGATCACCACCACCTCCGGCATATATTTCCGGGCCTGATTGATCAATAAGTCCACTTGGTTATTCGCGGTCAAGGCATACACCTCGAAAAGATCGGAATGCTCGCTCACTACCTCCAAGCTTGGGTCCCGATGGAACCGGTCGAGCCTAATATCGCTAACTGTCTTTTTTTCATGGATTATCAAAAGCTATATATTCTTCCGGATTCACCGGATTGCCTTATACCACAACTCGAAATGCAGGTGCGGTCCGGTAGACAACTCTCCCGTATTCCCGACCAGAGCGATCGCCTCACCGGCTACCACATGGTCTCCCACCTCTTTCAGCAACAATTCGTTGTGCTTATAAACCGAGATGAATCCGTTCTTATGTTGTATTTGAATTACGTTTCCGTGGTTCGGATCGAAACCGGTATAGATCACCGTACCATCAACGTACCAAGACACTCTCCTTCGGGCCGCGGCCAGATCCACGCCATAATGATGGACATCCGTCTCATAATGAGAGGTGACCACGCCATTCACGGGCTTATAGAAAAAGACCCCCTCGGTCGGTTACCTTGCCCGGGTCGGTCAATACCGATAAATTATATTTCTCCTCTTCCTCGTAATCTTTCACGAAACGAATCTCTTCCTTGCTACGAGGAATCTCATAGTTAATATCGTTGCTAGCCAAAGAATCTATCTGACGGATCGAGTCCAAGGGCATCGTACCGGAAAGGATTCCGGCCACGTTATCCAGATAAAGGGACTGGATCTCCATCATACGCTCCAACGAATCCGCCCGCAAGGCATTCTGCATAATCTCCTTGCGAACCTCCACGTCGAGATAGCCCGGCAAGTAGTTGCGAATCGGTGTCTTGATGATGATAAAGGCGGTAACGGCGATCAAGAAAAAGGCGAACACCGCCAAAGTGACAAACGCCGATAACTGCGAAAGCCGGAAAGACCACACCTCCTCCAACGTCCCCTCATTGATGAAGGAAAGTTTATATTTAAACCGGATCCGGTGCCAAAACGATTTCGTATTCTTCTTTTTCAACCCCTAATCTTCAATTATCAATTATCAATTCTATAAGTCCCTCCGGCAAAGACACCGTGAGACTACGGGCCTCATGGTCGGCCTCGGTGATCAACTCCTCCACGGCGGGGATCAACAGCTCCTCGCCTTTATGATCGACACGCAGAAGGACGTTGATTGTCGTCTCATCCACGTCTGTTATCTCTCCTAAATACCTTTCTGTACGTCCGTCACGGTATAACCGATAAAACTGTCCCACGTCATATCCCCACGAGATCCTCCTCTCCACGGCGTCCAAAG
>ENA-OQIC01000763-OQIC01000763.1-human-gut-metagenome-genome-assembly--contig:-NODE-763-length-13231-cov-2.651557_pt1 | contig 13231 bp, 17 predicted proteins | sample MGYA00242572_ERZ504736 | MGnify/ENA primary metagenome ERZ504736 (study PRJEB26092, sample SAMD00036201) | human gut metagenome | host: Homo sapiens | study: EMG produced TPA metagenomics assembly of... | reverse complement strand
AAAGTAAAGAAAAAAATTCAGGGTAACGATTCATTCTTTTTCCAGGAGTCCTGCTATACTGGATGTGTCATGCAGGGGAATCCATGGATTTGCGTCTGTGGGTGAGGTACAGTATGCGCAGAACCAGCCGCTGACAGAAGACGCATCCGTTCACAGATGGAGAAGCTGGAAATACAGAATATGAGTGGGAAAATCTGGAAATCCAGATGGATGAGAATATTTTTATCCCGATGAAAATGCTGAATGAGGCGAGAAGAGAGGCACTGGAATCGCTGGAAAATGAATTGCTCAAACCATATAAGAGAGAAGAAAATAATGGGAAGAAACGCTTATCAGAGGATGCCGGAAGAAAAGCAGATTCGCCAAAGCAGAAAAATCTTCCGATTTATATTTCCTGTGAAGAAAAATCCACTGCACTGGCGTTATATAAAAGAGAGGGGATACATGGAATGTATCTGAACGCTGATGCCATGGAGGTCTGCCTGGATGACTGTGTAAGCAGAGGAATGGAGATGTATCTGTCTCTTCCGCATATTATGAGAGGTGAGATGCCCCGGGAGCTTCTTACCAGGATCAGAGAGTGGATGGACAGAGGAATGACAGGATTTCTGGTAAGAAATCTGGAGACTTTTGCAGTTCTGCGAAAGGCAGGTCTGGCTGAGAAATGTGTTCTGGATCACAGTATGTATACATGGAATGATGAAGCTGCTGATTTCTGGAAAGATCAGAAAGTCCTCAGAAATACGGTACCGCTTGAGCTGAACGAAGGGGAAATCCGCCACAGAGATAACCGGGACAGCGAGATGCTGATCTACGGATATCTGCCTCTTATGATATCGGCCCAGTGTGTGCATAAAAATCTTTACGGATGTAATCATAAGGAAGAAGGGGTAACTTTAAAAGACCGTTACGATAAAGAATTTACGGCGAAATGTATATGTAACCCATGGAAAACTGAGAATACAGATTTCTGTATACCCTGCTATAATATCATTTACAACAGTATCCCTTACGGCCTGTTGAAAGAGAAATCACAGATAGACAGACTTGGTGTCTCTTCCCTGAGACTTGCATTTACCATTGAGGAGCCTCAGGATGCGGTGAAGATATATGAAGAGTTCAGAGCTGTTTATCGTGATGGGAAGAATCCTCCGAAACGGGAATATACAAAGGGACATTTTAAAAGAGGAGCCGAGTAAGGCATATGATTAATGTAATTGTAGAATTATCCAAGTATGTGATCCTTACCCTGATGGTGATTTATACTTTTCACTGTTTCTATCTGGTGAAACAGCAGAGTGAGGAGGAGAGAAACGAATCGCTGCGCCAGCAGCTGATGCTTATCTTTTTTATGGATTTCACTGCGTTTCTGGTCATCTACCTGAAGACAGGTAAGTTTCAGGTCGTGTTGTTTTATATCGAAATGATGGCATTTTTTGCGGGAATCCAGATTTTGTACAGGATTTTTTATAAGAAAGCATCGATTTTACTGCTCAACAATATGTGCATGCTTCTCAGCGTAGGATTTATTATGCTGTGCAGGCTGGATGTTTCCACAGCTACCAGACAGCTGGTGATTGTGGCAGGCGTAAATGTGGTGGCATTGATCGTACCTGTCCTGATCAGGAAGATGAAATTTCTCAAGGACCTGACATGGGTTTATGCGGGAATCGGAATCGTTTTGCTGGCGGCGGTATTTGTGCTTGCAAAGACAAGCTATGGAGCAAAACTTTCCCTGATGGGAATCCACCTTCAGAGGCGATAAAGATTACATTTGTGTTCTTTATGGCGGCATTGCTGAGAAAGGTGCTGATTTTCAAAGTGGTCCAGGCTACGGTAGTGGCGGGACTGCATGTGGGGATTCTTGTACTTTCCAGAGACCTTGGAAGTGCAGTGATCTTCTTTGCGGCATATCTTGTGATGATTTATGTGGCATCCAGAAATGTGGGATATCTGGCACTTGGTCTTGCAGGCGGATCTGCAGGGGCAGTTGTCGCATATCATCTGTTTGGCCATGTGCGTCAGAGAGTGACAGCCTGGAAGGATCCCATGGCGGTATATCAGAATGAAGGATACCAGATCGTCCAGTCACTGTTTGCCATTGGAACCGGCGGATGGTTTGGAATGGGATTGTGTCAGGGTTCGCCTGAGAAGATCCCTGTTGTCAAGAATGACTTTATATTCAGTGCAATCTGTGAGGAACTGGGTGGGATTTTTGCAATCTGCCTGATCCTGGTATGTATGAGTTTCTTTTTGATGATCGTAAATATTGCGCTTAAAATTAAGAAACCATTCTACAAACTGATCGCACTTGGACTTGGTACGGAATATGCATTTCAGGTATTTCTGACAATTGGCGGAGCAACGAAATTTATCCCTATGACAGGTGTAACTCTTCCTCTGGTCAGCTATGGAGGAAGTTCTGTCGCGTGTACAGTACTGATGCTGGCGATCATTCAGGGATTGTATATTTTGAGAGAAGATGAGGACGAAGAAATTGAGAGATATCGAAGAAAAGGAACGGCGCAGAGAGTTGAAGAAGCGCCAGAAGCGCAAAGCCCGGGAGATTTCTGAAAAGAGAAGGCCCCGTAACAGAGAGTATACACTGGTATCCTGCTTTTTTGTGCTGATCTTTGTCAGTATGATCGGATATCTGATCTACTTTAATTATGCAAAGAGCGATGATTTTATCAATAGTCCCTATAATACAAGGCAGGATACTTTTTCAGACAGGGTTGTAAGAGGTAAGATCATATCTGCAGATGGGCAGGTGCTTGCCCAGACCAATGTTTACGAAGACGGAACAGAGGAACGTACTTATCCCTATGCAAATATGTTCGCTCATGTAGTCGGATATGACACTAATGGAAAAAGCGGACTGGAATCAGAGGCGAACTTCCAACTTCTGACTTCTCATGAATTTTTCCTGAACCAGATGAAAAATGAGTTTAAGAATCAGAAAAATACGGGTGATTCTGTGAACACGACGTTAAACGCAGATCTTCAGTCAACTGCCTATAATGCACTTGGTGACAGGAGAGGGGCGGTTGTTGCCATAGAACCCTCTACAGGTAAGATTCTGGTGGAAATGAGCAGACCGGACTTTGACCCGAATACTATTTCCCAGAACTGGGACACACTGGTAAATGATTCCAATGACAGCAGTCTGTTGAACAGAGCTACAAACGGAGCCTATCCTCCGGGATCTACATTTAAGGTGGTAACTGCCCTGGACTATTTCAGAACCAAGGGCAGTCTGGAGGGATTTTCCTATCTCTGTGAGGGAAGTATTACCAGAGAAGATCACACGATCAGGTGCTATGGCGGAACTGTTCATGGACAGGAAGATTTTTACAGTGCTTTTGCCAATTCCTGTAACAGTGCATTTGCAGAGATCGGAACCATGCTCGGAGCAGTTCTCTGAAAAAACAGCCGAGGATCTTCTTTTTAATAAGAGTCTTCCGCTTTCTTCCTATAAAAAGAGTACTTTTACATTAAATGGAAAATCTTCTGTTGCAGAGGTTATGCAGACTGCCATCGGACAGGGTAATACGTTGGTATCACCTATGCATATGGCGCTGATTACCAGTGCGATCGCCAATGGCGGGGAGCTCATGAAGCCTTATCTCATTGATTCTGTTGTAAGTTCAGACGGAGAGACAGTGAAGACAACAGAGCCGGAGAGCTATAAACGTCTGATGACAACAAATGAGGCGAATATCCTTGGAAAGCTTATGAAAGGTGTTGTGGAAAACGGAACCGCATCGGCTCTGAACGGAAGAGGATATACAGTGCAGGCAAGACCGGATCAGCGGAATTTGATGAGAATGGTTCCAGTCATTCCTGGTTTATCGGTTATTCCAACGTGGATGATCCGGATCTGGTAGTTGCGATCATTGTTGAGAATGGCGGTACCGGAAGTGAAGCAGCAGTGCCCATCGCAGAGCAGATATTTGATGCGTATTATTATGATAAGCAATAATAAATTCCATGTTGCAGGCAATCTGGAATGAATTTTGGCTACGTTACTGTGAACGGAGTGAACAGTAACTAATTAATCGGTAATATGTTATGAAATGATATTTATAGCTTGCGGGTTTGGAAAAAAAGAGATATACTATACTCAGTTTATAATACCACGCAAAACAGGAGGGATTGCATTATGATAGAAGCAACGAGCTGTGGCGGTGTGGTAATTCATCGGGGTAAGATTCTTACTTTGTATAAATCTTACAGGAACCGTTATGAGGGCTGGGTATTGCCGAAAGGAACAGTGGAACCAGGCGAAACGCATGAACAGACAGCATTGCGGGAAGTGATGGAAGAGGCTGGAGTGCGTGCGACCATTGTGAAATACATCGGAAAGAGCCAATATAACTTTACCGTTCCGGAGGACGTGGTTTTCAAAGAGGTACACTGGTATCTTATGACTGCGGATAATTATCATAGTAAGCCCCAGAGAGAGGAGTTTTTGTAGATTCCGGATATTATAAATTTCATGAGATCTATCATCTGCTGAGGTTTTCAAACGAGAAGCAGATCGTAGAGCGTGCTTATCAGGAATATCTGGAGATGAGAAGCAATGGACTCTGGGGAAAACAGCATAAGTATTATTAACGAGAGAACAGGGCTGTGTTTTTTGCAACGCAGCCCGGTTTAAATTTTGGAGAAAATGGAAATACTGTAACTGAAGTGTTATAGAAACGGGAGAGGGTGTAAGATGCTGAAATGGCAGGAGAATTTTCTTGCAGGGGAATCTGTAAAGGATCCTGAGGAGATAAAAAAGAAACTGAACAGCGGAAAACCGGTTCTGGGCATTTATCTCCTTACTCTGTCAGAGAATCCTGTGAATCTGATGGATATTATTCCTGCAGCAATGCTGATACAGAAGAGCTTTTATGGAATCTGTCCGAAGATCATAGGAATGGCGAAGGGCAAAGAGGAAGCCCTGGAGATGGTGCGAAGTCTGATCGATGAAATGTACAGGGAAACGGGAACCTTCGCAACAGCTGAATATATAGAAAACAGGTGAGAATATGTTACATATTTTATGGCTGATCCTTAAATTTATACTGATCATCCTGGGAATTCTGCTGGGCCTTCTTTTACTGGCAGTTCTTCTTGTACTGTTCTGTCCTGTAAGATATAAGGCATCAGCTGTCAAGGCAGAAGGTGGCTGAAACAGACAGAGGGAGAGGGTATCGTAAGTTGGCTGTTTCATGGGATTTCGCTGAGAGCGGAATGGAAAGATCAGCAGATGGAGATATCCTTTCATCTGTTTGGAATTCCCGTAGACAAGTTGTTGAAAAAACGGCAGGAGAAGAGGCTGTAACAAAGAAATCCGGGAAAAATCCGGAGAAATCCGGCGCAGAAAAGGTATCTGTATCCGGCACAGACGGAAACAGGGAAGAAGAGCATAAAAAATCAGTGGTTGATCACCCGAAATCAGAGAATATGGAGACTGAGGATCTGAAAACAGACAGAAATTCAGCTTCAGATACATCTGCTGATACAGAGAGGATCAGAAACAGTCAGATATCCGGACAGCAGGAACTGAATGCAGATGATACAGATCGGAATAGTCTAAAGAAGAGGCAGTTTTTATAAAAGGGATCTATGACCGGATCCGAAATATTTTTCAGTCGATTCGTACAAAACTGCAAAATATCCGCAGGACATTCGGGAAGATTAAGAAGAATGTGTCCTGGTGGAAGGCGTTTATAGAACATCCCAGAGTGACAGCTGCCAGAAAGCTTGTATGGAAACATGGAAAATTTTTGCTTAAGCATATTTTTCCTACAAGGATAGAAGGGCAGGTTACTTTTTCTTTTGAAGATCCGGCGCTGACAGGTGTGGCACTTGCTGTACTTGGGATGACAATTCCATTTCACAAAAACTGTATACAGATCAATCCCCGTTTTGACAGTGAGAATTATCTGTATGGAAACATCAGGGCAAAAGGCAGGATTTACGGATTTGTTCCTGTGCGGGCAGCAGTGAGTATTTATTTCAATAAAAATATAAAATACGTTATAAAACGTTGGAAAACCAGGAGGGCATGACCATGGCAAATGAAAACAATTTTAAAGAAACCGTAAATTCATTATTCAAGGGAATGGACAGTTTTATTTCTGCGAAAACAGTGGTAGGAGAGGCAATCCATGTAGGCGATACGATCATTCTTCCTCTGATGGATGTATCTTTCGGTGTAGGTGCCGGTGCTTTTTCCGGAGAGAAGAAGGATAACGGCGGCGGCGGAATGGCAGGAAAGATGACTCCCTGTGCAGTGCTTGTGATCCAGAATGGAACAACAAAGCTGGTCAATGTGAAAAATCAGGATGGTCTCACCAAGATCCTTGATATGGTTCCGGATTTTGTAGACCGTTTTACCTCCGGAAAAGGTGACGAAGAATCTGTCGGCGAATCAGAAAAATAATTTTTGCATAGACTATAGCAAACCGATGAAAAAGGTGCAGAAGAATTGGAAAAGCTGTTCGGCTTTATGCTGTTTTTCATAGGGATTGGGATGATAATCGGGATGCTGATCGCAGAAAATGTGGTTCTGGTGGTTTCGGCCGGAGTTTTCCTGTTGTTGGGATATCATCTTTTCTGTCATTAACTTTACAGAAGATTGCGAATATCCCGTTTGACATATGAAATAAAAAAAGACTGTCAGCTCAGGCAGAATATTCGGTAAAGAATATCTGAACAGAGGGACAGTCTTTTTTGCAAAAAAAATACCCCTGTTGCAACAGGGGTAATGGTGTTATTATGCTCTTTCTACTTTACCGGATCTTAAGCAAGAAGTACATACATATGTCTTTCTAGCTCCACCCTCAGCAGTCTTGATTTTAACGGATTTTACGTTAGATTTCCACATTTTATTGGATCTTCTATGTGAATGACTTACATTATTTCCGAAATGAGCAGCTTTCTCACAGATTGCACATTTAGCCATGATAGCACCTCCTTGACGCTTTATTGTTACTGTCGTGCTGTGTGCATAGCGTCTGAACAGTAACCTTGTGTTCAACAGATTACATTGTAACAGATGAATTGTGCTTTTGCAAGCAAAAAAAGGAAAAAACTCAAAAATTATATTTCTTTTTCTGTGAAAAGAGGTTATAATACACTTACATACAATAATGAGCATTGGAGGTAACCATATGAATGGACGTATAGATTCCGGATTAGGTCAGATCATAATTGACACAGATGTAATCGCAACCTACGCAGGAAGCGTTGCTGTAGAATGTTTTGGTATCGTAGGCATGGCTGCAGTCAGTATGAAGGACGGACTGGTAAAGCTTCTTGGAAAGAACAGCCTGAAACATGGCATCAGCGTCAGAATTACAGAGGACAATAAAATCCGCCTGAATTTCCATGTTATTGTGGCATATGGCGTGAACATAAGTACAATTGCAGACAACCTTGTCAGCAATGTCAAATATAAAGTCGAGGCCTTTACAGGAATGGAGATCGATAAGATCGATATTTATGTAGAAGGTGTACGCGCAATTGATTAGGATAGAGGAGGAACTTGTGGTGAATAACAAAACCATAGATGCCAGAATACTTTCCAGGATGTTTCTTGCAGGAGCCAAGAATCTGGAAGCTAAAAAAGAATGGATCAACGAACTGAACGTATTTCCGGTACCGGATGGAGATACAGGAACCAATATGACAATGACGATCATGGCAGCAGCAGCAGAAGTAGGTTCTCTGGGAGAGCCTGACATGGAGTCACTGGCCAAGGCGATTTCTTCCGGTTCTCTGCGCGGTGCAAGAGGTAACTCAGGTGTTATTCTTTCTCAGCTTCTGCGTGGTTTTACCAGAAGTGTTAAGAACAGTAAGGAACTGGATGCCATTGATATCGCGGCAGCCATGGAGAAAGGTGTGGAGACTGCATATAAGGCAGTCATGAAACCGAAGGAGGGAACAATCCTTACTGTTGCAAGAGAGGCTGCTGCCAAGGCTGTAGAGCTTGCGGAGACAGCAGAGGATCTGGATACATTTTTTCAGAGCGTGATCGCTCATGCGGAGGAAACTCTGGCAAAGACACCGGAGATGCTGCCGGTTCTGAAAGAAGCAGGAGTAGTGGATTCCGGTGGACAGGGACTTCTGGAAGTATACCATGGTGCATATGATGGTTTCCTTGGCAAAGAGATTGATTATACACAGTTTGACAAGGCAAAAGGTCCTGCTGTGACTAAGATCGATGCACAGACAGAGGCTGATATTAAATTTGGTTATTGTACAGAGTTTATTATTCTTCTGAACCAGCCGATGTCCGAGGAGACAGAGCATGAATTTAAGAAATTCCTGATGTCCCTTGGTGATTCTATTGTGCTTGTTGCAGATGACGAGATCGTGAAAGTTCATGTTCATACCAATCATCCTGGACAGGCTATTGAGAAAGCCCTTACCTTTGGTGCACTTTCACGTATGAAGATCGACAATATGCGTGAGGAGCATCAGGAGAAGCTTATAAAGGATGCCGAGAAAATAGCGAAAGAACAGGCAGAACAGGAAGAAAAAGAAGAAGCAGCACAGCCACCGAAGGAAGTTGGCTTTATTTCCGTATCTGTGGGAAAGGGAATGACAGAGATCTTTAAGGAACTGGGTGTGGATTACCTGATCGAGGGCGGTCAGACAATGAACCCGAGTACAGAGGATATGCTCAATGCCATTGCAAAAGTAAATGCAAAGACTATTTATATTTTCCCGAACAATAAGAATATTGTTCTTGCTGCAAACCAGGCAAGGGATCTTACTGAGGATAAAGAGATCGTGGTTGTGCCGACTAAGACCATTCCGCAGGGAATTACTGCATGATCAGTTATGTGCCCGAGAAGAACAGTGCGGAGAATACTGAGGCTATGCTTCAGGCAATCGAACATGTGAAGACCGGACAGATCACGTATGCTGTGCGTGATACAAGGATTGATGATAAGGAGATCCATGAGGGGGATATGATGGGTATCGGTGATCATGGAATCCTGGCTGTTGGCAAGGACCGCATGGAAGTTGCCAAGGAGACAGTTGCCCAGATGGTGGATGATGAGTCTGAGGTGATCAGTATTTATTATGGTGCTGATACTGAGGAGGCTGAAGCTGAGGAGTTGGCAACGGCTCTGGAGGAGGCTTGTCCGGATTGTGATGTGGAACTGAATGCGGGTGGACAGCCGATTTATTATTATGTTATTTCTGTAGAGTAGGATAATAGAGTTTTGAGAGAGATAAACGAATAGTTCATGTGATGAAAACGGGTATAGGCCATTGTTGAGGGTGGTATATCCGTTTTCGTGTTATAAAAGGGGCCGGCAGGAAAATATTTGTGTCAGGATGCGGTTTCGGCATCTAAGAGATACCTGCAAATGCATCCTGACACAAATATTTTCTGCCTGAGATTTGGATAGTGGAAGTTTATTGTCGGCAGATTATTGTGATTGAAGAATGAGGGTTGCTTGATTTGGTTATTTTTTGCAGGGATAAGATAGATAATTTTTACTGGCTGTAAGGGATATTCATAATTATATTGTAGTAGAAAGGAATCGGTGGTATATGTCAACATCTTTGCGTACTTTGAAGGGCGTGGGGAGAAAACGGAAAAGTTATTTGCGAAAATAGGAGTTACGGATAGGGAATCTCTTCTGAGTTATTATCCACGTAATTATGATGCGTATGAGGAGCCTGTTGAGATCCGGTCTCTGGAAGAGGGAGCTGTTGTGGCGATTTCTGTGGCGGTTATAACGGGTGTGTATGTGAATCAGGTGCGGAATCTTCAGGTGATCACGACCACTGTGGCAGATCTTACGGGGAAAATTTCTGTTACGTGGTTTAATGCACCGTATCTGCGCTCTGCAGTCAGGAAAGGCAGCAGGTTTGTTCTGCGGGGGCGTGTCGTCAGGAAGCAGGGGAAGCTGCAGATGGAGCACCCTGAGATTTTTACGCCTGCGGCTTATGAGGAGATTCTGCACAGTCTTCAGCCGATTTATGGACTGACTGCGGGGCTTTCTAATAAGACGATCGTGAAGCTGATCCATCAGGTGCTTGATGAGCAGAAGCTTCAGACAGAGTATTTGGCAGATGAGTATAAGGAGAGGTATCACCTGGCAGACAGGAATTTTGCGATTCCTGCGATTCATTTTCCCAAAAATATGCAGGAGCTGTTAGCTGCAAGGAGAAGGTTGGTGTTTGACGAGTTTCTTCTTTTTATTCTTGCTGTGCAGTCTTTGAAGGAGAAGACGGAGGAAGCACCGAATGCGTTTCCCATGCATCCGGTGTGGACGACAGAGCAGATTATTGAAAGTCTGCCCTATGATCTGACAAAGGCGCAGTTGAATGTGTGGCATGAGATTGAGAGGGATTTAAGTGGCCAGGCCTGATGTCCAGACTGGTGCAGGGAGATGTGGGAAGCGGTAAGACGATCCTTGCGTTTCTCGCAATGATCATGACTGTGGAGAATGGATATCAGGCAGTGCTTATGGCACCTACGGAGGTTCTTGCAAGGCAGCATTTTCAGGCAATGGAGAAGTTGCTGCAGGAACAGAATATTGATTTTGGGCATCCGGTTTTGCTGACAGGATCAGGTACTGCGAAGGAGAAAAGGAAAAAATATGCGCTGATCGCGTCAAAAGAGGCTAACCTGGTAATAGGAACGCATGCGCTGATTCAGGAAAAAGTGCAGTACAATAATCTTGGACTGGTTATTACAGATGAGCAGCATCGTTTTGGTGTGAAACAGAGGGAAGCACTGACTACTATGGGAAACCCGCCTAATGTGCTGGTGATGAGTGCTACACCGATTCCAAGGACGCTGGCGATCATTATATACGGGGATCTGGATATTTCAGTAATTGATGAACTTCCTGCGCAGAGACTTCCCATTAAAAATTGTGTGGTGGATACTTCTTACAGGCCGAAGGCTTATTCTTTTATGGAGAAGCAGATCCGTCAGGGACGGCAGGTTTATGTGATCTGTCCAATGGTGGAGGAGAGCGAAGGGATGGATGGGGAAAATGTGCTGGATTATACCTGAAGCTTCGCAATGTTTTTTCGCCGGATATAAAGATTGCTTCTCTTCATGGAAAGATGAAAGCGAAAGAGAAGAATGTGATCATGGAGGCTTTTGCCGCAGGGGAAATTCAGATCCTGGTATCTACTACTGTAGTTGAGGTAGGAGTGAATGTGCCTAATGCTACAGTGATGATGGTGGAGAATGCCGAGCGTTTCGGGCTGGCACAGCTTCATCAGCTTCGCGGGCGTGTCGGTAGAGGGGAATATCAGTCATATTGCATTTTTATGCAGGGAAATGGTGCAAAGGAAATTTCTAAACGTCTGCAGATTCTGAACAAATCCAATGATGGATTTTATATTGCAGGAGAGGATCTGAAGCTTCGCGGTCCTGGTGATCTTTTTGGAATCCGCCAGAGTGGTCTGCTGGAATTTAAACTGGGGACATCTATCAGGATGCGGATATCCTGAAAGCTGCCAGTGAAACGGCTTCGGAGATTCTGTCCCTTGATGCGGATTTAAGCCTTCCGCAGAATGAGGAACTTCAGAGGAGACTTTCGGCATATATGAAGGAAGATCTGCAGAATCTAGGACTATAGAAAATGACGGATACAGAGTAAAAAATAATACTGTTCATGTTACTGTTTATAAGATGCCTAGATTATAAAAACAGAAAAACATTGCAAAAGCAGAAGATTCGTAGTATTCTATTTTCATAAAAGAATGTTACTGTTTATCATATTTTCGGTAACATAAGAATACCTGTAACTGTACAAAACTGAGCAGTTACGAATACTTATACCTTGTAAGGAGGCTAATCATATGGCAACAAAAGCAACTACAGCAGATCTCAACACATCCACTGCGAAGACAACCGAAGTTAAAGAGGCTCCTGCAAAGACAACTGCTGAAGAAGTAGCTGTAAATAAAGAAGCAAACAAGAAAGAAACTGCTGAAACAGAGACTGTAAAGAAAGAAACAACAGCAAAGAAACCGGCAGCAAGAAGAACAAGAAAGACTGCAGAAAAGAAATCAGCAGAAGCAGAGAAAGAAACCGAGAAGAAAGAAACAGCTAAAGCAGCAGACACTGTAGAAAAGAAACCGGCAGAAACAGAGAAAGAAGCCGAGAAAAAAGAGACAGCTAAAACAACAAAGACTGCTGCAAAACCAACAAAAACAACGAAAAGAACTACAAAGAAGGCTCCTGCTAAGACAGCTGAGAAACCGGCTGAAGAGACAGCTGCCGAGAAGAAGACAACAAGAAGAACCACTAAGAAAGAAGCAACAGCAGAAGTATATATTCAGTTCATGGGCAGAGAAGTATATACAAAAAATATTTTAAGTAATGTCAGAAGAATCTGGACAGACGAACTGGGTAAAAAGGAGAAAGATCTCAAAGATATTAAGATTTATATCAAACCTGAAGAGAACAAAGCATATTATGTAATTAACGGTGATATTACAGGTTCTGTGTGGATCTGACATATAAAAGATAAGAACAATTTTCAAATCTTATGGCAATCACATAAATCAGTTACTTGAGAATGATCAGAATAATAAGTAATGAAGTAATCACAGACAGGTTTAATGACCTGTCAGGTTAAGACATTGAGAAACTCAGATGATAACATAAATTCATCTGAGTTTTTTGTGCTTTCGGTTATAAAAAAATTGAGACATACCTGCTACTTGACAAAAATTATCAGTTAGTATAAGCTATCTGCATAAGGTTATTGAGAAAAATCGGTTATAGCAATGATAACCAAATACAAATACAAAAGGTGAGCGACTGAAAATGACATTAAAAGATTTGGAAATCGGAAAAAGTGCTGTGATCACGTCGGTTGGCGGCAAGGGTGCCCTGCGTCAGCATTTCCTGGATATGGGTATGATTCCGGGAGCTGAGGTCACAGTCGTGAAGTTTGCACCCATGGGAGATCCCATGGAATTACAGGTACATGGATATGAACTGACATTAAGACTTGCGGAAGCAGAGCAGATAGAAATCGAACAGATCCCGAAGCGAAGCAGAAGTCACGCCGGAATAGAGGCTGTAAGCGACCTGGCACATCCGGGACTGGAGAGGATGGAAAGTATCATTCCAGAGAAGATGAACATCCACTGCCTGAGGGAACTACACTGACGTACGCATTGGTGGGAAATCAGAACTGTGGAAAAACTACACTGTTTAACCAAACTGACAGGTTCCAGTCAA
>ENA-OQIC01000761-OQIC01000761.1-human-gut-metagenome-genome-assembly--contig:-NODE-761-length-13242-cov-2.348837_pt1 | contig 13242 bp, 16 predicted proteins | sample MGYA00242572_ERZ504736 | MGnify/ENA primary metagenome ERZ504736 (study PRJEB26092, sample SAMD00036201) | human gut metagenome | host: Homo sapiens | study: EMG produced TPA metagenomics assembly of... | reverse complement strand
GAACTTTGATAATGAAGTGATCATGAGTGTGAATCCCGATGTCATCTTCATTTCTCCTTTCAAGCGCGGCGGATACGATGCCATGCGTGAAGTGGGCATTCCGCTGGTGCCGCATTTGGGATACAAAGAGATGACTCCGTTGGGACAGGCCGAATGGATTAAGTTTATCGGACTTTTCATCGGAGAGGAAGAGACTGCAACCGGAAATTTGCAGCCATAGAAAAGCATTATAATGAATTGAAAGAAAGGGTTGCCCATGTAAAGAAGCGTCCGGTGGTGTTCAGTGGAGAGATCCGCGGGGCAACTGGTATGCCGTGGGCGGTAAAAGTTTTCTGGCACAGCTCTTTCGTGATGCAGGTGCCGATTATTTTCTGAAAGACGATCCCCGGTCGGGAGGTGTCACGCTCGACTTCGAAACAGTGTACAGCCAGGCGGAAAGTGCCGACTATTGGCGTATTGTCAATAGTTTCGACGGGACTTTCTCTTATGATGTATTGAAGAGCGAAGATACGAGATATGCCGATTTTCGTGCTTTCCGTGAGAAAGGGGTGATATATTGCAACATGCGTGAAAAGCCGTTTTATGAAAGTATGCCTACCCAGCCGGAAGTGGTACTGGAAGATTTGATTAAGGCTTTTCATCCGGACTTGTTGCCTGATTATACGCCTGTCTATTACGAACGACTCAATTAATCTGTCCGATGAAACGACCGACAATACCTCTTATGCTGCTTATAGCCGCATCTATTTTTGTCTTTTTTCTGCTGAATCTGCTTCTGGGCTCGGTTTCCATTCCCATCGGTTCGGTATGGAACATACTTTGGGGCGGAACGGATGAATCCGTTATCTGGCAAAATATCATCTGGAAGTCACGGGTACCGCAGGCTTTGACCGCTTTGGTGGCGGGTGCCGGACTTTCTATCAGTGGCTTGCAGATGCAGACCGTATTTCGTAATCCGCTGGCAGGACCTTCTGTACTTGGTATCAGTTCCGGTGCCAGCCTGGGAGTGGCTTTCGTGGTATTGTTGTCCGGAGCATTTGGAGGCGTGGCACTTAGCAAATTGGGATATATGGGCGAGGTGGCTCTTTCGTTGGCGGCCGTTATCGGTGCCCTGTCGGTGATGGCGCTTATTGTGTATGTATCCCAAAAAGTGAAAGGAAATGTAACTTTGTTGATTATCGGTGTGATGATTGGCTATGTGGCGAGTGCCGTTATCGGTGTACTCAAATATTTTAGTGTGGAAGAAGACATCCGCGCTTACGTCATTTGGGGGTTGGGTAGCTTTGCCCGCGTCTCCGGTGATCAGATGACCTTGTTCGTCTGTATCATGGTTGTGCTGATTCCGCTCTCTTTCCTGTTGATTAAAACCATGAATCTGATGCTGCTTGGCGATGGTATGCACGTAACTTGGGATTGAACATCAAGCGTGCCCGCCTGTTGGTCATTTCATGTTCGGGAGTGCTTGTGGCCATCGTGACCGCTTATTGCGGACCGATTATGTTCATTGGTTTGGCGGTTCCTCATCTTTGCCGTGCCATCTTTCATACCTCGGATCACCGCATCCTGATGCCGGCCACTTTGCTGCAGGTGCTTCGTTGGCTTTGGTATGCAATCTGGTTGCCCGCATGCCGGGCTTTGAGGGAGCTCTTCCGGTCAACTCCGTGACTGCTCTGGTAGGCGCGCCGGTCGTGGCATCAGTGTTGTTCCGTAAGCGTAAAAGTGAATTAAGTGAATAAAGAATCATGAAGCAAAAAACCATTCATATAGAGAATCTTTCGATAGGCTACCTGGGTAAGACCGATGTTAAAGTTGTGGCCGATCGTATCAATGCCGGCATTAACTGTGGCGAACTGACTTGCCTGTTGGGAGCTAATGGAGTAGGGAAGTCCACCCTGTTGCGTACACTTTCGGCATTTCAACCTAAATTGGGGGGTAAGATAGAGATTGTGGGCAAGGAGATCGATGCATATACCGACAAGGAACTGTCAACCGTCATTAGCGTAGTGCTCACTGAGAAATGTGATATTCGCAATATGACGGTGCACGAGCTTGTAGGCTTGGGACGCAGTCCGTATACCGGTTTTGGGGAACACTTCGCGGAGAAGATAAGGAGGTGGTCGAACGTTCCATTGCTTTGGTGAAGATTCAGAACCTGGCACACCGCATGGTGCATACCCTGAGTGATGGTGAGCGACAGAAAGTGATGATTGCCAAAGCGCTGGCACAAGAGACTCCGGTGATCTTTCTGGACGAACCGACGGCATTTCTCGATTTCCCCAGTAAAGTGGAGATGATGCAGTTGCTTCATCGGTTGAGCCGCCAGACCAATAAAACGATTTTTCTTTCCACACATGATCTGGAGCTGGCTTTACAGATTGCCGATAAAATCTGGTTGATGGACAAGATGAACGGGGTGACTATCGGTACTCCGGAAGATCTGTCACTGAGTGGCAAACTGAGTAGTTTCTTTGCCCGTAAAGGCATTGTGTTCGATTTGGAGACGGGCTTGTTCCGGGTAGACAACGAATATACATCGCAGATACGCCTGGTGGGCCATGGACAGAAATATGCCATGGTGCGTAAAGCCCTGCAACGTAACGGGATTTTGGCTAATCGTACTGTCGAGTCGGATACCTACATCGAAACCGGTGATCTGAAAGACGGTAACGGATTCATCCTACATCCGCAGGAAGGGGAAGCCGTAACGCTGAACAGCATTGAAGAACTGTTGGAGAGATTGCAGGCCGGAAGTGCCGAAAGAGCCGTTTAACCGCTGAGGGGCACCCCAAGAACCTTATCGTTCAGAATCTGGCACAACAGCTCCGAAACGACTGCACCATGATGCTGTTGCCTACTCCTGATAAATGGGAAATTACTTTTCTGCTCTCCTCTGCTGTGAAGTTAGAACAAAGAAGCCTCCATACCTTCTTCCAATGTGCGCGGGGTGTACCCGATTTCGGCTTTAGCCTTTTCGATACTTAATCCGCTGAAACGCGGGCGGGGAGTAACCTCTTTCATTTCTTCGGTAGTGACAGGTTCGATCAATGAACGATCCAGTTTCAGAAAATCAGCCACCCGGTAGGCGATTTCGGCAATTGTGAGGCATTCGCTGCCGCAAATATGATAGATGCCGTTGGCTGTATGAAACATCAGCTTTTCTACTCCTACTGAAATATCTCCAACAAAGGTCGGTGTACGCCATTGATCGGATACGACACGGATCGTTTCTCCGTTTCTCAACCGGTTGGCTACTAACTGAAGGATGTTGCCATGCTGTCCCGGAAGGCTTTTCCATAAACGACAACTACACGTACTATGGCATAATTACTACAAATGCTGGCTATAATCTTTTCGGCTTTCAGTTTCGTAACACCGTAATAATTCACCGGAATCGCTTCATCTTCTTCCTTGTAGAGCCGGGTGCTTTTACCGTCAAATACAAAGTCCGTGGAAAGATGGATGAAACGGCTGCCATACTGTTCGCAAACATGTGCTATCGTTTCGACTGCTGTAACATTTTGTAGCGTCAGCTTCTGCATGATGGGTTTCGCAATAGTCCGGTACCGAAAGGGCAGAGGTGTTGATTACGATGTCCGGCCGGCATTCTTTAAATAATTTCCGTACTTCATTTTCGTCCCGGATATCGGTACGTACGAAGCGATAATCTTTGCCGGGGCAAATGTCATCTCTCAGCGAGCATCCTGTGACGTGGTATATAGGATTAACCGATAAGTCATTCAGTATCCGACGCCCCGTAAATCCATTGGCATCCGATTAATCAATATGTTTTCATTTCTTTCTTTTTTAATATGGATAGTTGCGCCCTGCTGGACTTCAATGCGGATACCGAAATTCCCATCGGAAGATTTCATCTCGAAAGCCCCTTTGAAGTTGTTCTTTTCCCATGGCATGGCGGCAGGGTTAGGGACTTTTTTGCCATCGGCATTATATTCCCCATACGTGTTCAGACGCATGCCGTTTTTCAGTTTAAACGATCCCATCTGGAGCTGTTGCGGAGACGAGAAGAAATCGTGTCCGCCCCAACCGAATCCGTATGAAAGGGAGGGAGTGAACACATTGGATAGTCCTTGTGTCATTATGACGTCCGGATTCAAACTGAAGATCCGGTTATAGTCTTTGCTTGCATCGGGTAATTCGAATTTATATTTCGGCAGTTTGGGAGGAGCTGCTATAAACAATCCCATATCGATCAGGAAATCTCCGTATTGCTTGACGGTAGAAGCAAATGCCGGATGCTGTCGGAAGGTTGTTCCGACTGGGCAAAAAGTGAGGCCGTACTCAGTAACAGCAGCAAAAAGAATATCAGCTTCTTCATATCCGTTCTATGTTATCTTTCAAAACGCAAAGATATGAAAATAATCTGCTTGCCGTGAATCCTTTATTTCTTTTTTAGATGAATTACAGGGCCGAAAACAGGGTTCGTTTCCCAACGTCCTTTTACGGGATTGAATTCGTGGATGGCTCCGCCGGTAATGCCGAATTTACCATTGAACATGTAGTCGACTGTTCCTCCGAAATGATTCTGCATATATAAGTCGGGGACCATATAGCCCTTCTTAGAGTTTCGTTGCCCGTTGAGCGAATATTGGCCGAACACGTTCAGGTATAAATGGTCTGTAAGCCTGTAGGTAATTTTTCCGTGGATACCGGCATCAAAGCGCGAACCGGCCATCGGAGCCGTGGGGATGCGAAGGTTGGCAATGTATATTTAGCAACAAACACTCCTCCCGAAAAGATCCAGCGATCATTGGGAGAGAACGAGTAGGCAGCACCCGCCTTTACGATGGTGCCTATGCTGAGATAAGTGTTATAATTGCTGAAAGTACTGAGATTACTGTTGGGAGAAAGGTTGAAATTGTAATAACGGTCGTAATCCCAAATGAAGGGGTTGGAATAGGTCCCCAATTGAGGGACGATCCAACCGGACGGAATACTTTCCGGGTACGGTATACGGAAAGTCATACTGTCACCGGCTGCAGCTTGTCGGGTGTTGTCCGGAAGAGTACCGTCTGTTTGTATGTTTCTATCGTTGATATGCAGTTCCTGACGAATTTCAGGTACAGTTTCGCGATGCCTTTTGATACTGTCTTTCGGTTGTTCTGTTTGTGCACATACCATCACTGCAATGATTGCCAGTATAAATGTGCAGTATATTCTATTCTTCATCATTCTGTGTATTTAATTTAAGATCAGTTTATATCCTATCCCTCTGACATTGACAATGCGAATTCGCTCGTCGGCTGACAGTTTATGGCGGAGCTTTGTGATGAAAACATGTAACTTCTTGAGTTAAAAAAGTTATCGTCTCCCCATAGGTCGAGTAATACATTCTGTGTGTTGACCACTTGGTTCTGATTTTCGCAAAGTCGCTTCAGGATTTCCGATTCCCGATGAGAAAGCTCCTGCTTCAATCCGGCATGTGTCAGTGTTTGTGCAAGAGAGTCGAACAAATAGTTGCCTATCTCAAACCGGGTGGTTGTTTTCTTTTCTTCATTGAAACTGAATGCTTTGCCAACCAATGCTTTGATGCGTATGATCAGCTCCTGCATGCCGAATGGCTTCTTCAGGTAGTCGTTGGCGCCTAATTCGAAGCTTCTACCACATCGTTAATAGCCGAACGTGCTGTCAGGAAAGTACCGAGTGTTTGTTTATCGGTCTGGCGGATACGTCTTACCGTTTCAAAGCCATCCATGCGGGGCATCATTACATCGGCCACCAGCACGTCCGGACGAATATCGAAAAACATGCGTAATCCTTCTTCACCGTTGGCTGCAATAGTGAGAATGAAGTCGTCCTCTTCGAGTGTGTCTTTGATAATCATGGCGAGGGTCAGTTCGTCCTCTGCCAACAATACTTTGATTTTCTCTTTCATAACGTGATGGTGAATGTGCTACCGTGTCCGGGTTCGCTTTTTACACAAACTGTTCCGCCATGTTTTTCTATCATTGTTTTTACATAATAGAGTCCCAGTCCGTATCCTTTTACGTTGTGCAGGTTACCGGTCGGTACGCGGTAGAATTTATCGAATATATGTTTTTGTTTCTCTTGTGCGATGCCTGTTCCTTCATCGCTGACGGAAATTTCCACTTTTCCGTTATCTGCTGTTTCGCGGCAATGAATGCGGATGACGGCCTTTCCCGGTGAATATTTCACTGCATTGTCTATCAGGTTGCTCAATATATTGCTGAAGTGGGTCCGGTCGGCAAATACTGTAAGGTTTGCGGTTCTACTCTATAGTCGATGTCAATCGGATTTTGTGCTTTGAGTTTATGCTGTTCTGTCAATGATTCAAGCAAAGTAGCAAGAGTTATTTCTTCCGGACGGAGTCGGAAGGTTTTGCGTTGTTCCATACTCATCGTCAGTATCTGTTCAACCAGTCCGCTAAGCCTTTGCAGTTGTTCCTGGCTGATACTTAAATATTTGTCCCGTTTGGCTTTTTCGTCAGCTTGTCCGAAGTTGAGTAAAGCATCGTTGGCTGCATATGCCACGGCAATGGGAGTCTTTAGTTCATGGGTGATATTGTTGGTGAAGTCACTTTTCATCTCTTCCAGTGTTTTTTGTTTCAGCAATGTGCGGATCAGAAACCAGAAAGAGAATCCCAAAATCAACAGAATGATGAATGAAGTAATAAGTATTCCTGCCATCTGATGGACGATCACTCCTGCGACTGAATCCATCCGAAGGCGGTAGAGAGAATGGGAATGGATGTCGAAAGTGTAGTCGTACGTATGGGCATCCGGTCCGGGGATGTAGTTCAACGTACCGCCCATTCCTAATGTATCGGTGAAAAGTAAACTGGAGTCAGGCGTATTGCTGAAATGCAGATATTCTATCCGATACGGCAGTGAGATTCCTCTTTCCTGTAAACTGAGTGTCAGCAGGCTATCGTATGATTGAAAATCAGGATCCATGATAACGTCAAGGCCGGAGTGCAATCCTCTTTGAAAGTAAGTGGCCAGTTCGAGCATGGTATTCTGATCTTTCAATAGTATGTCCAGCCCGCCTTTTGTTTGCAGCATGGCAGCTTTTACCTCCTGCGCAGTGGAATCTTGCGGAACTACTTTTATTTCTTTCTGATCATTACGAACGACGATCAGGGTGTCCAGTTTCCGTTCGGTTTTGAGAATGGAATCTTGTTGTATTCCTGTACTTCCCGGAATCTTTTCTTTATGGACCATAGTGCTGCTGCGAACCAGTGTTCCACCTTCATCATTGTATCCGGCGGAAACAGAGATTTCACCATGATCTTGGTCATCCCGACGCATGCGTTCTATGCGTAACATCATCTCATTGTAATCACTTGTGCGCATAGCCTCGATAATCGAATGTTCCATATCACTTTTCATGGTATGGTACATACTAACCAACCAGTATGCCTGGTAGGCAAAGATGGCCATCAGAGAAGCAATTACAAGTATGGCGATATGTTTGATTGGGAGTTTCATGCAGGCAAAGATAATGGTTAACCTTTGTTGTTGTTACATCTGATAAGACTAAATAACACTACCGATAACAGTAGATAACACTACATAAGTCGATGATAACGTATTGTCTTGCCTTTTCTGCCGTACTTTGCAACTGTAACCCAAACAAGGAATAAAAAATGAAACGAATTTACTTGACTTTTGTGTTTGCAGGTGCTGTCTGCTTTCAGGTAGCGGCACAGAATGTGGATGAAGATCGGATACTTTCTGCGGATAGTCTGATTACGATGGATGGACGTTTAGACAGTTTGTACAGATCCTTGCCCGAAGTGATGGTGGTAGGTGAACGTCCGGTGGTGAAAGCAATGCAGGGAAAACTTGTATATGATTTGCCTCGACTTATTCAGAATTTTGCGGTAGACAATGCATATGACGCGATAAAGGAACTCCCCGGAGTGAGCGAAATGAATGATAATCTGACTTTAGGAGGAAAAAGTGTTACGGTTGTATTGGATGGCAAAGTAACCACAATGACTCAGGAACAACTGAACACTCTTTTAAAAAGCATTCCTGCCGGGCGTATTGAAAAGGCCGAAGTGATGTATTCGGCTCCTGCACGTTATCAGGTGCGGGGGGCTATGATAAATATCTGCCTGAAACAGGGAGACTCCGGGAAATCCACCTTGCAGGGTGAGTTTTTCAGTGATTATCGGCAAAGGCATTATGAATATTTGACTGAGCGTGCGAGCCTTCTGTATTCGGGACATAAATTCTCTGCAGACTTTCTTTACTCTTACAGTCATGGGCGAAACTATTTCCTGACGGATAAAGAGGCTTTGCACGCTTTGTCAGATGGTACGATACATCCCATAAGTACGAATGAATCTCAACGAAGCCGTTCGAATAGACACAACCTGCGTTTAGCCGGCGATTATGTATTTGCCGCAAACCATCAACTTAGTGTGACATACAATGCCCAATTTGTGAATGGTTTTAATCTGAGCACTGTAGACGGCACTCAAATTTCGAATGCCCGTACCCGTATGACCGACCAGCTCCATAATGCACGCCTCGATTATCATATGCCATTCGGATGGAAAGCCGGAGTGGAATATACTTATTATCATTCACCTTCTTCACAATTACTTCACAGTCGGATGGGGAGTGATGAACTGGATTTTCGTGTTAAAGACTCTCAGCGTATCAATCGTTGGAAACTTTTCCTCTCCGGAGAACATGATCTGGGCAATGGGTGGGGAATGAATTATGGGGCAGTCTATACGACAAGTTTGGACAACAGCCATCAATATTATCATGACCCTGAAACTGATGAAATAATATCGGGAAATAGCAATATGAAGTCTCGTCGTCGGGAACAAACACTTAATTTTTACGCCGGATTTAACAAGGCTTTTGGTGATAAATTGTCTTTAGATGCCTCATTGGCTGCCGAACAATTCCACACGACTGTATGGAATGAATGGAGCCTGTATCCGACTTTTAACATTAACTATGCTCCTGCATCGGGAAATGTATGGCAATTATCCCTCAGCAGTGATAAAAGTTATCCCGATTACTGGGCTACTCAGGATGCAGTTTCTTATATGGGTGGAGGGTATTCCGAGATTCACGGCAATCCTTATTTGAAACCTGAGATTAACTATCAGCTACAGTTGACTTATGTTTTAAACAGTAAATATATGTTTAATGCATGGTATAGTCATACTAAGGATAATGCAACACAAACCCTTTATCAATCACCGGAGCGATTGGTTGAAATTTATAAGTATTTCAATTTTGATTTTGAACAGCAAGCCGGTGTACAGGCTGTTGTCCCATTTGCGATCGGACGCTGGCTGAAATCGCGTTTCACATTGACCGGCGTTTACGATCGTCAAAAAGACAGTGACTTTTGGGATATTCCTTTTGATCGGAAAGCATATTATGCGATGTTGAGTATGAATCATACAGTGACTCTGTTCTCACATCCGGATATTAAGCTGATTGTGAGTGGAATGATACGCAGTAAGGCGATACAAGGCATCTATGATTTACCGGCATCCGGCAACTTGGACATAGCGCTCAGGTATGGTTTTGCCAATGGAAAGGCATTGCTGACTCTTCGATGTAATGACTTGCTTGAAACAGGGCAGATTTCACCGCGAATTTATTATGCTATGCAGAACGTGACCAACCATTACTCTGCTTTCCGTGAATTTGGTGTTTCGCTTACCTATAAGTTTGGAGGCTATAAAGAGAAGAAACGGGAGGGAGTGGATACCTCACGTTTCAAATAGTTCTGTGTTCGAGAATTAAGGAGGTGTCATTGAACAGGTAAAATCACTGTTATTCTGGTACCTCCTGTATATGTTGGGTCAATGCTTATCTTTCCGGACAATCTGCGGATGATCAGTTGGCACAAATAAAGTCCCAATCCGTTACCCGGAGTGAATGCATTGAGCTTGGAGAATCGTTCGAAAACCTCCTTATGTTTGTCTGCCGGTATACCACATCCGGTATCTGTTACGCTTATATGAACTTGTTGGCGTGCTTCGTCGATGTGACAATGGAGGGTGATAATGCCTTTTTCAGTGAACTTATTTGCATTGTTCAATAGATGCTCTATGACTAATGATAAATATTTCTCGTGTGTGGTCAGTATGATGGGGTGTTCCGGCAAGTCGGTCCGATAGTCTATATCGGGTTTATGAGACCGATTTAATAATGTCATCTCTTGTATACAGATAGAATTAAGATTCGCTTCTTTGCAAGGTAACTTCTCTTGTGATACATCCAGACTGGATATTTCAAGCATATTATCGATTAATGAAGTAAGTAGAATTGTACTTTTCTGGATCTCTTGTGAAAAACCTTCACGGGTTTCTTTATCTATCTCATCATTGAATATCAAGTCGGAGAAACCTACAATCGAATTGAGTGGCGTACGTATCTCGTGGCAAATAGAGTTTATGAAAGCTGTCTTCATCTTTTCACTTCTTCGGCTTTTTGCTTGAGGTTCCGGAGATGAAACTTCATCTTTTTCTCTTTTTTCAGGTCGTGATATAAATACAGACAGACAAAGATTACAATGATCAGAATGATAGACAGGCATATCACCAGAATACGTTTGTTTTTAATTTCAAGTTGTGACTTTTCATTGTTCAACTTATTCACTTCATATTTTATCTGGAGTTCACCCAATTGCTTTTGCATATTTTCAGTAGTCAGCGAATCTTTATATTGAGTCGCTATTCTGTAGGTATGCCAATGCCTCTTTGAAGTTACCCATGGCTTCGTAGGTTTGTGATTGAATGTCGTATAATCCCGGTAGATTGTTTGGGATTATTTCTTGTGCAATTTGTATCAGACTATCATTAGCCATCAATGCTTTTTCATAATGGGGTTGGGGCTTTTGATTCAGATAATAATTATCCATCGATAGAAAATAGTTATATCGATCGTACGGATTGGTTAGCTTTTCGTTCAATTTAACTATTTGTTGCCAGTAATAATCCATTTTTCGGGAGCTTCCGAAATGGCATTAGTCAATAGAGATGTATAAAAGCGTAATTCGTGTATCGCCATATTATAAAAAGGACGTTGTGTTTGATAGTGATCTTTGTAATATTGTTGTTGGGTTTGCAGATTCTCATCTAAAATCCGGATGGCTGAATCACATTTATTCAGCATACTGTATGTATTGGATAATTTCCAAACAATGATCGATGCAAATAAGATTTGCTTTTCCGGAGGCAATTGCTTAGATAAGTTCATTGCTGTTTCCAGATAGGGGAGTGCCTCCTTTATCATGTCATTGTAATGAAGGCTACCACCGGTGATGTAAGCTTGGGCGATTTTGCTGTAAAGTGATGCTTCATCAGATTTCTTTTCTTCTATAAATTGCAATTCTTTTGTGATAGCTTCTTCTGTTTCATTGTGGCTGCATAGTGTATCGAAAAATCGCATTTGAAGGTAAGCCAATACAGGGGCTGTTTCTTGGGGCTCCCGGATTGCTTTTATCAGTTCCATATAATGATATGCTGAATCCATACGATATTCTTTTGTCTCTCCGCATACAAGATCATTTAAGGCATTGAGCATACCCGATGTATCGCCAGCCTTTTGGGCTTCTCTATACATGTTGAGCAAATATGTCTTTTCTTCAGGGGTTTCAAAACAAATGTCCGCCAGGTTTCGGTAAATATTGATTCGTTCTGCAGCTATTGTCGTTTGTTTTAATTGTAATAAAAGACTGTCTTTTGCATGGTAATCTATGGCCAATGCTATTCCGGTCCAGGCGCACAAGACTAAGAGGATTATATATCGCATCATATTGTTTGTTGTTTGTAGGTAACAAATATACGCCTTTTTTTCAATGGGAAATCCGTCAATCCTCCGGTATCTTTTTGCTCCCTACTAAAAAAAGGTAATAAAGTCAACTTTGATATGGAGTTAATTGTTAATTTTGCAACTCCATTTTAAAAACCTAAAAACTCCCGATATGAAATCAGACATAGAAATAGCACGTAGTGTTGAGTTGAAGAAAATAAAACAAGTAGCAGAAAGCATCGGCATTCCCCGCGATGAAGTAGAAAATTATGGTCGTTATATTGCCAAAATTCCCGAGTATCTGATTGATGAAGAGAAAGTAAAAAAGAGTAACCTGATTTTGGTTACTGCCATTACTGCAACCAAGGCGGGCATTGGTAAAACGACTGTTTCTATCGGTCTTGCGTTAGGACTGAATAAGATTGGCAAAAAAGCAATTGTCGCTTTGCGCGAACCTTCCTTGGGACCGTGCTTCGGAATGAAAGGAGGAGCGGCAGGAGGCGGTTATGCCAGGTACTTCCGATGGAGAAGATTAATTTGCATTTTACTGGTGATTTTCATGCTATCACTTCTGCTCACAATATGATTTCCGCATTGCTGGATAATTATTTATACCAAAATCAATCTAAGGGTTTCGGTCTAAAAGAGATTCTTTGGCGTCGGGTACTTGATGTGAACGACCGTTCTTTACGGAATATCGTAGTTGGTCTAGGACCGAAGACCAACGGTATTACGCAGGAATCCGGATTTGATATACTCCAGCATCAGAAATCATGGCAATTCTTTGTCTTTCAAAAGACGTGGATGATCTTCGCCGTCGAATTGAAAATATTCTTTTAGGATATACCTATGATAATAAACCGTTTACAGTTAAAGATCTGGGTGTGGCAGGAGCTATAACAGTTCTATTGAAAGATGCTATACATCCGAACCTGGTACAGACTACCGAAGGTACTGCCGCCTTTGTGCATGGAGGTCCATTTGCTAATATTGCTCATGGATGTAATTCTATATTAGCAACGAAGATGGCAATGACTTTTGGTGATTATGTAATTACAGAGGCCGGTTTCGGTGCTGATTTGGGAGCAGAGAAATTCTACAATATTAAATGTCGCAAGAGTGGGTTGCAGCCGCGTTTGACAGTGATTGTGGCTACTGCGCAAGGACTTAAAATGCATGGGGGAGTTAGCCTCGATCGCATTAAGGAGCCAAACCTCGAAGGATTGAGAGAAGGTTTGCGTAATTTAGATAAGCATGTCCGCAATCTGCACTCGTTTGGTCAGACTGTTATTGTTGCTTTCAATAAGTTTGCCAGTGATACGGATGAAGAGATGGAGTTGCTTCGTGAGCACTGTGAGCAGTTGGGAGTAGGCTATGCTATCAATAATGCTTTTTCAGAAGGTGGTGAAGGCGCCGTTGATCTGGCGAATCTGGTGGTTGAGACAATTGAAAACAAACCATCCGAACC
>ENA-OQIC01000760-OQIC01000760.1-human-gut-metagenome-genome-assembly--contig:-NODE-760-length-13245-cov-1.961198_pt1 | contig 13245 bp, 18 predicted proteins | sample MGYA00242572_ERZ504736 | MGnify/ENA primary metagenome ERZ504736 (study PRJEB26092, sample SAMD00036201) | human gut metagenome | host: Homo sapiens | study: EMG produced TPA metagenomics assembly of... | reverse complement strand
CCAAGCTCAACGCCAACATGGGCAACTCGGCCGTCACCTCCTCCATCGATGAGGAAGTGGAGAAGCTGACGTGGGCCACCAAGTGGGGCGCCGATACCGTGATGGACCTGTCCACCGGTAACGACATCCACACCACCCGTGAGTGGATTCCTGCGCAACTCCCCCGTGCCAATTGGCACTGTGCCGATGTATCAGGCGCTCGAAAGGTGGAGGATGACGCTTCTAAGCTGAGCTGGGAGCTGTTCCGTGACACCGTGATCGAGCAGTGCGAACAGGGCGTCGACTATATGACCATTCATGCGGGTGTGCTGCTGCGTTTCGTACCGCTGACCGCAAACCGTACGACGGGCATCGTTTCCCGCGGCGGCTCCATTATGGCCGAATGGTGTCTGCAGCATCATCAGGAAAGCTTCCTGTATACGCATTTCGATGAGTTGTGTGAGATCTTCGCCAAGTACGATGTCGCATTCTCACTGGGTGATGGACTTCGTCCGGGATCGCTTGCCGATGCGAACGATGCGGCACAGTTCGCCGAACTGATGACTTTGGGCGAGCTTACGCAGCGCGCATGGGAACACGACGTGCAGGTGATGATCGAAGGACCCGGCCATATTCCGTTCGACACCGTGCGCATGAACATCGAGATGGAAAAGGCGATCTGCAAGGACGCGCCGTTCTATACGCTTGGACCGCTCACCACCGACACCGCTCCCGGCTACGACCACATCACGTCGGCGATCGGCGGTGTGGAAATCGCCCGCTATGGCACTGCCATGCTGTGTTATGTGACGCCGAAGGAACATCTTGGCTGCCGAATAAGGACGATGTGAAGCAAGGTGTGATCGCATACAAGATCGCCTGCCATGCGGCTGATATCGCCAAGCATCATCCGCATGCCATCGACCGCGACAATGCCATGAGCAAGGCACGTTTCGAATTCCGTTGGCTTGACCAGTTCAACCTGAGCTACGATCCGGACACCGCCATCGCGTTCCATGATGATACTTTGCCGGCCGAGCCTGCGAAGATGGCGCATTTCTGTTCGATGTGCGGTCCGAAGTTCTGCTCCATGGCCATCAGCCAAAACATCCGCAAAAATTCGGTAATGCCGAAGCACAGGAGAAGCTCGTCTCCGACGCGCAAACCATCGCTGCCGGCATGCAAGAGATGAGCGAGCGCTTCCGCGAGCAGGGCGGCCATCTGTACCAGTAGACCGAACTGTAGTAGGTTGTGACGAACGGGATTGTCTGGTGTGTAGAAAGCCGGGCAATCCCTTTTTGTCGCTTATGCCGATATGGAGCACTCCGATAGGGACAACTCTTTTGCTTGTGGGCCTGACCCGTCAAGCCGGTCCGCTCCCATTGGGCGAACACCTGACCGGTTTTGTCGAGCACGGTTTGTGGGGTTTCCAACTGTGTGCGATCCTCGTCAAGCTGCAATTGGTTTTTCACGTCCTTGATCTGCGCGATCGGCAGTCCACTATCCAGACAAGAGGGTATAAGCACTCCCCACGGTCAGTACATGGCTCTAACCTGAATTTATGACTCTTCTTCAGCTGAAATATATTGTGAAAATCGTGGAATGCGGTTCCATGAACGAAGCCTCGCACGAGCTGTACGTGTCACAGCCCGCGTTGAGCTCGTCTGTGAAGGAACTCGAGAACGAGCTTGGCATCGAGATCTTCACCCGCTCGTCGCAAGGCATCGCCTTGACCGTGGACGGAGCGGAATTCCTCACCTACGCGCGCCAGGTGCTCGATCAGGCGTCGCTGCTCGAAGAACGTTACAAGAACGCGAAGCCACGCAAGCAGCTGTGTTCCGTGTCCACACAGCATTACATGTTCGCCGTCGAAGCGTTCGTGGAAATGATCAACTCCATCAAATCCGACGAATACGAGTTCACCATTCGTGAGACGCGCACCAAAGACATCATCAACCAAGTGGCGAACATGCTTTCCGAAATCGGCATCATCTACCTGTCCGATTTCAACAAAGACGTGATTGGCAAGATGTTGCGCGAAAAGCATTTGGAATTCCATCCACTGTTCCGTGCTCCGTTGCATGTGTTCATTTCACGCAACAATCCACTGGCCGGCAAGAAGAAAGTCACGATGGACGACTTGAAGCCGTTCCCGTTCATCCAGTACGAGCAGGGCGAGGAGGGCAGCTTCTTCTTCGCCGAAGAGGCGGTCTGGCCGGAATACTCCCCCAAGCAGATCAACGTGACCGACCGTGCGACGATTCTGAACTTCATCATCGGTCTGAACGGCTACACCGTGTGCACCGGCATCGACAACGGCGATCTCAACAATGAGAAAATCGTGACCGTGCCGCTTGACACCGATGAGACCATGCTGGTCGGCTGGATCACGAACGAGCGTGCGAAGCTGTCGAAGGCCGCGGAAAACTATTTGGAGAAGCTCAAGTCGGTGGTGGCCGACCATGGATACAACCTGATCGACTGAATGCACTCTGATATGAGATTGAAAAGTGCCTCGCACCGATGCTTTCGATTGGTGTGAGGCACTTTTCATATGTCAACTATAGGACCCGCCTATAGAATTCAGGCACCATACTGCTCCAGATAAGCGTCGGCAGCGGCCTTGATCTCGTCGGTCACATACGCGGTGCCGTCAGCGGTTTCGATATGCTGGCCGGCTCGAAGATCTCGCGCACGTTGGCAATGGCGAATACCGGGAAGCCGAACTCTGCTTCGACGGCCTTCACCGCGGACGTGTCGGAATCCTTGGTCTTTTCCATACGATCCACGGAAAGCACCAAGCCGACGACCTCCACATCCGCTTCGGCCTTGAGCTTGGGAATGACCTCGCGTACTGCGGTGCCTGCGGTCATCACGTCGTCGACGAGCAGTACCTTCATGCCGTCGGTCAGCTGGGTGCCGACCATCATGCCGCCGTCGCCATGATCCTTCTTCTCCTTGCGGTCGAAGGTGTAGCCGACTTCCATACCGTGGCCGGAAGTCAGAGCGATCGCGGTGGAGACGCCCAGCGGAATGCCCTTGTAGGCAGGACCGAAAATGGTGTCGATGTCGTTCGGCAGATTGCCTGCTTCGATTTCCGCCGCGATCTTCTCCGCATAGAATGCGCCGAGCGTGGCGATCTTACGTCCGTCGTTGAATGCGCCCGCATTGATGAAATACGGCGACTTACGACCGGACTTCAGCGTGAACTCGCCGAATTTCAGCGCCTGCGCTTCCAGCAGGAACTTGGTAAAACGGTGGTCGAGGGATTCAGTCATGTCATGCTCCTTTGATGAATGATCGAGGTCAACGCCAAGTTTCGCCCTTGGCGAGCTTGTCTGCGAGTTCGGGACGTGCGTCGAGCAGCTCGTCGAGTTCGCGGGCCACACGCAATGGCGCGGTCGGTTCGAACAGTGCGGCCGCACCGACTTCCACGGCGTTCGCTCCGGCATACAGGTATTCAAGCGCCTTCTCACCGGAATCGATGCCGCCGATGCCGATGATCGGAGTGTTCGGTAATGCGGAGCGGGTCTTCCACACGGCCACGAGTCCCATCGGCAGCACGGCCGGTCCGGAAACGCCGCCGGTCACATGGTCGATGATCGGTTCTCCAGTGCGAATGTTGATGCGCATGCCGAGCAGTGTGTTGATCATGCTCAGCGCGTCGGCGCCGCTTTCCACGGCCGCGCGGGCAGGCACGGTGATGTCGGTGACGTTCGGCGTGAGCTTGACAATCATCTTCTTGTCGGTGAGCTTGCGCAGGCGGGTGATCAGACGGCTCAACGCCACCGGATCAGTGCCGACGCTCATACCTCCGGCGGACACGTTCGGGCAGCTCACGTTGATTTCCAGCATGTCTGCCGGAGAATCGTTCAGCTTGGACACGACTTCGACATAGTCGTCGTCGCAGTGACCGGCCACATTGGCGATGACCGTGGCGTTGATGGCCTTGAGCTTGGGCAGGTCGTCTTCCAAATAATGGTCCACACCCGGGTTCTGCAGGCCGACCGCGTTGATGTTGCTGGATGGGCCTTCAGCGGTACGAATGCCGGGATTGCCTTCCCATGGCACCGGGGAGACGCCCTTGGTGGTGACCGCGCCCAGTTGGCTCACGTCGTAGAACCAGCGGACCGCCGCATACTGGAAGGTGCCGGAAGCCGTGGCGACCGGATTCTTCCACGGCACGCCCGCCACCTGCGTGGGATGCTTCCACTCGTACGAACCGTACAGGTTCTCATGCTGGTATCGTCGATCATCTCATTCACCCCATCCCAACGTTCGCGAGTAAAGACCGGACCATCGGAGCAGACCTTCAAACGTCCGTCCAACGTGTCGACCGTACACAGCACGCAAGTGCCATAGCCACAGCCCATGCGCTGTTCCAAGCTCAGCTGGCACGCCATGTCACGCTTCACGGCCCATGCGGCGACGGCTTCATCATCGGCAGAGGACCGCAGGTCAGAATCACCGGCTTGAGTCCCGAATCCATCAACTCGCCTTCGATGCGGTCAAGCAAGGTGATCACGTTGCCTTCGCTCTCGTCGATGCTGTACACCTTGTCGGCATACTTGCCCGCATATTCGTCGCCGAAACGCACGTTGCGGTAGCCGAACACCGCGGTGCTGACCGCGCCTTCGATGCCGGCGATATGCTGTGCCGCATGCACGAGCGGAGGCACGCCAAGACCTCCTGCCACGAGCACATAATTGGCGGGCTCCTTGGTCTTGAACGAATTGCCGAGCGGGCCCATCACACGAATGGTGTCCCCAGCTTTCAATCCGGCAAATTCTGCGGTGCCCTTGCCTACCACGGCGAACATGAGGCTGACTTCGTCGCCGTTGGTTTCGCAAACGCCGAACGGACGCGGCATCAGCTTGCTTGGATCGTTGGAATATACGTCAACGAATTGTGCCGGCTTTGCATGGCTGGCGATGTATTCGTCACGGAACGTCAAACGGTACACGCCGTCAGTCAGTTCCTGATTGTCAACGACCTCGACTTCATGCCGGCTCGGGAAAAAGCCTGCCGCAGTCGCTTCGGCAACGGTCGGAACGAACGTTGTTGCGGTGGTCATGAACTCCCTCTCTGTTACGTTCGATGGTTTGGTGGTTGTTTTCTTTCAGATTGAACAGTTGGCCAGTCGGCAGGTTACGGCAAGACCGCACGCAGATTGTCACGCATATCTTTGGCTGCCTCACGGCTGATTCCGCAACCAGATCCAGAGCATCGTCGGCGCTCATGGATTCAGAATACTTGCCGGACTTTTCCATGCACCGATAACGCCACGTGACGAGTTGACAAGCGCACCCATGCCGTCACGGTCGAACATGCCGGCCACACCTTGCGCGGTGCCGCCTTGAGCGCGTATCCCGGTACAAGGAAGAACGTGTGCGGCATGCGTGCGCGCAATGCCTTGCCTTCCTCTGGGTGCGTGGCTCCGACCACTGCGCCTACACGTGAATAGCCGTTCTTGCCGATGGTTTCGGCGCCCCAGCCTTCCACCAGATCGGCGACATGCTCGTATACGCGTTCACCGGAGGCGAGTTCAAGTTCCTGCAGTTCACTGCTAGACGGATTGGAGGTGCGTACAAGCACGAAAATGTCTTTGTCGTTGGCGGTGGCGGCGTCGACGAACGGTGTGATGCCATCGGTGCCGAGGTATGGGTTCACGGTCACCGCATCCTCATGCCATGGATCATAGGCGGTGTCGTCCAATCCTATACCGCTGAGGTGATGAGCATATGCAGCCGCGGTAGAGCCGATGTCTCCGCGCTTGACGTCGCCGAGCACGTACAGGCCCTGCTGCTTGGCGTATTCGCAGGTCATGGTGTAGGCGTCGATGCCTGCCGGACCGAGCGTCTCATACATGGCGATCTGCGGTTTGACCGCAGGCACGATGTCTGCGACGCGTCGATGATGCGCGGTTGAATTCGAAGAAGGCCACGGAAAGCTGCATGGACGGCGCTTCCGCCGGATCTTCAACCTGTTCGCTGATTTCCTCGGCAAAGCCGGCCACGATTTGCGCTGGCACGAGCGCTTCGGTCGGGTCAAGTCCCACAACGCTCGGATTCTGCTTGGCTTCGATTGCTTCGATCAGGCGATCCATCAATCCTCCTTGTTGATACGGCTGAAGACTAGTTTCGAGCCGATGATGGTGGCGAGCGGACGGCCGGTGACCTGCCATCCACCAAACGGGGTGTTACGAGCCGAGGAATGGAATCGTTCAGGATTCACGGTCCATGCCTCGTCGGTGTTGAGCACCACCAGATCCGCGCGGTCTTCTGCAGGAACCTTGACGAGGTCCAGCACGCGTTTGGTGTCGTCGTCTCCGGGGACGGCGTCTGCGTATTCGTCAAGCAACGCTGTGACGTCGGCCTTGCTGTGGCCCATAAGTTCGGCTGGCGCAGTCGACATGAGTTCAATCAGGCGTTCGTCGGAGATAAAGCCACCGTCCACAAGAATCTTGTGGCATACGCCATACGCGCATTCAAGACCAATGATGCCGTTCGGAGCATCGAGGAAACCCAAGGTCCTTCTCTTCCATGGTATGCGGTGCATGGTCGGTGGCCAGCAGATCGACGGTGCCGTCAGCTACGGCTGCGATGGTTGCCTTGCGATCCTCTTCGGAGCGCAACGGCGGATTCATCTTGGCGAGAGTGCCGTATTTCAGCAATGCTTCATCGCACAACGCAACGTAGTGCGGTGCAGTTTCGCACGTGATCGGTAAGCCTTCAGCTTTGGCCTTGCGAATCGCGTCGAAAGAAATCGCAGTGCTGACATGCTGGAAGTGCACATGCACGCCGGTTTTGCGCGCCATCTCGATATCGCGTTCGACGATTTTCAGTTCGGTATCTTCGGGAATGCCGGGTACGCCCAGTTCTCGTGATACGGGACCTTCATTGACCGCCCCGGTGTCGTGGTGTTCGCAATGCTCGATCAGGTATAAGCCTGATTTCTTGACGTTGTCGAACACTTGGTCGAGGATTTCCGGTGTTACCGCGGAACCGTCATCGCTGATGGCAGTCACCGGGTGGCACAGCTGGTAGGCGTCCTTGTTGTCGTCATCGTGTTCAGGCAGGTAGCCGATCCAGTCGGCCACGTCGGTTGCTTCCTTGCCCGCACGCCCTTTGGAAGCGCATACGCACAGGTCATAACGCACCGGCAAGGTCACATCATGGGCTTGTTCGTAATGCTGCAAATAGTCGATGACCGTGTCGAAACCGGCGTCGAGCACTTCACTGGCGCCCGGTTCCCCCGCCGTCACCTTCACGCCATCCATGGCGGGAACGGTGTTCGGCATGATGAGCACGTTCGTGTACCCGCCAGAGGCGGCAGCCGCGCAACCGGAAACCATGGATTCCTTGTAGGTCTGGCCCGGATCGCGGAAGTGGACGTGGGGATCTTCGAATCCCGGGGCGATGGTCATGGCCGAAGCGTCCACTGTTTCATCAGCGTCAGATGGGACGATCAGGTCGATGACTTCGCCGGTGTTCCAAACCTTGATGTCGTGAAGGGTGAGGGTCATGGGTCAGAACTTCGCTTCCTCGTCACAGTAGTCGCAGCGGTATTCCTGACGGTCGGAATGCACCAGGTGGAACATCTGTACGGCCGGCTCGGTGGTAGTCACGCAGCGCGGGTTCACGCATTTGATGATATTGACCACATGTTCCGGCAGTGTAGGCTGCTTTTCTCTACGATTTACCGCCGCGCACAATGCCGACGGTTGCGGTGCGTGCCACAAGGCCGAGCACGTCAAGGTCGATGGTTTCGGCTTCCTCTTCGCTTTCGATTTTGATGATGTCTTTGGTGCCGAACATGTGGCTGTCGGTGTTCATGATCAGCGCGAGCTTGGTCTTAGCCGGATCAATTTTCAGGTATTCGAGCACCTTGAGCGCGGTGCCGGCAGGCACATGGTCGATGATGATGCCGTTCTGAATGCTGGTGACTTCCATCAGGCTGCAACCTCCTTGGATTCAAGCGGTTCATATCCCGGCAGTTCGTCTCCGACCACCGAGCTTTCCAATGCCATGCGCATAAGCATGCCGTTCTTGACCTGGTCGAAGTAGGCAGCGCGCGGGTCGTCATCCACTTCGACGGCGATTTCGTTGACTCGCGGCAGCGGGTGCAGCACGGCCATGTCTTTCTTGGCGTAAGCCATCTTGCTTCGTCGAGAATGTAGGTGTCGCGCAGTCGCAGATAGTCGTCTTCGTTGAAGAAGCGTTCCTTCTGCACTCGGGTCATGTACAGCACGTCGAGATCGCCGATCACGGAAACGAGATCCTTGACTTCCGTGTAGGAGCAGGAGTCGGTGGCGTTGATGCGGTCGAGCACATACTGCGGGGTCTTGAGCTCATCCGGGCTGATCAGCACGAAGTTCACGTTGCCGAAACGGCACAGGGTTTCGATCAGGGAATGCACGGTGCGCCCGAAAGTCAGATCGCCGCACAGTCCGACAGTCAGATTGTTCACGCGACCGAAGCGCGACTGCATCGTCGCAAGATCGGCCAGAGTCTGCGTGGGGTGCATATGTCCACCATCGCCGGCGTTGATGACCGGCACGGAGGCTGCACGGGACGCCACGAGCGCGGCGCCTTCCTTCGGGTGGCGGATCGCCACCACGTCCACGTAGTTGGACACGGTTTTCAGGGTGTCCGAAATGGTTTCGCCCTTGGTCACGGAAGCGAGCTGGGCGCCGGCGAAGCCGATCACCTTGCCGCCGAGTCGGAGCATGGCGGTTTCAAAGCTCAGACGCGTACGGGTGCTGGCTCATAAAATAAAGTGGCGAGCACCCTGCCATCGCAGGTGTGCGCCACTTCTTTACGATGAGAATCAATGTACTGCGCCTTGTGGAGTAATTCCTGAATCTGGCGAATGGAAAGATCATCCAATGTGATGACGCTTTTCCCGACCATCGGCGTTTCAACCGCCTGTTCGAGTACTGAAGACAACGGCTCACCTTTCATGCAACTTGTGGTTGAAGGTGGCCACTCGAAGTGACCTAGCCAACTATAGCCTGAAATGCAGACCCTGCCAGTTCACCGCGTGTTCACAAGTATTCGTGGCGCAACCTCCATCCTTCCATGCACGAAACCCTGAATCAGCATAACCGTCAGAGCCGTATAACTTCGGTCCGACGGCCACACCATGCTCCTAGCCGTTCAAATGGCACGACTCACGAACGACCGTAGAACAGGCGTTCCGTTACGTCACGGGCTTTGCGTATCACGGCGAGCAGGTCGTTTTCGAAATGTTGGCCGCGATTCGCATCGTAACCGAGATACACGGCGATGCCTCCCAGCGAATATGAATCGTCCGGCAAAATATCAGCCTGATTGACGCGTCCGCTCCACAGATAACTGCCGTTGCGCGCGGCCGTGCACATACGCCATGCCTTACGCAACACCACAGCATCGCCAGCGGAAATCAGCTTGCGATGTTCCAACTCGTTCAATGCCTGCAACGTACCGTTGACACGCAAGTTGGCATTGTCTCCCGCATGCTGCAATTGCAGCAACTGGATCGTCCACTCAACGTCAGACAGTCCGCCCTTGCCGAGCTTCAGATGGCGATCCTACGTACTCCGCGCGGCAGACGTTCAGCTTCCATACGTGCCTTGAGTTTGCGGATTTCGGCGATCTGCGTTTCCGTAAGATCGATTTTCGGATAACGCAACGGGTCGGCGATGTTCATGAGGAAATCCTCGGCAAGAGACGCGTCGCCTGCCGCATATCGTGCGCGTAATAGCGCCTGATGCTCCCATGTGCTTGCCCAGGATCGATAGTATTCCTCGCAGGATGCGTAGGAACGTACGAGCGGTCCGTTTTTGCCTTCAGGCCTAAGATCCATGTCAAGTTCGATTTTTGGTTCGAATGTGGTTGGACCTTGCAGGATCGCACGTAGGTCTTCCTGCACTTTTCGTGCGAAAGGTTGGCTTGGTCGTCATCGGCACCTTCGGCCGGCCTGTAGATGATGATCACGTCAGCATCAGAGCTGAAGTTCACTTCCCTACCGCCGTACCGTCCCATGCCGATGATGGCGATCGCCGCCGGAGCTTCGTCGATCTGTATGTCGTTGATGCGATGCTGGATGGCCCACTGCAGCGATGCTTCGATGGCCGCGTCGTATACGTCGGTCATGCCGGCGAGCGATGCTTCATCGTCGATCACGCCACTCATCCAAGCGAGACCGATGCGTTCGATTTCGTGTCTGCGCATGGCTCGGATGGAGTTGGCGAAATCGTTGATGTTGCCGGCATTGCGTTCAAGCGTCGCCTTGGTTTGAATGTCGAGGCTTTCTCGCGAACGTGGTTGCAAAGAGTCGTCGTTGCCGAGCCATGTGACTGATTCGACGGATTTGTTGAGTGCGTCGCCGAGGAATCGTGAGTTGGATAGTACGTGGCATAGGCGTTGTGCCGCGGATGGTGAATCGCGTAGGAATCCGAGGTATCCGCTTTCGGAGCCGAAGTTTTCTTCAAGTTTGCGCCAGTTAAGCAGTCCCATGTCGGGATTCTGCTTCGCCGAGCCATTGCAGTACTGCGGGGAGCAGGATGCGGTTGATTTTTGCCGCACGGGAGATGCCTGCGGTGAGCGCGGTGACGTGCCGCATGGCCGCGTCGGCATCGGCGAATCCGATGGATTCGAATCGTTCCTGCGTGGCTTTCGTGGAGAGTTCCACCTGTTCGTCGTCGAGTCCCGCGTTGATGGGCAGCATGGGCCGGTAATAGATGTCCATGTGCAGGTGACGCACCTCACGACGTGTCTCATCGTATTTGTTGACGAGTTCTTCGGGATGCATGTGAAATGCGCGCGCGAGTCGACGTAGTTCGGGATTTTGGTTCAGCTCGTCGATGGTGATGTCTCGTTTGCGTTCAAGACCGCCAGCGTTGGCTTTGCCGAGGTCTGGGAACAGGTGGGTGCGTTTGAGCGCCCACATTTGCTGGCGGTGTTCCATCACACGTTCGAATCGGTAGTCCCATGAAAGTTTCTTGGCTTGTTTGCGTGAGACGTACCCGCCTTCGGCCAAGGCCTGCAGGGATTCGAGTGTGGAGCTGGTACGCAATGCTTCGTCGGAGCGGCCGTGCACGAGTTGGAGCATCTGCACGGTGAATTCGACGTCGCGCAAGCCTCCCCTGCCGAGTTTGATTTCGCGGTCTTTCAGCGGGTTGGGAATAAGGTCTTCGACACGTTTGCGCATCTGCTGGCAGTCATAGACGAAGTTGTCTCGCTTGGAAGCTGTCCAAACGAACGGTCGGGTCATATCCATATACGCTTGTCCGAGGTCGGTGTCGCCGGCTACCGGGCGGGCTTTGAGCAGGGCCTGGAATTCCCAGTTTTCCGCCCATTGCTCGTAATAGGCTTCGTGGGATTCGAGTCTGCGTACCAGCGGACCGTCCTTGCCTTCGGGGCGTAGTCCACCGTCGATCTGCCAGAGTGTCGGTTCTGCGACGCCCATGATGACGGATTGGCATACACGTTGCAGCGTGGTGGCCATTTTGGTGCCGATTCGGCTGAGTGCCATGCCGTTGGTGTCCATGTCGGCGGGTTCCACCACGTAGATCAGGTCCACGTCGGATACATAGTTGAGCTCCTGTGCGCCCAGTTTGCCCATGCCGATGATGGCGAAACGCACATGTTCGCTGCCGTCCACTTCATGGCGTGCGATGGCGAGCGCGCCTTCAAGCGCCGCGTCCGCAAGGTCGGAAAGTTCGGTGCTGATGCGCGGTTGGATTTCGATGGGATCGTTCGCCGTGGCGTCTTGCGCCATGATTGCGGCGAGTTGTTTGCGATAGGTTTTACGTAGCGCCGTCGCAGCTTCGGCAAGTGGCAGGCTTGCGGTCGGCATGGTGTGGTCATTGGGATCGGCTCCTACCGATTTGAGCACATGCACTCTGCGCTGTTCGTGATTGTAAAGGTGGCTTTCGCAGGCATCGTTGGCTGCGGCCTCCACGAGTTCCGGGCGGAATCGCATGAGCTTGCCCATTTCATCGGATACGCCGAGCACGGTGATCAGTCGCACGAAAGAGTTTTCATCGGCGATGATGTTGGTGAAATCCTTGCCTTGACTTTGCATCACTTTGATGATGTCCACCAGGTTGCTGAGTGCGATGTCGGGATCGCACGCTTTTTCCAGCGTGGCTAGTAGCAGCCGCATCCTGTCGCCATCGATGCCGTCATTGTGCAGCTCGTCAAACAACGTGCGAGCCCTGTCGAGATCTTGCAGCCCTGCTCGAATCAGATCAAGCGCCCCGAACTTGTGTTGCATGGAAGTCATGGTTTCTATAGTAACCGCTGATAAAACCAAGGGCGTTGCGAAATACCCGCAACCACCCTTGATGTTTGTTGCATCGCCTGAAATCAGACGAAGAATGGTTTGACGTTGGACCAAATACGTCTGCTGACGCATGGATGGTTCATCGTATACAGGTGCACACCGTCGACGCCCCGCGCCACCAGTTCGCAGATCTGCTCGGATGCGTAAGCGATACCCGCCTCTTTAAGCAAAGCCTTGTCGCTTCCCCATTTATCAAGCATAATGCCGAGTTTTTCGGGGATCTTCGACTGACATTTGCTCGACATGTTCAACACCGATTTCGCGTTCATGACTGGCATGATGCCCGCTTCGATCGGCGCATCGATGCCTGCGGCCCTCGCTTTGTCGAGGAATCTCAGGAAATCCTCGTTGTCGTAGAACAGTTGCGAAATCAGATGCGTCACGCCGGCATCGACTTCTTTTTGAGATTGTCGATGTCCTCTTCCAGCGTTGCCGACTGTGGGTGCTTTTCCGGGTAGCAGGCGCCGTAGATTTTCATGTCCGGACGTTGCTGGCGGATGTATACGGCCAGATCGCTGGCATGTTCGAACACTCCTGCCGGTTCGGCACCGTCGATGCGGTCGCCACGCAAGGCGAGCACGCCGGAGACCTTGGCCTGTTCGAACATGTCGAGTGCCTGGTCGACGTCATCCTTGTTCAGATACTGCGCGGTCAGATGGGCCACGCTGGGATGCCGTATTCGCTTACCGTGTGGGCGATGCGCGCGGTCAATGTACGGTCGGATGATTTGCCGGTGCCGTAGGTGACGGAAATGAAATCGGGGTCCAACCCCTGCAGGCCATCCAACGTGTCGTAGATGGTGCCTACAGGGGAGGTTCGCTTCGGAGGGAACACCTCGAGCGAGAACATTGGCGAATGCATGGCTGTCGTCTTGTTCCTAACGTTTCGCCTTATTTGGTCAGCTTGGCACGCACAGCCTGGCTGCGGCCACGAGGT
>ENA-OQIC01000759-OQIC01000759.1-human-gut-metagenome-genome-assembly--contig:-NODE-759-length-13263-cov-2.459120_pt1 | contig 13263 bp, 21 predicted proteins | sample MGYA00242572_ERZ504736 | MGnify/ENA primary metagenome ERZ504736 (study PRJEB26092, sample SAMD00036201) | human gut metagenome | host: Homo sapiens | study: EMG produced TPA metagenomics assembly of... | reverse complement strand
CGTTTTGTTATTTTTATTTATTATGAGTGCAGATATGCACAGTTTGCGCTTTCATCTCGGTAATTGAATTGCCGAGGATTCCCGCTTATTATCCTAAAATTGTTATAATAAGAGTCCATATGCAGAACTTTTGTATATAATAGACTAAGTGAATATCTGGAAATGAGATTAAAATGCCAGACCAGAAAATAGATAACCTTTTAAATCTCGCAATGGATGCAACCCCACAGGAGCGTAGAAAGTCAGGAAATCTTAACATAGGATATGATCCTGCAACCAGGCTATGGGATGTGATCATAAAGTACAGCGGACCGGAAAGTGGTCTGGCTGGAAATGGAATTCAGGTAGTGCCATTGTTAGGCGGCTATGCAGTGGTAACTTTGCCGGAAAGTGAGATTGATGAGTATTCCCACAGAGTGCAGGTGGAATTTATGGAGAAACCCAAACGCCTGTATTTTGAATTGTTTCAGGCGAAGGGAGCGAGTTGCATCCGCACAGTGCAGACCGGCAGGAATGGACTGACGGGAAAAGGAATCCTGACAGGAGTTGTGGATTCAGGAGTGGATTATTTTCACTCTGATTTCCGAAATGCAGATGGGAGCAGCAGAATTTTACGTTTATGGGATCAGAGCATACAGGGAAATCCACCTCAGGGATATGTGACAGGAACTGAATATACGAAAGAGCAGATCGATGAGGCGCTTGCACTTGGAGAAAACCAGGGCAGGCGTCTTGTTCCATCTTCAGATTACAGTGGACATGGAACTTCCGTGCTGGGGGTTGCAGCAGGAAATGGAAGGGCGTCAGATGGGGTGAATCAGGGAGTTGCCTGTGAAAGTGATCTGTTGGTTGTGAAAATGGGAATTCCCAGAGAGAACTCCTTTCCCAGGACTACGGAACTGATACAGGGGATTGATTATCTGGTGAGGCAGGCGCTGGCTATGGAAAGACCAATGGTGATCAATCTCAGTTTTGGAAATAATTATGGCTCACATGAACCTTATAATTAAGGGAAAACATAAGAAAACACTGATATTTCCTGTGTTTTCAGGCAATTCAGTGTTTTACTCGGATTCATGTTTGGTTGTTGTTTGAGTCTTATAATACTCGGTCAGGATCATGTTAATCTGCTGGGAACGTGTACGATAGTTCGCTTTTGCATCCTTATCAATCTCAGCAACCAGTTCTTTGGACAAAGTAGTATAGACCTGAATATTGTTGGAACTGATAGCCATGTGGCACCTCCGATTCAATTAATAGAATTATTCTATCATACTTCTTCGGGAGGGGCAATGTGAACTGAAAATTGAAGAATTATTGTTACTGTAAAATTGGAACGGTCGTAAAGAAAATCTATGAATAGAGAACGATAAGAAAGGTAGAACAGACAATGAAGAAAACAATTTTGAAGAGATGGGCGGTACTTATATCAGACATGGGGATTATCTTATCCCTGCTCTTACCTTACCGAAGGAAGAAGAACAAAGGGTTGTCGGTGTATGGGGACAAAGACATTTGCGGTATTTGAAGGAATACCGCAGATTGCTATATCTGAATATGCTTACAAGCGGCAGGCTGAATGGTTATTTGGCTGATATAGAAGAACAGGCACAGGAACGCTTTGAAAGACTTGTAGAACAGATGAAACAGGCACAAGGCATTACAGAACAGCTAAAGGTGGAAAATGTCTTGGAATGGATAGGAAGAATGAACAATATACAAGTATGTGCGAGGGAGATTGTGGATAAAGAGATAATTTATCAAGAATGAAATGTAAGATAAATAGTGTATAAAATGTAGCAGGGCATCATAAGATAAAATTGTAATTGCATTTTCCACATAGTTCGTGTAAAATGTAATTAGAAAAGCTGTGCATCAGCGGTGGGTTGACACCTAAAATCTGATACGTTTTCCGAACGAAGGTGTCGGAGGTTGGCAGGCAACGGAAAAACCTGATATTTTCCAGACGAAGGTGCTGGAGGTTGGCAGACAACGGAAAAATCAACCATGAGAAGGGAATGTTTAGTGCTGCGGCGTGAACATTCCCTTCTCTAAATTTTATGGGATAAGGATTAAGTTATGGACAAAAGACGTGCAATTCAGATTATGACAAAAGCGGCACAACTATATAAAGAACATCTTGAGGATCAGAAGGTTTTGTTCCTATATGGCTTACCGAAAGAGGTGAATAAGCAATTACAGGAAAGTAATAAGATTTTGTCATCTGTACAGGGATATGAAGTTGTTTTCCATAGATACAATTTTTTTACATTTGACAGGAGTTCGATTGAATAAAAAAGAGACAGCTTCTGCAATTCATTTTTACCAGAAATGCCTGGATAAGCGATTAACAGAAAATGATTTTGTTTTTGCAAAAGATGGCGCTACGGGGCAAAAATTGGATATATTGGAACGTATGATGCTTATTAAGAAAAACGTAACAATGATAGGAGAATTTACAGATCGAGGACCGAAATTATATACAGAAAAAGCTGCCGGGAATATATGTGGTTGTATTGGCTTCGTAAAAGATAAAAATACGAAATTAAATGATACCGAACACATTGCTGAAAAAGGACATCAGAGATGTAACAGCACAGCCTACATATAAAGTATTTGCTGTAATATCAAAACACTATACAGATGAGAAATATACAAATCTTGTGAAGATGGACAAAAGTATTGATTTGAAAGAGTGTTGTTTCTCAGAAACAATAGAAAATATGATAGATAGAGAAAATCTATAATGAAATATAAAGAAACCATGCTACTGCTTTTTGTAACAGTATCATGGTTTTATTGTTTGTCGTCTATATTTTAAGTTGATTATTACTTTACAAAATTGGCAATGTTATAATTATCATTGATTTTAGAAGAAGGGAGTATCGAGGGAAATTAGTGGAACTGGTTTTGCAAGCATAGCGTTTGGATATCCAAACGCACTTTGGGAGCCCCCCAAACCCCATTTGTTGGCTTTACAAAGTAGGAATTTTTTGCTCAAGATAAAAAGAGAGTGCGTAAGCGGAAAGAAATCAAATTATGCTTACGCACTTTGTGCCTCACTTTTGCTCGGTGGTTAGCAGTTTGTGAATTATTGGGATGAAGCAATATAACTGTTTTGAGAAAACGGGATATTTTTTATATTAGTAGTTTAAACATTATAGTTCTGTGTTGTGCGATTTTTGCCTGGATTGAACAGGATGTTTTTTTGCAATTCCTGTTTCCTCTGATATTCAAGTTCCCAGGTACGATGAGAGAAGCTATAGGGATCTTCCATATTGAGATCATCCACTTCATGGGTTGCGATATCACGATAGTGATAGTCATAATATTCACCAAAAGTACCTTTGAGCTGCTCAATCAGTTTCTCTCGGAAAGTAGGTCGTATCTGGATTCTGGCATCCAGTAATTCTGTATATTGCTCTGGTTTAGGCCGGAGTTTTTCCTCTTGGAAAGCGACAGCATCTTTTTCAAGCTGCTCTTTGAGAGCCATATCCTGAGAATCGAGAATATCCAGATTCTTATCCATCTGGTCGTATTTTCTGGAAAGGCTCGCCATATCTTTCTCTGTGGAGCATTCAGCCTGAAACAGCAGCTGTTCTTTGGTCAGATTTCAGTTCCTCGATTTCTTCTGTTACGGTTGTAAGCTGCTGGTTTAACTTTATATGCTGGAAAGGATTTAGAATACTGGTTTTACTTTTTTGCACATTTAGTTCTTTCTTTTCAGTAACTTTCGCTTTGAGCTTTTTCTTAATGGTATCATATTTATTTAGGATAGGACGAAAATGCTGCATCCAGTCATGGATCACTTCTTTTTGCATTTCATTATGAAGTAAATGATATTGTGTAAAAATCATATGATTGCGGATTGCTTCTAATGTTTCTGCAATTACCGGAATAGATTTTTCGACAGCTTGAACCAATTTTTTTATCTGTGTTTTTAATTCCCGTAGTATTCTGTTATCCGCACGAACCCGACGGTTGATTTCACACCGGTCTGCTATCATGCCTTTCTTTTCCATATTCTGGGCAATGTAGCTTCGTGGATGGTTGGCTGTTCAGTGATTCCCTGAGCTGCAAAACTGCGGTGATCAATGGCGGCATTTATCTGATTAAGGGCAAGCATTTTATTTACGGCATCTGCCCAGTTTGCTCTCCAGAGGCAGAGCTGTTCCTCACTGTTCCATTGTTCGGAAATCGGGTTTTGTCTGCCATACCGGGTGCTTTTTGGATGTTTGTCGATACGTTCATAACCTTTCTCCTGTGCTGCCGAGGGAGTCAGATATACTTTCTTTTTCCCAGCTTTATAACGATACTGTTTTCCCAGCCCTCTTTCTGAGCATCCTTAAATTCAGAAGCAGTAAATCCCTTTTCCTCTCCATCTTTGATGCATAGATATTCTTTTTCGGTTTTATACTGCCATGTTCCGTTTTCGTTTAATGGACGGACAGTAAGTAGAATGTGTGCATGGGGATTGTGACCATCTGTATCGTGAATGGCGAAATCGGCACACATTCCCATATCTACAAAATTCTTTTGAATAAAATTCTGAAGAAGAGAAATATTGCTGTCTTTATCCAACTCAATAGGGAGTGCGACAACAAATTCTCTTGCCAGTCGCTGTCTTTTGTTTTTTCAGCAGCTTCTACAGCATTCCAGAGTTGCTCCCGGTTTTTCCATTTAGCGGAGCCATAGGGGGAAGCATTACTTCCTGATAGATCAGTCCATGTTTTCGGGTGTAGTCATGCTGGATGCCATCGTAATCATTGTATATGCGGCTACAGCTCATATAAGCAGATGCAGCGACAGCAGACCGCCCGGAACCACGGCTGACGACCTTGGCTTGCATATGATAAATTGCCATATCTGGCACCTCCTTTCGATGTTGCCTGCAACAGCGGATAGCCCTCGGCAGAGCGCACGAGCCCGTAGGGGATACCACCGCCCGATTTATCGGGTGGTGAGTAAGTGCGCCCCTTCGGGAGTAGAACTTGTGTATTTACATTCCTCTTAGCCGGAGCATCAGCTCCCGCTTTAGGGTATCTAAATCCATTTCTTTAATATGTGGAGCAATGCTTTCCAGAATCGCTCCTTCTTGAATCAATCTGCGTGTTCTGGCATTACGTTCCTTTTTACGGTTTCTTGCTTCGATTTCTTCCAGTCTGTGTTTTGCCTGTAAAAGCACTTTTTCTTCTGGTGTCATAATTCTTTTATTTGCCATATCTGGCACCTCCTTTTTATGCCCGTATCCGGGCGATTTAGTTTTAAAATCTTGTGGTTTAGTACTATAGTTTTAGATAACTGACAGTGGCATGTCTCTGGTGATAAATAAGAAAAGAAAGTAGTACTACTGTCAGTGAAAAATAGTTATTGTGCGATGCTGCTTTGTTTCAACTCTGGTTTGAAGTGTGATTATCTAACAGAATTTTTTTCGTTTTTTTTAAATTAGCTGTTGCATTGTCCTGACGGATATTCCGGTTATTGATACGGATGGGAACACATCTCTCCAGAATCCGGTCATAAATTCGCTTGTGTGCGATATCAGCGGCGTTATTCAGCTCTGATAAAGTGAGATTGGTTGTTATGATCAGGGGCTTTTTACTGCGGTAACGGCTGTCAATCACATTGAATACCTGTTCCAGTGCAAAGTCAGAGTTCCGTTCAATTCCGAGGTCATCAATGATCAGAAGGCTGTAGCGGTTTAAGCTGTGATGAACTGATTCCTGTCTTCAAAATGCATTCCGGTAAGGGTATTCAGAATCCGGGAAAAGTTGGTCATCAGTACCGGGACGCCTTTTTCCAGAAGGGCATTGGCAATGCAGCCTGCAAAGAAAGATTTTCCAGTACCGACATCGCCCCAGATGAGAAGTCCGGAAGCGTTTGCTTTCATCTCTTCCCAGTTACTTACATAATTGTGTGCAAGTTTCATTTCCGGATTGCTGCCGTTATCTTTGGCAAAGGTGTAGTCATAAAGTGATTTGTCCTGTAAGCCGCTGGTTTTGAGATGCTCTATTTCCATTTGCTTTTCATGAAGTTTTCTCTGGGCTTCCTCCTGTTCAAAGATCTCCTGCTGGCACTTACAGCGGATGGAAGGAATAAGAACCTTTCCCTGTATTCATGCCTGCACTGTCTTGGCGTATTGCATTTGGAACAGTAGATCAGGTGATTTGTTTCGTTAAAATATTCATCAGACTGAAGCTCTCTGTTTGGTGTGATAGCTGTTGGTTTTTCTGTAAATGTTGTCATAATGTTTCGTATTCCTCACTTTCATAATTTCGTTGCCGGGAAACAGGATGATCCTGTCTTGCCCAACGGATGATGGTAGCTGCATGGTTTTGGTATTGCTTTCCGGTAGAAGCCATATAACCGGATAAGCGTTCCATATAGTCCTGCCAGTCAGGGATTGTCTGCCGGATATTTTCCAGCTCCGTCTCTGACAGAAAAACATTTTGAAATGTTCCATAGGGTGAGCGTGGCTCTTTACTCCCTCTTATTGTTAAATGGTTCTTTTTTATCTCTTTCTTATTACTGGACAGTTTTCTGTCTGTATCAGGGAAAGAATCCTGTCTGTCAATAGGACAGTTTTCTGTCTGTCTTGAGGAAAGAATTCTGTCTGTATTGCTGAGGGTTTCTTTCGGGATTTTTACATAGATCCGATTAGGGTGTCCGGGTCCCTGCCGTTTTCGGAAGATAAGCTCTTGTTTTTCCAGTACTGCCAGAGCAGTTTTCACCGTCATCTGGCTTTTGTGGAGAACTTCTGCCAGTGCTTCAATCGTAAAGTAGAGGAACACATGACCATTTGTATCTGACCAGCTCATTTTTCTGGGAAAGCCTTGCACGGTCGAGCAGGATCATATAAAGCATTTTGGCAGTTTCGTTTATTTCCATGTCCAGAAGAAAACGGGGAAACATCATATAAGATGGCAGGCTTGTGTCTGCTGTCAGAAGTCCGTCATGTGTTCACCTCCAATCACAATGGTTTATTCTCCAAGAAAATCCCAGTCTATATCACGATCCGGCTGTTCTTTTTCAGGAGCTGGAAAGGGCATCCTGATGGGGGATTCCCTTTCCAACATGCCTGCAGTCAGCCCGGACAGAAAAATCGGCAATGACTGTTTCAGGCTGTGTTCTACTGCTTCTACAATCTGTTTCACAAAAAGTTCTTCCCGTTCCCTTGTTTCCAGATAGGGATCAGCCTGAGTGCGGTAGTAGCGGTCAAAATAATCGACCAGTGCAAGGGAGATTACCTGGCTGTAAGATTTAAAATTCTGTCTGTCCATCGTCTGTAAATATTCCCAGGCTCTCCGCTGCTGGTCTTTGTCCAGATTAAATCGCAGGTTTGTGTTGCGGATATGGTTCTGCATGGCTTATCCCCTCCTTTTCAGGCTCATATAAGCCAGAGATTCATAACCTTTGGCAGTGGCACAGATATCATCAAGGATGGTAACTCGTGATTTGTCATACGCTCCAAAGTTACGGATCAGGCATCCACCGCCTCCGACCACATACAGGCGCATCAGGCCAGGATTGTATTCATATTTGCGGAGCGTGGCAAAAATATCTGTGACATACTGTCTGGCAACAGCAGTAATACAATCCAGATAAGACGCTGAAATGTCAGCGGTTCCAAACCGCAGAATCTGCTCTACGGTAGATTCTTCAATCTTTACTCCGAAGTTGTCCAGAACAGCGTTTTTAGCGGCAATCATGCATTGGTTTACGCCAAACTTTTCTGTCCAGCACCGGCTTTCCTGTGCTTTCTTATTATTGATATACAGAATGTTCATGGTTCCGTTGCCGATATCTGCAAGAAGATTTGTCCCCTTGAAATCTCCAAGTCGGTTTACGATAGCCGGATATCCCTGCGGGTAAAGGCTGCATCCCACAAAACGGAGATGATACTCTTTGCTGTTAAATCGGTAATGGACTTCTGGATTCTGGAGCAGATAGGAACGGAAATCTTCTCTCTGGTTTCTGATCCATGTCAGAGGAAGCCCGGCAGCCAGATGAACGTCTGCTTCACGGATGGAAAAGACATTCAGTTCCCTTGCAATCGCCATGAGAGTTAGAAGATAATATTCTTCGTCCATAGCTTTATCTGGGATAAATTCTTTGTGTCCTTCGCCAATCCGGTAGTAAATGCCGTTATATTCCAGAATATTCCCGGTGAAGATGGGTTCTGTTTCATAGGCTTTGATTCCGTTGGTGTGACGGTATTTGCTGTTTTCATGTTGCCGTAGCCGTGATCTACAGCAATGATTTTTGTGTTTCTGAGTTCTCGCATAAAAAACACCTCCATTTTCGTATTGATTAATTCAGCAGGCTGTACCGGTGTGGTACTGCTTTGCTGTGAGATAAGCATACGAAAGTTGGAGGAAAAAGACATTGAGGGAAAATTGAGTTGGAATTGAAAAATAGGATATAATTTTGTAAAATAGAGCAATTTCTTTAGTTTTTTATAGCCCTGCATTTTTTTGTTATAAACGTTCATTAAATGTTGACATGTTATTATATAAATGGTAAAATTGTACAATAAAATGTGGAAAGTTGGATGGAATTTATTGAATTATAATAAAACTAATCGTACTTAACTGGCGGCTTATGTATTTGTAGAACTTAGAATAATAGAAAATTTAAAATATTATCAATTTTTACAGCTGTTTGCAATGCTTTCAGTAGGAACAACAGTTTTTGCAAGTCCTTAACTGTTGTTTGATAAGGAGTGTAGTTTTATACAAATAGTGATATTATTGCAAAAAACTAGGATTTTATAAAAATAAAAAATCAAGTCTATAGCTGTTTGAAGTGAGGAGAAAAGCGTATGAGAAATGTGTTGGCAACGGACATAAAAAACAATATTCGAAGCATTCGCTTTATTTTGGGGATTTTTCTAATCGTTTCGGCTACCCTGATGTCTGAGCATGAGATGTTGCAGAAGATCATAAATGCAGGCGGATCTGCAGAAGGACCAGGCTGGTTCGTAGCATACACCTATTGTATGAACAGCGTTAATATGCTTCTGTTTGTTCCCATTGCCGTTGCTTTTGCGGGTGGAGAGAATACGGAGGCTGAGCTGCACAGTCGTTTTTTTCTGTTCAGTTATATCCGTTCAGGGAGAAAACAGTATCTCGTAGGAAAAGCAGCAGGATTGTTGGTCTCCGGAGGTTTGACAGCTTTTTTAGCCATGGTGTTCCTTCTTGTAATCTGTATACTGAGGTTCGGTCAGTATCCTTCTCTGATTGACGGAAATTATGAGATGGCAGTGCTTGTGGGCAGAACGGCGGTAAGCTTCTGAGATTGTTTTTAAATGGCGCTTTTTGGGCGCTAATTGGCGGTACGTCGGCTGTCATAACAAAAAATCGCTATATGTCCTATGCCGTTCCTTTTATTCTTTATTATGTCCTGACCGTATTTCAGGAGCGTTACTATCAAAAAGCATTCTTTCTGAGTCCCCGCTATTGGGCGGCGTCTATTTACTACAATGATATCTTCTGCATTGCTATATTAGCGGTTGGAAGTTTTTTAACGGCACTGATCTTTATGTGCGCAATAGAAAGAAGGTTGCGGTATGCGTGATATTAAACAGGCTTTTTGGATTGCAGGCCAGAATTTCTATGGATGGAAAAAAGTCCGAGGATCTGGATGACCTTTATTTTGGCAGCTATATTATGTCTGATGCTGTCGGATCAGATTATTTCCCATGCGATAAAATATGAGACAATCCTTCAGGTATTCGAGCCGTTTATTTGGACATATGGGGATGCATCCTCTGTTATGCTGTCCTCCCTGCTTTTAATCCTGCTCTTTGCGGACATGCCATTTATCAGTCAGGCAACTCCGTATTGGCTTGTACGCACAAAACGGAAGATATGGCTTGCGGGTCAGATTATCTATGTGATCCTGGCGACTGTGATCTATAATATTTTTTTGGCTGTGATGCTTGGAATTATGGGAGCTCCCTTTTCCTTTACGGGAAATGTGTGGAGCGAAACAGCGGCAATGTTGGGCTATGGCGGTGGGGAGAGCATAACCGTTCCTGTTTCCATAAAAACAATGGAAAGCTCAACTCCTTATATGTGCGCAGCAATAGTGTTTGGACTTGTACTTTTATATACTCTTTTTATCGCAGTTCTCATGTTGTTTTTAAATCTGGCTGCGGGAAATATGGCAGGGGTGATCGGTGCTTTTGCAGTCAGTCTGTATGGGCTCCTGCTGAACCCAGATGTTTTCCGGAAACTGTTTCATTTTACAGAAAGTCAGGAATATAGGGCGAACGTGTTCTGCGGCTGGCTGTCTCCGTTGAACCAAGCTACCTTTCCCATGCACAGCTTTGGTTATGATTACCTGCCAGGGATCGGATGAGCATGTTCATATTTGCAATATTAATCATAGCGCTGATCGGCTTGTCAGCCGTCCGAATTAAGGGCTATAATTTCTCTTTTACGCAGACAAACGAATAAATGGAGGGCAAAATGGAATATGCAATCAGGTTGAAGGGACTGACAAAATCCTTTCAAAAAGAAAAAGTATTAAAGAACATTACCCATGATTTTAGAAAAGGAAGATTCATGGATTATGGGGTTTAACGGTTCAGGGAAAACCGTAATGTTTAAATGCATCTGTGGATTTTTACAACCTGAGAGCGGCACAGTGCTCGTAGGGGGAAAACAGATCGGGAAGGAGCTGGACTTTCCAGATTCCGTAGGCATTATCATTGAAAACCCTGGCTTCTTTCTGGATCTCAGCGGTTTTGCGAATTTAAAGAGACTGGCGTCTCTGAAACACCGTATTTCCGATGACGATGTGAGGGCGACGATGCGTGCCTAGGGCTTGATCCTCTGTCTAAAAAGAAGGTAGGACAGTATTCTCTTGGAATGCGTGAACGTCTTGGTATCGCACAGGCAATCATGGAAGATCCGGAGCTTTTGATATTGGACGAGCCTTTTAATGGTCTGGACAAGCAGGGGGCAGGAGAGGTCTGCGAGCTTTTGCGGGGATTAAAGGAACGAGGGAAGACTATTCTTATCGCAGCACATAACATGCTGGAGATCGAATGGCTCTGCGATACGATCTGTGAGATGGATGCAGGTGTCCTGACGCAGATAAAATAAAAATACGGGGGAAAGAATATGGGAAAGGTATTAATTAAATGCATTCAAACACCAATGCAGAAATATTTTTATGATCGTTCTTTGGATTCTGTAGTTATGGTGAATGATGAAGAATATCAGATATTAAAAACTGTGGAAAAGACAAAATTGGTTCCTGATGGAGTGTTAAGACGGTTTGTGAAAAGTGGATTATGCGTGAGACTGCGATAGAAGAAATTGAGCATCCTGAGACAGAAAACTTACATTTGTTGGCAGAACATTATATGGGCAATCTGATTTTGCAGGTAACTCAGCAGTGTAATTTGAGATGCAAATATTGTGCATATTCTGGAAACTACTATAATCGTTCCCATACGTCAAATAGGATGGATTTCGAGACAGCCAAAAAAGCAATAGACTTTTATTTGAAAAGAAGCGAAAAAGCGGATCAACTTGCATTATCATTTTATGGGGGTGAGCCTCTTCTGGAATTTGAATTGATTAAGAAATGTGTTTCCTATATTTTACAACGTAAAGGGGATAAAAAAATTCTTTTTACTATGACGACTAATGGGACTTTAATGACAGAAGATGTCATAGAATTTTTGGTAAAATATGAGTTTAATCTTATGATTAGCCTTGATGGTGATAAGAAAAGTCACGATATAAATCGAAGATTTAAAACAGGAAAAGGTTCATTTGACATTATTTTAGAAAATTTGAGTAGACTGAAAGCTTACAATGAAGAGTACTATTCAAAAGTTTTGTTTAATTGTGTTATTAGTTCTTCATAAATAAATCCTTTCGTTTGTCATGGGCGGAAACCCACTGCCTTTAGGCGGTGGGAGGAGCCTTGTAAATTGTTATCTATTATCCTTGACTCTCAATATATTTTTGTATAGTTGCTGATGACACTTCTCCAATGCTGCAAGCAAAATAACCATCTGACCAAAATATTTTTTTCTTCCAATACTGTTTTGATAAGACCGAATTATACTTTTGCCATAAGTAGTATGTTGTTTCCTGCTTTACAATTTTAACAATGTCGCATACTCTATCCGTTGCATCATAACTTAACAAAAAATGTATATGGTCTTTGTCTGTTTCCATAGCAATTATTTCGTAGCCACGAGTATTAGCTATATCGAGAATCTTTTGTTTCACATCATCAGCAATAGAGCCTTGTAGTAGTTGTTTGCGGTATTTGGTTACAAGAACTATATGTACTTTCAGACTGTATTTTCGTCTGTTATGACGATAATATCTATTATCCATAAATCACCTCTGATAGTTATTGACGTTCACTAAATATTAGTATACACTATTGCTAGTGAAGTATCAATGAGAGGAATAAATTTTATGGAACAGATAACTATAACTGCAAAAGTTCAGATAGTTGCAACTGATACAGATAAAGTTTTGCTTAATAAAACAATGTCTGTTTATTGTGATGCCTGTAATTATGTTTCAGATTATGTATTCCGCACACATGACCTAAAGCAGTTCTCACTCAATAAAATTTTGTACTCTACTCTAAGAGAAAAGTTCAGTCTCAAATCACAAATGGCGCAGTCTGTTTTTAAAACGGTTATCGCAAGATATAAGACCATTCTTGAAAATCAGAATGAATGGATAAAACCATCTTTTAAAAAACCTCAGTACGACCTGGTTTGGAACAGAGATTATTCTTTAACTCAAAACTGCTTTTCCGTCAATACGCTTAATGGTCGTGTGAAACTTCCTTACTTTGCTGAGGGTATGTCTAAGTATTTTAACCATTCTATTTACAAGTTTGGTACTGCCAAACTTGTAAATAAACATGGTAAATACTATCTGCATATACCAGTTACCTATGAGGTTGAAGAAAGTAATATTTCTGATATTTGTAATGTTGTAGGTATTGACAGAGGTATTAACTTTGTTGTTGCAACTTATGACAGCAAACATAAGTCTGGGTTTGTTAGTGGTAAAGCTATTAAACAGAAACGGGCTAATTATTCCAGGCTTCGTAAAGAACTTCAAATGCGACATACGCCATCCTCAAGGCGAAGACTAAAAGCTATCGGTCAGCGAGAAAACCGTTGGATGCAGGATATTAACCATCAGGTATCGAAGGCACTCGCCACCGGTAATCCAAAGCATACTCTCTTTGTATTAGAAGATTTGACTGGTA